>Ga0134079_10000002_pt1 | contig 294514 bp, 285 predicted proteins | sample 15_taG_2_FD_119770 | JGI IMG/M metagenome (GOLD analysis project Ga0134079, IMG submission 119770) | Grasslands soil microbial communities from the Angelo Coastal Reserve, California, USA - 15_D_Rain_40cm_2_09182015 | ecosystem: Environmental > Terrestrial > Soil > Grasslands ...
CGACGGTACGGACGGCAAAGACGGTGCCCCCGGCGCCGATGGTAAAGATGGCGCCCAGGGTCTACCGGGTGCCGACGGTAAAGACGGAGCTCCGGGTGCCGATGGTAAAGACGGTGCTCCGGGTCTTCCAGGCGCCGACGGTAAAGACGGTGCCCCCGGCGCCGACGGTAAAGACGGCGCTCAGGGCCCGCAGGGTCTACAAGGTCCTCAGGGACCCCAGGGCCCGGCGGGAACTAACGGAACCAACGGTGTTGACGGCAAGACGGTCCTCAACGGCACCGTCGCTCCCACCGCCGGAGTCGGCCAGAACGGCGACTTCTACATCGACACGACTGAAGGCAAGCTCTACGGCCCCAAGGCCGCTGGAGCGTGGCCCGCTGGCGTGTCGCTGAAAGGCGTGCAGGGCGCTCAAGGTCCCCAGGGAATCCAGGGTCCGCAAGGCCCGGCGGGAACCAACGGAACCAACGGAACCAACGGTGTTGACGGCAAGACGGTCCTCAACGGCACCGTCGCTCCCACCGCCGGAGTCGGCCAGAACGGCGACTTCTACATCAACACGACCGAAAGCAAAATCTACGGTCCTAAGGCCTCGGGAGCATGGCCTGCAGGTGTCTCGCTGAAAGGCACCAATGGCACCAACGGAACCAACGGCACCGATGGCGCCCAAGGGCCCGCGGGTCCAAGCGGAGTCTCGACCACGTTCGTCGATTCCGACAGCGGCACCGAAAGCATCGCCGAAGGCGGCACCAACGTCCTGACCACCTCGTCTTCGGTGGCTGTGACGGCGGGCCAGTGGGTAACCGCTACCGCGTGGATCACGGTGACCAAGTCCACCAGCAGCAATCGCACGGTCAAATGCGGGTTCCATGAAGGCTCGACCAATGCGATCCCGACCGCGGTCGGCAGCACGTCCGAAATATCGCTGGGTGGCAGCAGCGGCCAGGTTGCGACGGTTGCCCTGTCGCAGCGCTGGCAGCCAACGGCCGGCAGCCGGTTCATCGGCGTGACCTGCACTAACAGCAACAGCTCAAGCCTCTCAGCCACCGCTCGGACGATGAGCGGAATGATCACCAACGGCTGAGTCAAGACCGCAATCCGCTTCGGCGAGTTTGCGGATCGAGTGAAGCGACAAACCGGCCGCCAATTGGCGGCCGGTTTGTTTTCTATTCGACGGGGACGATTCGACCCGAGGTCGCGAGCTGCAGCGCTTCCTTGAATTCGGGCGCGAAGACCTCGATCTCCACATCGACGCCCGGATAGGCGAGATAGACGCTCTTCGGGTCTTCGCGATCGAAATAGACAGTGCCGTCTCCGGGGGCGGTTGCGGCCACGCCGCCTGGTTCGCTGCCACGAGTGCGCAGGGCGGCTGCTGGGTTTGAGAAGCGGTAGCTGCCGACGGTTAGGAAGGGCCGCGAATCCCCTGCCTTCACTCCGCTGGGCAGGTAGCGCACGTACGTGCGGTCGGCCGAAGGCTGACTCATCTCGAGCTCGGAGCCCTCGGTGTTGCCCGCCCAGTAGATAGGCGTGTCTTCCGTGCCGGCCGCTTTGCGCAGGGAGTCGACGCTGACGATCGTGGCTTCGGTAGAGATGCCCGCCGCCGAGTCTCCCGATTCGTTGTCGTCGATCAGCACCCAGGCCGCGAGCAGTGCGGCGATCGCCACGGCGACGCCGGCGCCGAGCAGGACGTGCTGCCGCTTGGGCTTTGCGGGCCGGGTGTTCCCGCTCGATCTATGCCACCGCATATCCGCCTCCTCTGGCGTAGAAGATTGCCGTGTCGAACGGCTGTCGGCGGGAGCCTAGACAGCGCTTGGGACGGTCCAATGCCCGATCTCGACTAGCATTTCGCGCCGTCCAACCGCAGAGGAGAATCCGACACCGATGAGCGAGCAGACTTACGAGTTGACCACCGACCAGGCGGAGCGCGAGGCGTCCGGCGCGCACAGCTATGGCCGCTACCTCGAGGAGTTCGAGGTCGGCGCCGTCTATAAGCACTGGCCGGCAAAGACCGTGACCGAGGCCGACGATCACCTCTTCTGCCTGATCACGATGAACCACCACCCGCTGCACATCAATGACATCTACGCGGGCAAGTCCCAGCAGGGCCGCAACGTCGTCGTCGGTCCGCTCGTCTACTCCCTCGCGCTGGGAATGTCGGTTTCCGATGTCTCCGGTAAGGCGATTGCCAACCTGGCGACTGAAGAACTGAGTCACCCCAATCCCGTCTTCCATGGCGACACGCTTTTTTGCGAGACCGAGGTGCTCGATGTGAAGCCCTCGAAATCGAAGCTCGACCGCGGCGTCGTCAAGGTCCACACCCGCGTCCTCAATCAAGACGGCGTCCTTGTCGCTGAGTTCAAGCGGTTGGTCCTGGTGCCACGGCGCGAGCACGGGTAAGAGCGCCGTCCGCCGGCTGGTTGACTTGCTAAGCAGGGGCCTGGGAGCGCTTGAGCGGCTCTCGGACCGCGGCGCGGTTGTCCTTTTGGTCGCCGTTGGGCTGCTGCTCGCGCTGCCCGGGCTGGTTCTCGCCGGCGACCCCAACTCGGATGGGCTCTTCTATGAGGTGCAGGCGAAGGAGCTTCAGGGTGAGTCGCACGATGAGGCGATGCACGAGGTCTTTGCCAGCGAGGAGGCCCGCGAAACGGCGGCAATCGAGGACGAGCCGTCGGGCTCCTACCGCGTCCTCAACCCCGCTTGGCAGAATTTCAGCGCCCAGTTCTACGAGCGACGCTGGCTCGTCCCCGGCCTTGCGATCGGGGTTGGGGTCATTACCGGCGAGGATGTGCCGACGGCGCTAAAGACTGTCTCGATGCTCGGCTATGCGCTAGTCGGTGCGGTCCTGTTTCTCTTCCTCCGGCGCCGCTTCTCGACGTCGGTAAGCATCCTCGGTGCGCTCGGCTGCATGCTGTTGCCGCCGATGTACCGCTGGTCATTTGGGCAGTTCGTCGATTCCTGGGGGGTTCTGCTGGAGTCCCTCGGGCTGCTGGGGCTCGTCCTCGTGGCCGACCGCGGCCTGCGCTGGCTGCCGCTCTGGATCGGGGCAATGCTGGCGCTCTCGATCACCCGCGACGCGACGATGATCCTTGGCCTCGCCGCGGTCTGGCTGGCGATCATGCAGCTGAGCAATACGGGCGAGATCCGCCGCAACGCCTGGATCCTCACCAGCGGCGCTCTGGCCGCCTTGCCGGCGCTGCTGCTCGGCGGTGCCCCGGTCCGCGAGAATCTCGCCTACATCCTCGCCGGCTACAACGTCCCGCACGACACGAGCTGGGGCTACATTGCCTCCGGCTACCCCGGGCAGCTTTGGGCGACCATAGAAGGCAATCTCACCTACCCGCTTGAACACGGCACCGCCGGCCTCGCTCTCTACGCAGTGGTTGCTGTGAGCTTGGCGGCGATCGTGCTGGTCGCCGTGCGCCGCCCTCGTGGCGATGCGTTCTGGCTGATCTGTCGCGGGGCGATCCTCGGCTGTGTGGTTCTTCTCCTCGTCGCAAACAACCCGCAGGGCTACCGGCTCGAGCTGGTCTTCGTGCCGGTGATCGCGGCCGGGTTTGCCATCGCGCTCAGCCGTGGGGCGGCGCGGCTGAGCGCCGGTTCACCGCGCTGACCGGGAGCGACTCGATCGTGTGGGTCGCGACCGGACCTCCCGGCCTTATCCCGGGGCAGATGCTGCCGCTGATCGCGTAGATGCGGCCGTCGGCGACCGCCGCACCGAAGGCGTGGCGCTCGATCCTCATGTCTGGGAGCCGTTGCCAGCGCATGCTCTTCGGATCGAATGCCCAGGCGCTCGGCGTCACCGAGCCGCCGCCGTCCTCCCAGTCGAGCTCGTCGTCGCCGCCGTAGGCAACCAACTTGCCGGCGGCGGGAACCAGGCCGACCGAGGAGTAAGCACCCATCGGCAGGTCGGGAAGGCGTTCCCATCGTTCGCCGGCGGGGTCATAGCGGAAGAACTTGTCCGAGGAGCGCTCCGGATCGGTGCGGCCGCCCGCCAGGTAGAAGCGGCCGCCGAGCGCCGCTCCGCTGACGTGATGCACGGCGTAGGGGGCGTCGGGCCCATCACTCCACTTGCCATCGTCGAAATCGTAGATTTCGAGGCTGTCGTAGGGACCTGAAGGATTGCTGATGCCATAGGTCTGGGGGGCTCCGTCGGCGACGTAGAGATCGTCTCCGATGACGGCCTCCGCTGCCGCACCGCGCGGTTGCCCCATCGGTGGCATTTGCGTCCACTTGTTGGTGTTCGGGTCATAGCGCCAGAACAGGCTGGTGGCCTCGGCCCCCTCCAGGTAGCCGCCCGCGACATAGAGGTCGCCATGCCAGGTCGTCGCCTGCCCGTGGTTGAGTCCCTGGGGGAGCTGTGCCGGCTCCCGCCACTTGCCGGTTTTGATGTCGTAGGCGAGCACCCGGTGCAGGTTGCCGGGCGCGCTGCCGCCAACGGTGTAGATCGTCGAGCCGATCGCAACTGCGCCGCCCTCGACCACGGCTCGCGGCGTTTCCGGTCCGAAGCGCCAGTGGCCCGGGGGTGGAGGGGGGGTCTTCGGGCTCTTGCGGTAGAGGCCGACCCGGCAGGGATTGTCAGGGAGGCCGGCGACGTCGAAGCCGAGCTTCGCTCGCCAGCTTCCCGGCAGGTCGATGGCGTCGACCGCGGCGAGGACGCCAATCAACAGCACTGCGACCATCACGGCGACCAGTCCCGCCAGGAGCTTCATGCCGTGACCTCTCACCGCTGGCAGTATGCCGAGCGGCGCGGTCATGGAGAAGGGTTGGCGCGTCCCTGCTTGAATCCAGATGGCGATGGCATTGGCATCGACCGAGAAAATCCCCGTATTCGACGTGCGTCTCGACGACGCTCACGTCGAGGCGGTCGTGGCGACCCTGCGTTCGGGCTGGTTGACGATGGGGCCGCGGATCAAGGAGTTCGAGGCCGAGTTCGCTGCGCACCTTGGGATCGAGCACGCGATCGCGGTCAACAGCTGCACGGCGGCGCTGCACCTCGCCTACCTCGCCGCGGGGATTGGCCCTGGCGACGAGGTAATCGTGCCGGGGATCACCTTCGTCGCCTCGGCGGCCGCAGTGCGCTACTGCGGCGGCACCCCGGTGCTGGCCGAGGTGATCGGCCAGGGTGACCTAAGCCTCGACCCGGACGATGTCGAGAGGCGGATCACGCCACGGACCAAGGCGGTATGCGCGGTCCACTACGGCGGCTACGCGGCGCCCTTGGCGGCACTCGGCGAGATCTGCGAGCAACATGGCCTGGCCCTGGTCGAGGACGCCGCGCACAGCCCCGAGGCGACCGTGCCGGGGGGCAAGCGGAAGCTCGGCACTTACGGGCAGTCCGGCACCTTCAGCTTCTTCTCCAACAAGATCCTCTCCTGCGGCGAGGGCGGCCTGCTGGCCACCGCCGACGAGCAGGTCGCCGAGCTGGCTCGCAGCCGGCGCTCGCACGCGATGACTTCCGGGACCTGGGATCGCCACCGTGGCCACGCGATGGGTTACGACGTGGTCGAGGTCGGCTACAACTATCGCCTCGACGAGCCGCGCGCGGCGTTGCTCTCGGCCCGGCTACCGGACCTTGCCGCCGACATCGCCGAGCGCCGTCGCCTCACCGCTCGCTACCGCGAGCTGCTCGCCGACGTCGATCGAGTCACGCTCCCCTACAGCGACGAGCAGGTCACGGCCAGCTCCTGTTACGTGATGCCGGTGATGCTGGAGAACGCCGAGCAGCGCGACACCGTGCGCAAATTGCTCTCAGAGAACCACGGCGTGCAGACCAGCGTTCTCTACCCCTCGATTAACGAGTTCACCGCCTACGGTGCGGGAAAGCAAGAGCTGCCACGCAGCGAAACCGTCGCCCGGACCCAGCTGACCCTGCCGCTCTACCCGCACCTGGGGGACGAGCGCCTGCAGAGAGTGGTTGAGGCGCTGCGCGCCAGCCTCGACGAAGCCACTGCCTGATCAGGCGGGGTGCTGACTCTCGCTGATCGCCCCGAAGAACCGGGGCCATTCGTTGTCGTAAGCGGCCAGCCGCGCGCAAAGGCGCTTCAGGCTGGCGAAGTCGTCTTCCAGCTCCCAGCCCCAGTGCAGGGTGATCGGCGCCCATAGTGCCTCTTCGCGCTCGACTAACCGCTCGATCCCGGGGAGGACCTGGATGGCGCGTCCGTAGAGGGGCGCGTAGGAGGGCAGGTAGACGGCGTTCCCGATCCAGGTTGGGGTGGGGGGGTGGAAGCCGAGTAGGAGGATGCTCTCCGGTCCGCCGCAGAGGATGTCGAAGCGCTCTGCCAGGAGCGCGTACTGGGAGGCGTCGAAGCGGTTGAAGGGCGGTACGAAGACCGGCGTCTCGATTCCGGCCTCCGCCAGGATCGAGAGCGCGAGGTCGATTCGCTTTGCGGCATCGGCGTTGCTGAGGCCGCAGAACTCGGAGTGGCGACGAGGGTTGGGGTGGCGAGTGCGGTGGTCGAGGCCGTGGAGGCCGAAAATGACGCCGTCGCGCTTCAGGTCTTGCAGCTCGGCGAGCTCGGTGTCCTCGAGCGGGCGCCAATCCTTCTCATCCGGATTGAGGTAATCGCGCGAGACACGGGGGGTGACTGCGAGCAGATAGGGCACGCCGGCTTCGGCCAGGACAGCGTGGAAGCGCTCATAGGCCGCCGTGCCAAGGGGCCCGGAAGAGTCAAAGGCGCCGGCATGGGGGAACTCGTCGACGCGGACAAGCGGCCGAAGCCTGCCCGCGCCGGCGCCAATGTCCCGTCGGTCGAGCCGCCCGAGCTTTAGAGCGAGTGCCTGCGCATAGCGAATAGGCGCCGCCGGTATCCGCCCGGCAGCTGCAATCTGCGGCGTCGCCTCGCTCATCGCCCAGCATGATCTCAGCCCGCCCCTCGGCGCTGCCCGTTCGCGGCCGGCGCCGTGGATAGGCTCCACCACCGTGAAACGCGCAGTCGTACTTGCCGGTGGTCTCGGGATGCGCCTGAGGCCTTATACGACGGTCCTGCCGAAGCCGCTAATGCCGGTCGGGGACAGGCCGATCCTCGACGTGATCGTGCGCCAGCTCGCCTACCACGGCTTCGAGCGGCTGACGATCGTTACCGGCCACCTTGCCGAGCTGATCGAGGCCTTCTTCGGTGACGGTGAGCGCTACGGCATCCCGATCGACTACTTCCGCGAGGACGAGCCGTTGGGCACTGTCGGAGCCCTGAGCCTGCTGCCCGACCTCGACGAGGACTTCTTGATGATGAACGGCGACGTGCTCACCGACATCCCCTTCGGCTCTTTCTATGACGAACACTGTGCCTCCGGCGCCGCCGCGACGATCGCGGGGCATCGGCGCGAGGTTCAAGTTTCGCTCGGCGTGCTGCAGTTCGACAATGGCGATGACGACGATCGCCTCACCGGCTACATCGAGAAGCCGACCTACCACTACGAGGTCAGCATGGGCGTTTACGCTTTCTCGCCACGGGTTCTGCCCCGAATCGAGGAGGGTGAGCGACTCGACTTCCCCGACCTCGTCCTGCGCCTGCTCGAGGCGGACGAGGAGGTGCGTGTGCGGCGTAGCGAGGCGGACTACTGGCTTGACATCGGCCGCCACGACGACTACGAGACGGCGATGGACGAGTTCGAGCGGATGCGGGACCGATTCCTGCCCGGCCAGTCCTCGGGGTGAGGCTCGAAGGTCGCGACATCGTCTGCGTCGGCACTGCCGACTGGGCGACCGAGCTGCCGATCAACCAACATCAGCTGATGGGCAGGCTCGCCGCCCGCAACCGGGTCCTCTTCATCGAGTCGCTCGGCTTGCGTCGCCCCCAGCTCGCCTCGCGCGACCTGCGCCGCATCGTCCGTCGGCTGACCCGTGGTTTGCGTGGCGTGCGTTCGGTCGACGCCGTGCATGTGCTCTCGCCACTGGTGCTTCCCTTCCACGGCAGCGCCGCGATCCGCGCGCTGAACCGCCGCCTGCTGCGCCTGCAGGTTGGTTGGGCAACGCGGCGACTACACATGCGTAATCCACTGCTCTGGGCGTATGCGCCACAGGCCGAGGCACTGCTCGACGTCCTCGATCCCGACCTGGTCGTCTACCACTGCGTCGACGACGTCGCCGTGCAGAAAGGCGTCGACGCAGACAGCTTCCGCGCTAGTGAGGAGCGCTTTGCCCGTCGTGCCGACCTGGTGCTGGCCAGCGCGCCGGCGCTGGCAGAGCGAATGGAGAGCCTCTCCGAGCAAGTCCTCTATGCGCCGAACGTCGCCGACACCGGCCTCTTCGCGACCGCGCTTGACGACGGTCCGGTGGATGCCTCGATCGAGGCGCTGCCGCGACCACGCCTCGTTTTCCAGGGGGCGATCGTTGCGACCAAGCTCGACTTGCCGCTGCTCGTTGAGCTGGCCAGCCTGCGGCCGGACTGGAGCATCGTTCTGGTCGGGCCGCGAGGCGCCGGCGACCCTGGTGGTGACCTCTCCGCCCTCGACCGGGCGCTGAACATCCACTGCGTCGGGCCCCGCGACGCCGGCGCCCTGCCGGCCGTGCTGCGCGGTGCCGACGCCGGCCTGATCCCCTATGCGATCAACGACCTCACCCGCAGCGTCTTCCCGATGAAGGTCTACGAGTATCTGGCCGCCGGCCTGCAGGTGTTGGCAACGGCGCTGCCGGCGCTCGAGGGGGTGGACGGCGTCGAGCGCGTGAGCGGCGCCGCTGAGCTGGTTGCCGCCGTCGAGCGTGAGTCGCGCCTCGACGATCCCCAGCGCCGGCGGCAGCGGTCAGAAGCCGCCGCAGCTCATTCCTGGGAGACGCGTATCGAGGAGATCGAAACGGCGCTCGAGCCTGGCCGACTTTGACCACACCAGGGTGGGGTCAAAGTCGGCAGCGCGACAGGGTTAGCGCCGCGTCGCCGCGGCCTCGGCGAGGACGTCGCGCGTCTGCGCGGCGACGCTTGGCCAGCTGAACTGGGTGGCGTGAGTGAGGCCTCGCTCGATCAACTCGGGAGGTCGCTCCAGCGCTTGTTCAAGCGCCGCCCGCCATGCCGCCGCGGTGCGCTCGCGCACCACTAGGGCCGCCGGTCCGCTGATCTCCTCCAGTCCGCCCCCGTCGGCGGCGACGACCGCGGGGGTGCCGCAGGCCATCGCCTCCAGCGGAGCGATGCCAAAGCCCTCGTAGATCGCCGGGGCCGCCAGCGCGCCAGCCGCGCGCATCAGGTCGAGCAGCTCACCCTCCGTCACCGCGCCGAGCAGGTCACAGGCGCCGCCCGCCCTCGCCTTCGCTTCGATCGGCTCGCCTTCGAAGCCCGGCAAGCCGGCCATGACGACCCGCCAGCCGGCGTTCTCGTCGGCGGCCTCGATCAGTACATCGAGGCCCTTGCGGGGCTCGATCGCACCGACGTGGAGGACGAACCGGCGCTCGATCCCCCAGCGCTCCCGCACGGCCGCGAGCGCCGCCGCGCGGTCGCCGGGCGTGAAGATCTCATCGACGCCGTTGGGGACCACCCTGACCGAGTCCTCACCGACCCCGTAGTAGGAGGCGACGTCGTCCGCCGTTGCCCGCGAGACCGCGATTAGCCGCGTCGCCTGGCGTGCCGAGCGGGCCACGGTGGTGCGGAAGTGGCGCTCCTGACTCTTCTGCTTGACCCCGGCGAAGCGCAACGTCGCCAGATCGTGGATGGTGATCGTGCTTGGCACCGGACAGCGGCGCGGCAGAACGCTCTCGGGTGCCCAGAAGACATCGATGCGGTTGCGGGCGAGCCAGAGGGGCAGGAAGGCCTCTCGCCAGATCGGCCTGCCCTTGACCCGCACGCCGACCTCGTGCGCGCCGGGGATCTGCCGGGTCAGCCGCCGCGCGTTCGCCAGCAGCAGGACCTCGTCGCCCCCGGCGATCAGCTCCCGCGCGATCCGGTCGAGGTACTTCGGGATACCGCCCCAGTTGGCCTCCAGCACGTTGGCGTCGATGGCGATGCGCATCTGCTCAGGCGGCGAGGGCGGGCAGCGCCTTGCTTGCGCCCTGCTCTTCCTCGTCCTCTGCGGATGGCAGGTCGCGCCAGGCGGCGACGAGCCATCCAAGAATCGCCCCAAGCAGGACCGACGTGCGTGGCTCGATCGAGGTGAAAGTCGCGGTCAGCTCGACGATCGCCAGCGCGAGAACACCGCCGAAGGCGGCGATCGCGCCCACCTGGATCACCGGGTCGGGGTGGCGGCGCCAGAGTCGCACGGCGGTCCACAAGGAGCTGAACAAGAGGAAGGCGTAGGCGATTGCGCCAAGCGGACCGAACGCCAGCCAGAACCAGAGGAAGGCGACGTGGGCGTAGCGACGGTCGTGCGTTTCGGCGAGCGGGTAGTGAACCTCCCACGGCACCCCGAGACCGATCCCGGTGAGCGGATGTTCACGGATGTTCTGCAGCACGTTCTTGCGCTCGTCCATGCGATAGCGGTCGCCGCGGTTGGAGCCGAGGCCACTGGGGCTGAGCGTCTGCGCGCGCTGGACCAGCGGGCTTTGTTGGGGTCCCTCTGAGGAGCCGATTCCGATCGCGATGAAGGTGCCCAGGGCGAGCACGACCGCACCAATCGCCAGCACCGCGCGCCCACGGTGGCGGCTGGCGATGATGATCACGACGATCAGCGTGAGGATGCCGGCGATCCAAAAAGAGCGGCGGTAGGAGACGACGAGGGCGAGGAAGGCGATTGGCGCGCCGGCGAGCATCCAAGCTGGCACCTTGACGCGTCGTACCAGGGCGGCCACGACGCCGAGGACAAAGATCAACATGGTCAGGTTCGGCACCGGGTTGAGGTAGCTGATCGTCTCCGATTCGACCGCCGAGCCGATGCCGCTGAACGCGGCGTAAATGCCTGATAAGCCTTTGTAGAAGGCAAGGCCGGCGCCGACTGCGAGGCAGACCTTGAGCATGTGCGTACCGCGCAGTGCGTTCACCGCCAGCAGTGGGATGAGGATGATGTAGCTCGAGGTGAGCGAGCGGTGGAAAAGTTCGCCGACGCTGACCATGTGCGAGTAATGGCCGACGACCACGCCGGTGAGAACCGCCGCGGCGAGCAGCAGCAGCGGGGCGGTCATCGGCTCCGGCAATCGGGGGCGTTCGCTTTCGCTGACGAAGCGGAGCAGGACGCCGCCGAGGCCGGCGAACAGCAGCATGTCCTGCGGCGTCATTTTGACGGCGATGACGTCGTAGAAGGTCGGGACAGGCGGAAGGAATGCCTGGCTTTCGGTCTCGACCAGGATCGCCCCTCCGACCAGCAGCCCGAAGGCCGCGGCAGGGTAGCGCAGCAGTACTAGGCCGAGCGCGAGGACGGCGGGCGCAATCGCGCCGACGGCACCAAACCGGTTCATCGCCTCCACCAGGACCAGGCCGGTGGCGATCCCGGTAGCGCTGACCGCGATCGCCAAGCCGAAGTCCGGCGCAGCGAGCGTCGGCCGGTTCAGGCTGCGGTCTCCTTGCTGCGGGACGTCGGCAGGGCTACGTCGCGCGGCCGGTAGGAGTCGTAGCGATTCTGTTTCGTGTTGGAGCGGTTGAAGGCGAAGCCGAGCATCGGTGCCCCGATCGCGCGCAGCGCCTCGACCGCGCGGCGGGCGTCGCGGCGGCTGGTGCGGCGCGAGTCGACCACAAACACGACTCCGTCGGCGTAGCGAGCGAGAACGACAGGATCGACCACCACCAGCGTTGGCGGGGTGTCGAAGACGACGACGTCGTTGTCGGAGCGCAGGTACTGGACGACAGATTTCATCCGCTCTGAGGAAAGCGACTCGACTGCGTCCTCGGCGTGCGCTCCGGCAGGCATGACCTTCAGCTCGCCGCCGGTGCGCCCGCCGTCGGCCGTGAGGCCGACTTTGACCGCAACGTCACTGGGGTTTGGCGCGTTCTCGACGACGAGGAGGTCGCTGAGGCCGGGGGAGAGAGACGTGTCGAAGACCTGGTTCATCGTGGGCCGCCGCAGGTCGCCGTCGACGGTCGTCACGCGCCGACCCTCCGCCGCCAGGGCGCGGGAGACATTGGCCGCCACGTAGCTCTTGCCGCAGCCGGACTCGGCGCCGGTCACCATCACCGTGCTCGCGCTATGGCTGATACCCGCGCCGTTGGAGGTCTGGCTTGCGGCCCCCGTTCGTTCGAGCGTCAGCAGCGTCGCCGTACGCAGGTTCCGGAATGACTCTAGTGCTGGCGAGCTGCGACCCTTAGGGATCTCGCCAAGCAGGGTTAGGCCAAGGTCTTTGGCCGCCTCCTGCGCGGTGCGGTAGCGGTCGAAGAAAAGGTCCCGCAAGTAGATCGCGACGGCGCCGAGGACGAGCGCGCCGATCAGGGCCAGCAGGGCATCGCGTTTGGGGGTCGGAGCCACCGGCGTGCTCTGCGGTACGGCGTGCTCGACCACCCGCATCGTGTCGCCCGGGTTCGCGCTCTGTTCGGCAATCTGGTCCTGCAGTGCCTGCAGCTCGACCTGCAGCCCGGCGACGCCGGTCCCGCCGGTCCCGCCCGCGGCTATTTCAGCTTCGATTTCGTCGATTCGCTGTTGGATCGGCTGCAGCGTCGTTTTCTGCTGGGTTACGGAGAGATCGCCGAGATAGCGGGCGAAGGCTTCGGCGTAGGCGTTGGCGAATTCCGCAGATTCATCGGGATTGCCGGTGGTCGCGGAGAAGCTCATCACCCCGGTTCGCGCTTCGGGCTGCACTTCGGTGCTCGCGTCGAACGCCGCCTCGCGTCCTTTGATCGCCGGGTCTTCGTGCGCTACGTCGTACACCGAGCGGGTCTTCGCCAGCTCGTCGTAGAGGTTGGAGAGGCTGAGCAGCTGTTCTTCGTTGAGGATTTCGCCGGCCGCCTGGCTCGTGGTGACGATCTGGCCCAGGGCGTTGCTTTCGTATTCGTCGGATTTGGAGGAGGAGATCGCGTAGACGACCACCGCCGCGACGACGGCGAACAGCGCCAGCCAGCGTTTGCTGGCCCAGATCAGTCGGAGGTTGCCGGTGAATTCCACGAGTGCAGGGACCTATCGGGTGGCCTCGGATTCGACTTGAATCCGGCAGGCGGGTAGTTCGCTGGACGGTTGTACGAGTCCAAGGAGGATAGCCACGGAGCAGGTCATTACCCCTGGCGTACCCGCTTGCGCACGCTCAACACCGCGGCGTCGGGCGCCTGGTCCGGCGATAGTGGCTTGACGACGCCCCTGAGCGCCCCTGGCGAGAGACCGAGCAGGCGACGCTCGCGCGCTCCCGCCGGAATGACAGCGTCGATCGGCCGCAGCTGGTCCTCGGCGTCGAGGGCACGCGCAAGCGCACCGGGGCCGATCCCCGAAACCCGCCGGAGGGGGACGGTGGTGTCCGCCGTATCTCCTCCGCAGATCAGCGCGACGTCTGCTCCGGCCCGCGCCGCCTCATCCAACCAGCTGGCGAGCTGCGCTCCACCCGAGGCGCCGAGGCCGATGCCGACCAGGCGCACCGGGCCCACCCGTGGGGGCTCCGCGCCGTGGCTGCCGCCCCGCTCACCGGAGCCACCGCGCAGCCCGTATAACGTCGCCAGCGAGTCGGCGGCGCACTCGAGCCAGATCTTGCCCAGGCCGCGGACGCCGTCGCGCCAGCCACCGTAGAGCAGGGCGCGATAGGCGAGCTTGGCGATCGGTCGCAGCAGCGCTCTCTTGAGCACGCCAAACAGCCCCGGGCGGCCATGCTGGCGGCTCTCGAGGCGCGCGTAGGCGATCGCGTCGCCCAGCGCCTCCCGCCAGGTCGTCGCCAATAGGTGCTTGAGCTCGCCCTCGAGCGGCAGCACCGGTCCGTCGGGCCAGAGCCCCTCGTGCACGGTGCGCGATTCGTCGTGGCGGAAGGCCTCGCGGCGAAAGAGGCGGTGCCGGTAGCGCGGGTAGCGGGCCGATGGACCGAGCGGGCGGCCGAGGAAAACGTCGCGCATCGGCAGGGCCGCCATCCGGACCTCCGCGTCCGGAGGGTCGGCGAGCATCGCGCGGATCGAAGCGGCGAGGGCGGGGTCGACCCGCTCGTCGGCGTCGATCTCGAGGATCCAGTCGCCGTGCGCGTGGTCGAGCGCGACGTTGCGCTGCACGGCAAATCCGGGCCAGGGGTTCTCGACGACCTGGGCACCGGCGGCGCGGGCGATCTCGACCGTGCGATCGCGCGAGCCGCCGTCGACGACGACGATCTCGTCACAGAAATCGAGGCTTTGCAGGCACGCAGGGAGTCGGCGCTCCTCGTCGCTGGCGATTACGCAGGCAGTTACGGACTCCGGCAAGCGCCGCAGTATCGCAGCGGCTTCCCCCGTTAGATCGACCCGTCGCGCCTGTACAGTCGCCGCCGATGGCAACCGAGAGCACGCGTTCGCGCGCCACCCGCGACGTCGTGCGCCAGCTGGTCGGGCGTGTGCTCAACCTCGGCCTCGGCGTGGTCGTCACCGCGGTCATCGCCCGCTCACTCGGCGACAGCGGCTTCGGCGAATGGTCGAGCCTGCTCGTTGGCGTGCAGATCGCCGCCTATCTGGCGGACCTCGGCCTCGAACAAGTCGGCGTGCGCCGGGCCGCCGCCGAGCCCGAGCGCGAGGCGGAATGGATCGGCGCGACGATCGCCCTGCGCGCCCTGGTCTCGTTGCCGGCGACCCTGGTCTCGATCGTCGTCGCGCTGTTGATCGCCGAAAACCACGACATGGCACTTGCTGGGGTGCTCGTCTCGGCGACGATCCTGCTCAGCGGCCCCAACACGATCCGGGCATTGCTGCAGCTGCGCCTGCGCAACGACGTCAACGTCGCCGTGATGACCTTTTCCTCGGTCATCTGGGGAGTGGCGGCGATCGCCGTCGAGGCGGCCGGCGGCGGCCTCGTCCCGCTCGCGGTCGCCTTCCTCGCCGCGGCGCTGGCCACCACCATGCTGCAGGTATGGGTCGGGTTACGGGCCGGCGCCGTCAGGCTGCTCGGTTCACGCCACCTCTGGGGGCCCCTGGCGCGCGTCGGCTTGCCGCTGGCGACGGCGGGCGTGCTCGTCCTCGCATACGCGCGCATCGACCAGATCCTCGTGCTCGAGTTCAATGGGGCGCGCGAAGCCGGCCTCTACGCCGCCGTCTACCGGATCCTCGAGCAGGCCCATTTCCTGCCGCTGACGGTCAGCATGACCCTGCTGCCGCTCGTCTCGGCCGCCTACCCGGGCGAGCCCGCGCGGGTCAAGGAGCTGCTGCAAACGACCCTCGAGTACCTTGCGGTGGTCGCCCTTCCCGTTCTCGGCCTCGCCCTCGCCGCCTCTGGCCCGGCGATCGAACTGCTCTATGGCAGCGAATTCGCCGATGCGGCGCCGGCGCTGCCGATCCTGATGGGCGCCTTCGTCGTGATCTGCTTCGGCTACCTCTCGGGGAACATGGTTATCGTGCTCGGCCTGCAGCGACGCTACGTCGGCTATGCGGTGTTCGGACTCCTCTTCAACGTCGGCCTCAACCTGTTTCTGCTGCCTCGCTACGGGTTCCTTGCCGCCGCCTGGACGACGCTTGCGACCGAGCTGCTGGTCGTCGGCCTGGCCTGGCGTGCGGTGGTATCCGAGCTCCGCTTTCGGCCCAGGCTTGGGCGCGTTCTCCGCGCCGCTCTCGCCGCCGCCGCGATGACCCTGATCGTGCTCGGCCTGCGCGAGATCGGCACGCCGGCCGTGCCGCTGCTGCTGGCGGCGCCGCTCGCTTACGCACCGCTGGCGCTGCTGTTCGGCGCGATCAGTCTCGAAGACCTGCGGGCGCTGCGGGCGCTGCGGCGCTCGGCCTGACCTCTTCGGCCAGCAGGTCGCCGAGGCGGAGGGCGAGGGCGGAGACGGTGAGCGTCGGGTGGACCGGCCCGTAGGTGGGGAAGGCGGACCCCCCGGCGACGAACAGGTTCTCGACGTCGAGGTGGCGAAGCCGAGAGTCGACGACGCCCTCCTCGCCCGCGCCCATGCGGCAGGTTCCCAGCAGGTGGCCGCCGCGGGGACCGGGCTTGGCGACCACGTCGCTCACGCCCAGAGGAGCGAGGCGCTCGCGCAGGCTGTCGAGGACGGCGTCGATCCCGTCCCGTTCGTAGTCGCTCGGTTCCGAGTAGGCGACCCGGTTGAGCGGCAGGCCGAGGGAGTCGCGCTTGGGCGAGAGGGTGACGCGCCGGGCCGCCTGCGGCTTGTCTTCGCTCAGCATGTCGAGAGGGAGGACCCGCCTCCACTCCGCCAGCGCGTGCTCGCGCACCTCGTCGCCGCTGCGTCGGGCGAGGACTCCTTTGGCCACGAACGGGCCCAGCGGCACACCCGGGTTGAACGGGCTGACGATCGCCGCGGCGCGCTCGGCGCGGAAGGATCCGTCGCGGAATGCCTCTGAGAGGCCGGTCACAAGGGTGGTTCCGTAACCCGGCCGCACGTCGCGCCGCAGCGTCGCAAAGATCGATACGTGACCGTGGTCGGAGAGGTAGCGGCCGACGTCGTCGCGGTCCAATCCGGAGCGCAGCAGAATCCCCGGGTTTTCGAAGCCGTTCGCGGCCAGCACGTAGCGTTGCGCGCGCACGAGCAGCTTCCCCCCGTCCTCGCCGATTGCCTCTATCCCCTCGATCGAGCGGCCGTCCGCCGTGGTGCGCAGCCGCGCCGCCACGGTCTGCCGGTGCAGGCTGAGGTTGGGATGGTCGAACACCGCCCGCAGTCCGTTCAGCGCCGAGAAGCGGGCGTCGACGGGGCAAAGGTCACAGGTCGCCGAGCCGCAGCAGCTCGGGCGGCCCTGCAGCGGCTCGGAGGGACGCGCCTGGGGCAGCGGCCCGAAGGGCTCCAGGTACTTGCCGACCACTTTGTCCATCGGGCTCTGCGGATGGGCGGGCAGGGTTCGCGAGCCCGGCAGCGCCGGGCCCGCGGCGGGGCCCTCGCGGTCGGGCGCGCCGGAGATGCCGAGCGCCTGCTCGGCGCGGCGGTAGTAGGGCAGCAGATCATCGAGCGAGATCGGCCAGTCGACCATCACCCCATAGGCCGAGCGCATCCTGAAGTCATTGGCGACGAAGCGCGGAGTGGTTCCGGACCAGTGCAGCGAGGAGCCGCCGACGCCATAGACATAGCTCCAGGGATAGGGAGGGGTGCCGGGCGCGATTTCGTCGTTTGGCTCTGCTCCGGGCACGTCCGCCGACCACGCTTGCGTGGCGAGCTGTTCTGCGTGCGTCTTCAGCGCGCCGCGCTCGAGCATTGCCACCTGGGCACCGTCCAGCATCGGCGCCCAGGAAGCCAGCAGGCCGCAGACGCCGGAGCCGACGATCGCGATGTCAGCCTCAATCACCTTCATAACGGTCGCCTCAACCCGCCGCAGGGCGCCGGCGGCCCCGGGTCGGAGCCGTTGGTCGCGTAGGCGAGGTTCGACGCCGGCGCCGAGAGCATCGGCTCGAGCAGTCCCTCGATCGCCTTCTCCCTCGCGCTGTGCGGTATCACCGTGGCTGCCGGTGCGCGCACGGCGAGGGCGAAGGTGAAGGCATGGGCGTCGTAGTCGGCCTCGCCGAAGTCTTCCCGTGCCCGCTGAAGCAGCTGCTCCGCGAGCTCCGCGTCGATGCCGAGGTGCGAGGCGACCAGCTGCTCGAACTCGTCGTCGGTCAGGAGCAGCGCGTAGGGGGTGGCAAGTGCCAGGACGCCGACGCCGACACCGACGCCGACGAAAGTGCGGCGGCGCATTCGCGTCCGCGATCCCGTGGGTGCCGGGCCGGCGGCGTCCTGGAGCACCTGGAGCAGCCGTGGTAGTTGGATGGCGCTGTCGTAGCGTTCGCCGATCCGCGCCAACGCCGTTTCCCCCAATCGTGTCCGCCGTGCCTGGTCGGTCAGGCCACGCAGCGCGCCGGCGAGGCCGTCGGCGTCGCCCTGCTCGACGAGTACGCCGCCGTCGCCGACCAGCTCGGGGATCGCGCCGACCGGCGATGCGACGACCGGCAGCCCGGCCGCCATCGCCTCCAGCACGACCCAGGGAACGGCGTCCGCCCGCGTCGGCAGCGCGAGGGCGTCTGCGGAGGCGTAGAGCCGTCGCAGCTCCTCGCTTCCGGCCGCAACGCCGCGGTGCACGCGAACAAGCTCATCGCTCTCGACCGGGTCGCCCGAGACGACGTCGAGCGTCGCCTTGCCGCCGAGTCGCCGCACTGCCTCGACCAGCGTTCCGAGACCCTTGCGCTCGACTTCGTTGCCGACGAAGAGCACGCGCAGCGGGCCGTCTCCGCGCCCGCCCGCCCGCGTCCTCGCCACCTCCCACCAACCGCGGTCGAGGCCAGGATGGAGGGTGACCAGCTTGCTCTGCGGAAGGTTGTATTCGCGCCGCAGCGCCTCGGCGTTCCACTCGGTCCAGGCGACCACGGTGGCGGCCCCCGCGAGCGCCCGGCGCTCGAGCCGCTTCAGCAGGCGCTGCTGGCGCGGCGTCCACGAATCGCCGGGGCCGAAATATCGCAGCGCGGTGAACTGGCCGACGGTTGCGTCGATCGAGAGCACGCAGGGCAGGCGCCGCATCGGCCCCCGCATCAGCAACGCCGCCGCCTGGGTGTTGACGAAGGCGACGTCGACGGCGCGCAGGTGCCGCTTGAGGATGCGGCGGGCCCGCCACGACCAGCGCAGGCGCCAGCGCAGGGCGAACATATCGGCATCACCGACACGCTTCCAGCGGCGCAGGAACAGCCGCTCCAACCGATTCGGGGGTGGCACAGTGGCGAAGGTCGCCTCGACCGCCTGCTCGTCGGCGAGCGTCGCCTTCAGCTGGGCGGTCAGGGTTCGGTGTCCGAGCACCCCCTCGTCGAGGAAGAGGACTCGCAGTTGCTCGCTCACCGATTCTCCTCAGCGGTCGAGATCAGGTGCTCGGCCTGTTCGGCCACCACGCCGGCGGCGAAGCGTTCGCGGGCACTCTGTCCGGCGAGCTCGCCCTCGCGCCGGACCCGCTCAGGGTCGCTCTCATAGGAGCGCAGGATCGTGGCCAGGGCGGCGGGGTCGTTCTCGGGCGTGACGATTGCGCCGAAGCTGTCGTCGATCAGGTCGCGGACTCCCTCGGCGCCGGTCGAGACACAGGGTCGCTCGGCGAGTAGCCCGAGAATCACCGCCCGCGGCTGACCCTCGGTGGGGCTGGGGCAGAAGACCGAGACGTCGAAGGCGGAGAGGACATCGCCGACCGTGGCGCCCGGAGTAGGGAGGAAGTGCGCGCGGGCGCCCAGCGGCGCGGCGCGGGACCGCAGCTCGGGCTCGGTCTCGCCGGCGCCGGCGAGAATCAGGTGAGTCTCCTCGCCGAGCGACGCGATCGCGTCGATCACGACGTCGTTGCGCTTCTTCGGGTGGAAGCGCGAGATGCAGCCGACGGTAAAAGCCTCGGCGGGGATGCCGAGCTCGCCCCGCACGCGCACGCGCCCCTCCTCGCTGAAGCGGATCTCCTCGGTTCGCATTGCGTTCGGCAGAACCGCGACCTTCGCGGCGTCGACGCCGGCGTCGATCACCGAGCGGCGCGTTCCCTCGGATATGGCCAGAACCGGATCCGCCTTGCGCCCTGCCGCGGCGTACGCCCAGCGGCCCGGGCCGCTCCTCATCTGGAAGGGGACCGGCCCCCACTCGGCCCAGGCGATCCGGGGTCGAAGACGGGCCGGCAGCCGCGGCGCCAGCAGCTGCTCCTTCTTGTAATGGAGGAGGAGAACGTCGTAGGGGAGCTCGGCTTCAAGCGCTTCGCGCAGCCGCCGCCGCAGTGCTGGCCAGCGCAGCATCAGAGAGGGCCAGCTGCCTGCTGACAGCTTCGGGCCGAGCTCGAGCGGGTGGACCTCGACCCTGGTCTCGCGGCCGATCTCCGGCGAGTCGCTGAGCATCACCGCCTCGTGGCCGCGGCCGATCAGGGCGTCGAGCAGCTCAACCGCGGCGAACTCCGCGCCGCCGGGGGCAGCGCCAGTCATCACCGTGACGATCTTCAAGGTGCCAGACGCCTCTCGAGCGCCTCGATCGAGTACTCGCGTTCGGCCAGCTCGCGGCCGGCGGCGGCCAGGGTGTTGCCGCGTTGCGGCTCGAGCGCCTCGAGCACCGCCTGGGCGAACGGCTCCCCGGCTGGCTCGCCCTCGACGAAGTGGACGCCGGCCTGCGCCTCGAGGCCGGCGGCCGCGAGCGGGGTCGCGACGACCGGCAGGGCGAAGGCGAGCGCCTCGACGAACTTGAGCGGGGATCCACCTCCCTCGAGGAGGGGCACGACCGCGCAGCCGGCGGCGTCGTAAAGAGCGCCCAGGTCCGGTACGAAGCCAAGGCCTTCCAGCCGAGGGTCGGTTGCCTCGATCGTGTCGCTGCCTTTGCCGGCGACGATCAGCCGGACCTCCGGCGCCCGCTCCCAGAGGGCCGGCATCGCCGCCTCGAGCAGGAAGCGCAACCCCTGCCGGTTTGGCTCGTAGGAGAGGTCGGCGACAAAGAGCAGCGAGCGCTGACCACTGCGCGGCGGCACCGGCACGATCGCGGCGACATCGACCACGTTGGGGACGAGCCGCAGGCGAGCCGTCGGCGCCAGTGTCGCGGCTCCCTGCATGTCCGCCGGCGAGACCATCCAGCTCTCAGCGTAGCGTTCGAGCAGGAGGCGCTCGAAGCGCTGCAGGCTGCGCAGTGACATCCCCGTGTCGGTGAGTCTGTGGCGGAAGGAAGACTCCAGGTTATGGGCGCTGTAGATCGCCGGATGGCGCTTTACGTAAGGGAGCAGTGCCGCTGCGGCGATCGGTCCCTCGGCGATCAGGCGCACGTCTTCGTCGCCCGCGGACAGCTTCGCGGCCTGCGAGGCGACGCCGGGCCAGATTCCTCGCGCGAAGTCGTCGGGCACGCCGCTCAGGCGGCTGCGCAGGTACGCCGACGCGCGCTTGCGTGACGGCGGCCGTTCGACCCGGTGCAGATGAACGCCGGCGAGGTCCTCGTAGGAGGGGTCGGGATTCTCCGCCCCAAACGCTCCGTAGACGAAGTCGAGCCGGCCGTGCGCGGAGAGGGCGCGCACCAAGCCGTACGTCCGCCGCGCGCGGCCTGAGTCGAGGGTGGGGGTATGTGAAGTGGCGAGGACGGTCTGCATGCACCGGCGCCGAGCGGGGTGACAAGGCGGCGAGTATAGGCCCAGGCCGGGACAATCAGGCCCAGCTACTAGCTCCCGTATTTCGCCGCCGCCTGGCGCAGCGCTTCATAAGCGGGCTTGTGCGAGCCGTCGTTGCGCACAACCCCATACCAAGCGTTGGTGCCGTAGTCGCGGTAGTTGAAGTAGACGACCTCGGCCACGTAGCCGGTGCTCTTAGCCCAGGCGATGAAGTTGGTGATGTTCGTCGCCTGTTCAGACTCAGCCCACTGCAGGCTGTCGCCGGTGGAGGGCTGGCCCGTAGCGGTCGGCCAACCGACCTCGGTGATGTAGATCGGCCCACCGGTCATCGCCCGGGCGCTTTCGACCAGGGCATGGTTGCCAAGTGCTGAGCTGGTCTTGGTGCCGGTACCGCCGTAGGGGTGGACGATGAAGCCGTCCACATAGGTGGCCCAGTCAGCGGTGTACCAGGCTTTGCCGAAGCTGAGGCCGTTTGAGCCATCCAGGGTGCCGAGGATCTTGGGAGCAGATTCCCCGTACTGGGCGTGGAAGGCATCGTGGGTCTGCTTCAACAGGTTGCGGTAGCAAGTCGCATTCGCAGAGCTGTTTGCATTTGAACCCCAAAACCAGGTCCCACCGGGCTCGTTTAGGGCCTCGATGACCGGGGTTTGGGTCGGCGTGGTGTTGGCCTTGTAGAAGGCGAGGGTTTCGCTCGCCCAGTTGGTGGCGTTCAGGGCGCAGACACCGCCGCTGTTGTAGGGGCCTGAGAAGTTCAGCTGGATGCGCAGGCCGGCCTTCTTGAAGCTTTCAAGACCCGTGACGCCCCGCTCGGCCTCATAGCGGACGGTGTTGACCGCGCCGCGCACGTCAGCGGCACCTGAGCTGCCGTAGTTTCCGGCGTCAAGGCCGACGATCATCCCGCTCGGGTTGGGGGTTGGGGTCGGGGTCGGAGCGGGGGTTACCGCCGGCGCCGGTGCAACCGCGTTTGAAACCGTCACCGGGATCGAGACCGAGCGTGAGTTGCCGGCCGCGTCATAGGCAGTGGCGGTCAAGGTGTGGGTGCCTTCAGAGACCTTGGTCGAGTCGAAGTAGCAGTTCCAGGGCGTTTCGCGCTCGGTGTTGAGGGTGGTCCCGTCGACCTTGAAGACGACCGAGGTGACGCCGCGATCGTCAGAGGCGTTGGCAACGCAGCTCGACCCGCCGTCGAGATTCCCTTTGACGGTCGCCCCGGCGCTTGGGGTCTGCCAGGAAACCGTGGGCGCGGTGGTGTCGCCGGTCGGGGTCGGGGTGGGGGTGGATTCGGGGGTGGGAGCCGGCGCCGGCGTAGGGCTTTGCGATGGCTCGGGCGTGGCAGCCGGCGCGGCCGCGTTGGAAACCGTCACCGCGATCGAGGCCGAACGCGAGTTGCCGGCCGCGTCATAGGCGGTGGCGGTCACAGTGTGGCTGCCGTCGCTGGCCTTGGTCGTGTCGAAGCTGCAGTTCCAGGGAGCGTAGTTCTCGGTGTTGAGCGCCTGTCCGTCGACCTTGAAGACGACCTTGGCGACGGCGCGGTTGTCGGAGGCCGAGGCTTCGCAAGCTGAGCCCTGCAGATTGCCATTGACCGTGGCGCCTGCACCCGGCGCCTTCAATGCGACGGTCGGCGCCGTGACGTCACGGTCCGAAGCTTGGCGAAGCCGCAGCATGCATCGCCGCTTGGCGGCTGGGCGCTCAGTGCGCTTGGCGCAGACGTGTTCGGTGCTCTGACTGGGGGTCGAGGCGGAGGCGGAGGTCGATACGAGGCCAAGCGTGACGAGCAGGCTTACGACCAGGGCGATGATGGCGGTCCTGCTTGCGTTGGCGAGCATCTGTTTCTCCTTCGGTAGCCGGGCTGCCTCTAGAGGCCCCTTGCTTTGCGACCCCGCCTCGCGACGGGTGTGCCTTTTTCGGGAGTCGCGCCAATCGCGGCCCCAGGTTCATCGGTTCAGCCCTGATCGGATGGCAGAACCCGATTGCGCAGGGGGTTCCTCCTAACTGGACGCATGTCCAACCGGGCGGAGGAGTCTGCGACTAGCCGCGGTAGTTCTGCACGGCGGCTTGCACGATCGAGTAGGAGGGCTTCTTGGTGCCGTCCTCGCGCAGCAGGCCGAACTCGAGCTCGCGCTCGCCGCTGTCGGTGCCTCGATCGAGCAGTTGGTAAATGGAGACCGTCTCGATCTTCCATTCGGGGTGGTTGATGACCGCGGCGAGCATCTCGGCCAGGTGCTCGGCCTGGGTTTCCTCGTCGACGCACTCGCCACCGCAGCCAGCGGTCGACTCGCCGTACTCGGTGATGAAGATCGGCTTCGAGCCCGCTCCCAGTTCGTCCATTCGCTGGCGCAGGGCTTCGATCCGCCCGAAGGGGCCCGCCGGGCTCTCCTCGGCCGGGTCGTGCCCGTACCAGTAGGGGTGGTCGGCAAAGGCGTAGAAGAGCGAGTTGAGGTTGGGGATGCGCGCGTACAGCGTGTCCATCCAGGAAGTGTCGGTGCCATAGACGCGGCTCACCAGGATCATCTTTGCCGGCAGGCCGAGGCGCTTCACTTCTTCGAGAGCCGGGCGCACGGTGTCGGCGTAGAGGTCAGCTGACATCCCGCCGAAGTAGGGCTCGTTGCCAAGCTCGAACGTCTGGATGGCATAGCGGGCTTGATCCAGGTTCGGATGTTCTTCCCAGAACGTTCCGCCGCGCCCGTAGCGACGGATGAAGGCGACCACCCATTCGCGGTAGTGCGTTGCGTCGCCGAGTTCGTTGCCGCCGAGTTGAGCATGGATGCGGGTATGGACCTGGGAGGCGGCCTTCAGCACCAGGGCGTCCTGGGCGTCGACCGGCCGCGATGGGTTCCACTCGTGACGCGTGACTGCAGCTCCCAGCTGCGTGCGGTACGTGGTTTCGTTCGAGCTCCAGTCGGCGTAGCCGCCGTCGATCGCGACGGTGAAGGCGCCTGAGGCGGGTGGGGGCAGAGGCGGTTCGGCCGGGGTCGGTTCGGCCGGGGTCGGTTCGGGTTCTGGTTCCGGCGAAGGCGCAGGTTCGGGTTCTGGTTCCGGCGAGGGCACAGGTTCGGGTTCCGGTTCGGGCGCCGGCGGTTCTGGTTCGGCAGGCGCAGGCGGTTCCGGTTCCGGTTCCGGTTTCGGGTGCGAAGTTTCGGGAGGCGGTGGCCCCGTTTTGGGGGGGACGGGCTGTCCGGCCGGCGGCGCCGGCGAGCCGGCTTCCGGAGACGGCTCTCCGGGCTCGGTGGTCGCCTGTTGCGGATCGGCGCCGACGAGGATGGGCGCTACGGGCGGGGCCCCTTGCGTGGGGAGGTCGGGGGCGGCGGGAAGCGACGGCGCCGGCCGGTGCGGTGATTTGACGGCGATCGACGAGGAGAGCGCTATAAGGCGCCGGTGGCGACCTGGCACGTTGGGGGCGACACCGACCGAGGCCTGCCAGATAACTGGCCTACGGCGCTCCCCGACCAGGCAACCCTCGGTGCAGTCTCGGCGGTGCAGCGTGGGCATCTCGCTGGCGACTCGCTGGGCGACGTACGCTGTGGAGGGGAATTGGCCTGCCGTCGTGTGGTCGACGCCGAACGCGATCGCGATCAGCGCCGCAACAAGTGCAGCTGCGCGCAATGACGGGCTGATCCCCCACATCACTCCGATGGTGACGCATCGCTACGACATTTGTCGAGTAGCGGCGGGTCGCTTTCGGTCTAGCCGCGGTATTGCTGTATTGCCGCCCGTACGACCGAGTAAGCCGGCTTCTGCGTGCCGTCCTCGCGCAGCAGGCCGAATTGACGCTCGCGGTCGCCGCTGTTGGTACCGCGATCCTGGAGCTGGTAGACCGAGAGCATCTCGACTCCCCACTGCGGATTGGAGCTAACCGCGGAGATCATCTCCCCTAGGTGCTGGGCCTGAGTTTCTTCGCTGACGCACTCTTCGCTGCAGTTCGCCGTGGACTCGCCGTACTCGGTGATGAAGATCGGCTTCGAGCCCGCTCCCTGGTCGATCATCCGCTGGCGCAGGGTTTCAATCCGGCCAAAGGGACCGGCGGCACTCGACTCGGCCGGGTCGTGCCCGTACCAGTAGGGGTGGTCGGCAAAGGCGTAGAAGAGCGAGTTGAGGTCGGGGATGCGCGCGTACAACGTGTCCATCCAGGAAGTGTCCTTGCCGTAGACCCGGCTATCGAGGATGACCTTGACCGGCAGATTGAGCCGGTGGACTTCTTCCAGCGTCGGGCGCACGGTGTCGGCGTATTCGGCAGCCGACATCTCACCGAAGTAGGGCTCGTTGCCGAGTTCGATCGTGGTGATCGCATAGCGCGAGCTGTCGAGGTCAGGGTGGGCGCTCCAGAAGTCTCCACCTGGCCCGTAGTGCCGAATGAAGGCAACGACCCATTCGCGGTAGTGGGTCGGGTCGCCGAGATCGTTCTCGCCGAGCAGGGCATGGATGCGGGTGTGGACTTCGGTCGCGGCGCTCAGGACGACGTCGTCCTGAGCGCCGACCGGATCGGAGGGGTCCCACTCGTGACGGGTGACGGCGGCGCCGAGTGCCTCGCGCGCTTCGGTTTCCGTTTCGCTCCAGCTGCCGTAGCCGCCGTCGATCCCGACCACGAGCGGACCCGCTTCGGGCAGCGGCACGCTGCGGCTGGAGGTGGAGGTGCTTGGGCGACGGCGCAGGTGGGCGATGCAGCGGTGGCGCAACGCACGGGCGCGGTGCTTCATCTTCGCGGTTGCCCTTTGCCGCGACGCAGACTTCGCCTGGCTGGCCGTTGCAGCGGAGGAGCGCAGGACTTTTCGCTTTGCCCGCCGCGCGCAGACCGCGGCGATTCCCTTGGGCTGGTCTCCGACCCTGACCGCGACGGCGTTACTGAGCCGCGGCGCCGACTTGGCCACGGCGACAGCAGCGCCCGAGGTAGCGCAGAGGCTTGCCACGACCAGGGCGACCATAAGTAGGCGTTTGAGCGGGGAGACCATGACGGTCCCCTCATCGGGCGCCGGACGAGGTTTTCTCAGGTCTCGTCGCCTACGCCTGGACGGATGTACTAGTCCATGCGGCTAATCTGCAAAAACGCTTGCGAAAGCGCTAGCCGCGCCTATCGACAAGCGTGGGCGCTAGGGGGTGTTGCGGTGCTGGGTGGCGAACGGGTCGCCGAAGTCACCCTCGTCGAGGCCACGGGCAACCTCGCTAACCCCGTCTGGCACCTTCATCGTCAGCTCGAAACCGAGCCGCTCGCGGATCTTCTCGAAGGCGACCTTGTAGTCGCGCGGATCCTCGTCGCGGTGGACGAAGCTGACTTTGCCGCGGGGGACGATGCCCGAGATGATCTCGACCAGGTCGAGCTTGCGGTAGTTCTCGTCGCTGTCGCCGACGTTGAAGACGTCGCGCCCGACCTCGTCTGGCCCCGCCTCGAGCACTCGCGCAATCGCCCGCGCTGCATCGCGCACGTGCACGTAAGGCCGCCAGAACTGCTCGCCGAAGACTTCGAGCTCACGGTCGTCCCAGAGTTCGCGGGTGAACTCATTGACGGTCAGGTCGAAGCGCATCCGCGGCGCTGCGCCGTAGACCGTGGCGAAGCGAAGGCAGGTCGGTACGGTCGAGCCGTTGCTGCCTTCGAGCAGCATTTTCTCGATCTCGACCTTCTGTTCGGCGTAGAGGGAGACCGGCGCCAGCGGCGCCTCCTCGTCGACCGGCGTCTCGGGGTCAGCCATGCGCCCGTAGTTGGAGCAGGTTGAAGCAAAGATCAGGTGGGCGACACCGGCCGCGCTTGCGTCCTCGATCAGTGATCGCGTTGCCTCGACGTTGGTCTCGCGCGCAAGCTCGGGGTCGCGGGCGCAGGCGGGGTCGCCGACGATCGCGGCCAGGTGGACGACCGCCTCAGCGCCCTCGAGGGCCGCCCGGCGCGCATCGGCATCGCGGATGTCGGCGATCGTCAGCTTGGCGCCGCGAGCCTCGAGATCCTTCGCCAGAGTTTCCTGGCCGTGCAGAAGGTTGTCGAGGATGCGGACCTCGCGGCCTGCCTCGAGTAGCGCCGCGGTTACCTCGGCGCCCACGTAGCCGGCCCCGCCGGTGATCAGGGTTGGTTGGCTCATGCGGCGGTGAAGCATAGAGATCGTGCAGGCGGCCTTTCAGCTCGAGGTACGAGGAGCCTGGACGCGCCTCTCGTTTGTCTAGGCTTGCGCGGTTGACCTCGCCCGCCCTTGACCTCCGCGACAGGCACGCCGTCGTCTTCGGCGGGGCTGGCTTCATCGGCAGCCACCTCGTCGCCAGCCTGACCGCGGCCGGCACCTCCGTTCTGGTCGCCGATCTACATGTGCCGAACCAGCTGCCGGCGGGGGCGAGGTTCGAGACGGTCGATGTGCGCGAGCCGATCGAGATCGAGCCCGACGCCGCCGCTCCGCTCGTCTTCAACTTGGCCGCAGTCCACCGTACGCCCGGCCATCCGGATCATGAGTACTTTGAGACCAACGTCGCCGGCGCCCGCAACGTGACCGAGTTCTGTGCCCGCCATAGCGTCACCTCACTCTTCTTCACCAGCTCGATCTCCGTCTACGGGCCGACCGAGGAGCCCCGGATCGAGACCTCTCCGCTGAGGCCGACCAGCGCCTACGGCAAATCGAAGCTCGAGGCGGAGGGCATCCACCGTCGCTGGGTGGAGGAAGGCGACGGCCGACGGCTGGTCGTCGTTCGCCCGGCGGCGGTGTTCGGACCGGGCGAAAACGGCAACTTCACTCGTCTTGCCCGCGGCCTGCGCAAAGGCTTCTTTCTCTACCCGGGCCGCAAGGACACGCTGAAGGCGTGCGGTTATGTCGACGACCTGATCGGATCGCTGTACTTCATGTGGAGCGCTGCCGATCCCCTCGTCACCTACAACTACGCCTACCCCGAGCCGCCCACCCTCGAGGCGATCTGCCAGGCCTTCCACGAGGTTGGTGACCTCCCCTCCCCCCGAGGCGTGATCCCGACCGCCCCTATGCTCGCCGTCGCCCGCCTGCTCAGCGCCGTCGGCTTGAAGACGTTTGATCCTGACCGGGTGAGGAAGCTCGTCGCCTCGACCAACATCCAGGCCCACGAGTTGAGCGAGCGAGGCTTTCCCTACGAAACCGACCTGCGCAGCGCGATTGCCCGCTGGCGCGCCGCCGATCCGCCGGGGCAGTTCGTCTAGGCACTGATGTCAAAGCTTGCGATAGCTCATGAGTGGATCGCGGTACGGGCCGGCAGCGAGAAGACCTTTGAGGTCATGGCTCACGCTTACCCGGACGCCGACCTCTACGCGCTGACTTGGGATCGGGAGGCGCAATTCGACTTCGGCGGCCGGCCGGTGACGACGACCCTGCTTGATCGCTGGCCGGCGCTCCGCGACCGGCGTGAGCTGGCGCTGCCGCTGATGTCGCTGGCGTGGAAGCTGATCGACGTCGATGGCGAGTACGACCAGGTGCTGACCTCCAGCCATGCCTTCGTGCGTAGCTTCCCACCCGCCCGCTCGGCAACCCACTTCTGCTACTGCCATACGCCGCTTCGCTACGCCTGGGTCCCCGACGTCGATGCGCGCACGCAGCGCCGCATTCCTGGCAAGTCGGCTGCCTTTGCCACGCTGCGCGAGTGGGATCGGCGCACCGCCAAGAACGTCGATTTCTTCGCCGCTAACTCGACCGCGGTGCGCGATCGCATCCACGAGTGCTATGGCCGCGATTCGGAGGTCATCCACCCTCCGGTGGACACGGTCTACTACGACCTGCCCGAGCGTCCACTAGAGCGCAAGCGAGCGCTGGCGGTCTCCCGCTTTGTCCCCTATAAGAGCGTGGCTCTGGCGATCGAAGCCTGTGCCCGGGCCGGCATGCCGTTGACCGTCGCCGGCAAAGGCCCCGAAGAGCAGGATCTGCGCGCGCTTGCCGCCGGGCTGGGGGCCGACGTTGAGTTCGAAATCTCACCCTCCGACGAGCGCCTGCGTGAGCTCTACCGCGCCAGCGCCCTACTTGTCTTCCCCGCCAACGAGGACTTCGGGATCATTCCGGTGGAGGCCCAGGCCTGCGGCGCTCCGGTTGTGGCGCTGGATATCGGTGGGGCAAGGGATACCGTCGTGCAAGGTGAGACCGGCCTGCGGGTGGCACGGCAGGAGGTTGATCTATTCGCTGAGGCGATCGCGCAGCTGAAGGATTCGCCTCCCAGCGCGGCCGCCTGCAGGAGCAACGCCGAGGGCTTCTCGGTTGAGCGCTTCATCCAAGAGCTGCGCGGCTGGATCGACCGCAACTCCTGAGCCGGCCGGGTAACTGCGGCTCAGTAGGCGCCGCGGCCCGAGAGAACAGCCGGCAGCGTGGCCAGCAGGATCTCCACGTCGCGGGCCAGCGACCAGCCGGCGACGTACTGGTAGTCAAAGCGGACCATCTCCTGGAAGGGGCTTTGCGAGCGGCCGTAGACCTGCCACGGTCCGGTCAGCCCCGGGCGTAGCTCGAGTCGGCGTAGGTGCCAGTCGTGTTCGAGCGCGGCGGTCTCGGGGAAGATCAGCGGCCGCGGGCCGACCAGGCTCATCTCGCCGCGCAGCACGTTGAAGAGCTGCGGCAGCTCGTCGAGCGAGAAGCGACGGATGAAGCGACCGACGCGGGTCACCCGCGGGTCCTCACGGATCTTGAACATGACGCCGTCGGAGGCCTCGTTGAGCTCGGCCATGTCCTCCTTGCGCTTCTCCGCGTCGATGTACATCGAGCGGAACTTGATCAGCTGGAAGCTCGTATTAGCCCGTCCCGCCCGTGGTTGACGGAAGAAGATCGGTCCGCGCGATTCAAGTTTGATCGCGATCGCGATCGCGATCATCAGCGGCGAGAAAAGGAAGATCAGGGCCAGTGAGCCGGCTACGTCGAGCACACGCTTGGCAGTGATCGAGGCGGAGGTGAGCATTGGCGCCCCGATCGAAAGCAGAGGCAGCCCGCCGACCTGGTCGAGCGCCCGCACGCCATCGAGGAACTCGAAGAGGCGGGGCACCACGTCGACCGTTACGCCAGCATCGCGGCAGGCGCGGATCGACTCCAGCAGCTGCTCGTGGCTGGCTCGCGAGAAGGCGATGATCACGCGGTCGATTCCCTGCGCCTCGATGATCGTGTCGAGGTCGGCGAAGCGTCCCAGCCAGGGCAGATCGGGAGAGCCGACGTCGTGCACCTCGTCATCGACGATGCCGACCGGGGTAAGGCCGAACTGGCGGTTGTTGCGGAGCTTCTTGACGACATGGCCGGCGACGAAGCCGGAGCCAAGGATCAGCGTGCGTTGGCGCAGGTCTGGGGCGCGGTGTAGGCCGGACCTGACGATCGTCCGGGCGACGCCGGTCAGGGCAGCAATCCCGGCCACGGTGAGGAAGGTCACGGCGACGACCTGGTCGAGGTTCAGTAGCGCGGCGAGGCCGAACAGTGGCCAGGTGATCAAGAGGATCGCGACGAAGGCGCGCGGGATCTCGGTAACCGCCGAGGCCCAGCTGGCGAGTTGGTCGCTGCGATAGAGGCCGATGCTGAAGGCGGCAAGCGGCCAGAGGATGGTCGCACCGGCAACGTAGACGACGCCTTTGGGCTCAGTCGAAGTTAGCCCAAGGAGGAGAACTGCGATCGCCCCGGCGATGCAAGCGGCGGCTGAGTCCGCGGTGAAGAGCATCCTCGCCAGTACGGTTCCACGCCGACGGGCACGGCTAGTTGTACTGCGAGAAGAGGCAAATCCGTCTTCTTTGGCCTCGACGGCGGATGCCCCAGGGGCGTGGGTTGCGGTTGAGCTCTCCATCGTGTCTAGATCAATGAGGGGTAATGAGAGGGGCAGGGGGTAGGGTCAAAATAAAGATGATGTGGGGAAAACTCCACTAGGCAGAACAGATCGGCAACAAGTGTCCCTTGCTGAAACCAGCAATCATGCTTGCAGAGCGAACTTCGTTGACCCTGGCGGACGAATATTCGAACTATTTTCGGTTTCGGGTGGTCGACCGGCGGTCTCTGCGCTCAGTGCGCCTCGCCGGAGGCGTGCGCGGGCGGCCGCGACTCCTCCGCTAACGAGGTGATCTCAAGTGGGCCGTGGGCGGCCGCTTCGAGCACCTCGGTTGCCTCCTCGGCCGAGCGGGCGTAGAGCTCAACCAGCATGTGGACGACGATCTGCTCCCCGTCGTGTTTGTGGAAGCGCACATGGGCGAAGAACTCGCGCACGCCGGCCTCGCCCAAGGCACCGTAGGCAAGCAGCTCGGCCGCTTCGGGGCCGGCGCAGCTCTCGACCCGGTCCTGGTCGACGGTCACCGTGCAGGAGGCGACCCAAGGGGTGCCCGCAACCATCCGTTCCCAGCGATCCTCGATCGGCACGACGCGATCGTCTTGGAAGGTGAGGTGGGGTTGGTCGTGCATGCAGTTGAGGCACTGCACGACCGATTCCTGCACTTCGTCGATCCCTTCGGTTGGGATACCCGTCTCGGGGTCGACGCGGCGGATCGCGTCGTAGTGGATCTGGATCTCGAGGTTTTGGGACCAGCAGCGGTAGCAACGCAGCCAAGCCGAGCGGTCCCCGTTGATCTCGTTCATACCTCCATTGTCGCAGCCGCCTCGTCGGCGATAAGGCGCGCCAGCGCCAGCGAGGACGTGGCCGCGGGCGAAGGTGCGTTGCGCACGTGAATGGCCCGCTCGGTGCGGTGGACGACAAAGTCATCAACCAGCGTCCCGTCGCGGTCGATCGCCTGAGCGCGGACACCCGCCGGCCCAGGCTGGACCTTGATGTCGCGCAGAGCAGGGACCAGGCGAGTCGCCTCTGCGGCGAAGGCGGCGCGGCTGGCGGCGTGACGCATCTCCAGCAGGCCAGCCCGCCAGTTGCGCGCCGCCATCCGCCAGGTCCCCGGCCAGGCGAGCGTCTGTCCGAGGTCGCGCGGTCGCACGGTCGAGAGCCGGTAAGCGTCGCGGGCCGGTGCGAGCAGGGCGCTGGGCCCGATCAGGACCCGGTCGTCGATCGTCCGGGTCAGGTGGGCGCCGAGGAAGGGGAGGTCCGGGTCCGGCACCGGGTAGACGTTGCTGCGAACCAGGTCCGTCGCTGCAGCCGGCAGCTCGAGGTAGCCGCCGCGGAAGGGGACTATCCGCGGGCTCTTCGGCGCTCCGCAAGCCACGGCCAGGCGATCGGACCAGAGCCCTGCGCAGAAGACCGCCGAGACGGCTGAGGTCGAGCCCTGCGCGTGGCGCAGCGCGATCCGGCCGGGTCGCTGCTCGGCCGCGGCGACGGCGGCGCCGAGATGGACCGTGCCGCCAACACGCCTGACGTCATCGGCGTAGGAATCAGCCACGGCGGCGAAGTCGACGATGCCCGTCCGCGGCGAGTGCAGCGCGGCTACCCCACGGGCGGCCGGCTCCACATCAGCGATCTCTCCGCCACTGAGCCGGCGCAACTCCAGCACATCGTTGGCCCGGCCGCGTCGCTCCAGCTCGTCCAAGCGTCCCAGTTCGCCGTCTTCGACCGCGACAATCAGCTTGCCCGACTGTTTGTAGGGGATCCCGTGCTCGTCGCAGTACGCGTATAGCTCACGGGCGCCTTCGACGCAGAGACGCGCCTTGAGCGATCCCGGCTTGTAGTAAATGCCGGCGTGGATGACGCCACTCGAGTGGCTGGTCTGGTGCCCGCCAAGCCGTTCGCCGGCCTCCAGCACGCAGAGTCGTGCGCCGGGGGATCTGGCGAGTAGCTCGCGTGCGACCGCGAGGCCGACGATGCCACCGCCGACAATCGCCAGGTCGCACTCGGCCGGCGGCTGCTCGTTCGAAGCGCTCAAACGGCTGCGCCGGCTGTGGCGCGCTGCTCGACCAAGGTTGCGATCTCACCCATGATCTTGTTGATGTCGAAATCCTTGGGGGTGTAGACGCCGGCGACACCGGCCTCGCGCAAGCGCGCGGCGTCGGCTGGCGGGATGATGCCGCCGGCGACCACCGGCACATCGACCCCCTCATCACGCAGGCGGCGCACGACGTCGGGAACGAGCTCCAGGTGGGAGCCAGAAAGGATCGAGAGGCCGACCACGTCGACGTCCTCCTGCAGTGCGGACTCGGCGATCTCCTCGGGCGTTAGCCGGATGCCCTGATAGATCACCTCCATGCCAGCGTCGCGAGCGCGCAGTGCAATCTGCTCGGAGCCATTGGAGTGACCGTCGAGGCCGGGCTTGCCGACCAGGATCTTGATCCGGTGGCCGATCTGCTCGGAGACCTCATCGACGCGGCTGCGGATTGCCACCAGCTCGTCGCGATTGCCAGGTGGTGCCGCTCCGTCGACGCCGGTCGGCGCACGGTATGCACCGAAGGCCTCGCGCAGTACTTCCGCCCACTCGCCGGTCGTCGCGCCTGCTTTTGCTGCGGCGATCGTCGCTGGCATCACGTTGGCGCTCTCGTCGGCGGCGATCCGGCCGAGCTCCTCCAAAGCTGAGCGCACCGCCTCCTCGTCGCGCTCGGCCTTCCACTGCTTTAGCGCCTCGACTCGTTCGCGCTCGACCTCGGGGTCTGGGGTGAGGATGCCGCCATCGGCGCCGGCGGTGAGGGGGGAGTCCTCACTCTCGGTGAAGCTGTTCTGGCCGATTACCTTCTGCTCGCCGCTCTCGATCCGTGCCACTCGCTCACGGTGCGACTCAACCAGGCGGGCCTTCATATAGGGAACGGCCGCAACCGCGCCACCGTGCTCCTCGACCACCGCCATCTCGGCCCGGGCGCCCTCGGTTAGCTCCTCGACCAGGCCGTCCATCACCACCGAGCCCTCGAAGATGTCGGGGTACTCGAGCAGGTCGGTCTCGTTGGCCAGCACCTGCTGGATGCGCAGGCTCCACTGCTGATCCCAGGGGCGGGGCAGGCCCATCGCCTCATTCCAGGCGGGCAGTTGGAGCGCGCGTGCACGTGCGTCGCGGCTCAGCGTTACGGCCAATGCCTCGAGCACGATCCGTTGGATGTTGTTCTCCGGCTGGGCCTCGGTCAGGCCGAGCGAGTTGACCTGGACGCCGTAGCGGAAGCGCAGCATCTTCTCGTCGGTCACCCCGTAGCGCTCGCGGCCGATCTCGTTCCAGAGCCGACCCATCGCGCGCAGCTTGGCGATCTCCTCGATCAGGCGGATGCCGGCGTTGACGAAAAAGGAGATGCGGCCGAAGACCCGGGGGAAATCGGCCTCGGCGACCTGGCCGCGCGCCTTGACTTCGTCCAGCACCGCGATCCCGGTGGAGAGCGCGTAGGCGATCTCCTGCACCGGCGTCGCCCCCGCCTCCTGCAGGTGGTAGCTACAGATGTTGGTCGGGTTCCAGCTCGGCGCCTCGTTGACGGTGAAGGCGACCGTGTCGGCGATCAGCCGCATCGAGGGCTCGGGCGGGAAGGCGTAGGTGCCGCGCGAGAGGTACTCCTTGATGATGTCGTTTTGGGTCGTGCCCGTCAGCTTGTCGCGGGCGATCCCGTTTTCCTCGGCGACGGTGACATAGAGGCCGAGCAGCCATGCGGCAGTGGCGTTGATCGTCATCGAGGTGTTCATCTCGTCGAGCGGGATCCCGTCGAGGAGCTGGTGCATGTCGCCCTTGTGGGCGATCGAGACGCCGACCTTGCCGACCTCGCCGCGGGCGAGGATGTGGTCAGGGTCATAACCGGTCTGGGTCGGCAGGTCAAAGGCGATGGAGAGGCCGGTCTGTCCCTTTGCAAGATTGCCTCTGTAGAGCTCGTTGGAGCGGCGAGCGTCGGAGTGGCCGGCATAGGTGCGCATCACCCAGGGACGGTCGCGTTGGGGAAGTCGGTGCTCAGGCATGTTTCCCATGATATTTGGCTGCGGGGGAAATACGGCGTTCATCGGTCACGCTGCGCATCTTTTCCCCGATGCTGTGTTTAGGCTCCGGACATGAGATCGCGACTTACAGCCGTAGGCATGGCCGTGCTCGCCACGGCATTGATCCTTGTCGTCAGCGCGAGCGCGGCGGTGATCGGCATCTACCGCAACAACATGGAGTCGAACGGACTGCGCGGCCAAATCGTCAAGCTCTCCGGTGATCGGTGCGGCCGGGGTGGCTCCAATCACGCCTTCCGCATCACCGTCGGCAAGGGCACCAAGGAGTGCTCGTACCGCACGCCGGTAGTCGGCCGCGATCTCGAAGTGGGGGCGATCGGGCGCCTGCTCGAAGGCACTCCAAAGCCGGTGCAGCAAAAGGCCTTCCTCGCCGTCAACCTGCGTGCTGGTTCAGCTGGCGCGCGCTATCAGCTCGCCGTTTTCCCGCTTCAGCACAAGGCCCAGCTGCGTCGAATCACCAGCAATGGGCAAATCGAATACCTGCGGGTCGCCCGCGGTCTCAAGACCAACGGACTGAACCGGGCCAACGAAATGCGCCTGCGAGCCTTCAACCTCACCGCCGGTCCGGAAAAGGGCAGCTGCCGCATTCTCGCTTTCGTTGGCGGCCAGTTGGTCGCCGATACCACCGACCCTGCAGCTGGCGAACTCCAGGGCCGCAGCTCCGGCTTCTCCCTGGGCGCCATCGGCAACGCTAAGGGTGCCGAGGGCAGCTTCGACGACGTGGTCGTTCGCGTCCCGAGTCCGTACTAGTTGCTTTATCCGCATAATGCGGTCGATGTCGACGACGATCGAGAAGCCCCGCGAGGCGGGTCCCGGCTCAGGTTTGGGTGGGGAGTGGCGGGTCATCGTCTGCAACGACAACCACAACACCTTCGATCACGTCGCCGAGACGCTCGCCCGGGTGCTGCCCGGGGTAACCGTTGTTCGCGGCCACGAGATCGCCGAGACGATCCACAACAGCGGCCAAGCGATCGTCTGGTCGGGTGCTCGCGAGCCCGCCGAGCATTACTGGGAGCAACTGAACGCCGCGGGGTTGACGCTTGCTCCCCTCGAGCGCGCCTAGTGTGACACGGCTCGCTCGCTGGCTCGCCCTGGCTTGGTCGGTGGCGGCCTTCGGCCTGGCGCTCGCGGCGACGGCGGCGACGGCGGCGCCAGAGCTGCCGAGCGGGTTTCGCGAGAGCACCGTGCTCAGCGAAATCCCCGAACCGACCGCGATGCGCTTCGCGCCCGACGGGCGGATCTTCGTCGCGACGAAGTCGGGCGAAATTCTCGTCTACGGTGATCTCAACGACACCTCACCCGAAGTCTTCGCAGATTTGCGAACGGAGGTCTACGACAACGGCGATCGCGGGCTGCTCGGGCTGGCTCTCGACCCGGCCTTCGAAAGCAATCACTACGTCTATGCGCTCTATACCTACGATCACCTGCTCGGCGAAGCGACCGCGGCGCCGCGCTGGGGCACCCCGAACACGAGCGGCGACCCGTGCCCGAAACCGGGCGACGCCGACGTTGACGCCTGCCCGGTGAGCGGCCGCCTCGTGCGGCTCACCGCCAACGGCAATCACGCTGAGCCGTCGGCGGGCGCACCGGCGGAGAAAGTACTGCTCGAAGACTGGTGCCAACAGTTCTCCTCGCACTCGATCGGCGACCTCCAGTTCGGTCCCGAAGGGGCGCTCTACGCGAGCGGGGGGGATGGGGCCAGCTTCAACAATGCTGACTACGGGCAGTTCGGTTGGCCGCAGAAGAACATGTGCGGCGACCCCCCAGGTGCCGTCGGGCAGGCGCTGTCGCCGCCCGGCGCCGAAGGCGGCGCGCTGCGCTCGCAGGACCTGCGCACGCCGGCCGATCCGACGACGCTGGACGGGACCGTCGTCCGCATCGACCCCGAAACCGGCGCGGCCTGGCACGAAAACCCGCTGTTCGGGGAGGGCGACCCGAACGCCGAACGCATTGTCGCCTACGGGTTCCGCAACCCGTTTCGCTTCACGATCGACCCGGCCAGCAGCGAGATTTACGTGGGCAACGTCGGTTGGGACACCTATGAGGAGATCGATCGCGTTCCGGCGGTCGGCGACCTGCCGCTGTTCAACTCGGGCTGGCCCTGCTACGAGGGCCCGGGTCCGAACCCGATCTACGCCGGGCTCGAACTCAACCTATGCCAATCGCTGTACGCCGAACCCGACGCGACCGCACTGCCGCTCTTCTATTACAAGCACTACGAGAACGTCGTCCCTGAAGAAGCCTGCAACAGCGGCACGGGTTCCGCCCTTGCTGGGCTTGCCTTCTACCCCGGCGGCCCCTTCCCCGACTCCTACGACGGGGCCCTCTTTTTCGCTGACCCAGTTCGCGGTTGCATCTGGGTGATGCCGCCCGACGCGGAGGGCCACCCCGACCCGCTGGAGACGACCACCTTCATGGCGAGCGGCGGCCTCTATCCCGGCGTCGACCTGGAGGTCGGCCCCGAAGGCGACCTCTACTACGTGAAGCTCTTCGGCAGCACCGAGGAAGGGACGATCCACCGGATCTCCTACGACCCCGACGCGCCGGTCGCAAGGCTCAGCGCCGACAAGCTCTGGGACCCCGGACATCTTCAGGTCCACCTCGACGCGAGCGCCTCGACCGACCCCGGCGGCAAACCGCTCACCTATGAATGGGACTTCGACGGCAACGGCAGCTTCGAGGAAGTCGGCGACAGCGAAGAAGAAGCGGACTACGACGTCAGCCACAACGTTTCGGTCGGCGTCCGGGTCAGCAACGGGACCAAATCGAACGTCGCCAGGATCACGCTTTTTCCGCACGACTCGCCGCCGCAGCCGCAGATCGGGGCTCCCGGCCCCGCGTTCGAATGGAGCGTAGGCGAGGGGGTCGCATTCTCAGGCTCGGCCTCCGACGCAGAGGAGGGGTCGCTTCCCGCCGCCGACCTCTACTGGAAGACGCGTCTCTACCACTGCCCCGCCGCCTGTCACGCGCATCCGCTCCAGGTCTATCCCAGCGTCGCCTCGGGCAGCTTCATCGCCCCCGACCACGATTACCCGTCGCACATCGAAATCAGCCTGACTGCAACCGACGAACGCGGCCTGACGGCGACGAACGCGATATCGATCTACCCGCGCGCGGTCGATCTCAAGATCGATTCCGATCCAGGCGGCATCGACTTAACGGCGGGCCAGTCGAGCGGCTCGGCCCCGATCGAATTCCGCGCTATCGAGGGCGCCCACATCGGCATCTCAGCACCGCTTACTGCGGATGTCGGCGGGCGCGAGTACAAGTGGCAGTCCTGGTCGGACGGCGGCGCCCGTGCTCACACGATCGTCGCCAATGCCTCGGCGACGTACACGGCGAGCTACGCGCTGCCCAGCGGCCCTCCGCCGCCGCCGCCTCCGCCCCCCGCCCAGCGGCAACCGCGGCCGCGCCCTGCGATCCACACCCGTCCCTCTCGGTTCACCGCCCGGCGGAGTGCCGTCTTCTCGTTCTCCTCGCCGCAGCCCGACGTTGGCTTCCGTTGTCAGCTCGATGCCAAGCCGTTTTCGGCCTGCAGCGCGACCCGGGCCTACCGGCACCTCACGCTCGGCTGGCACGTCTTCCGCGCGATCTCCGTCGGTGGCGAGGACTGGACCGACTCGGAGCCGGCTGTGTTCCACTGGAAGGTGGTCTGTGCGGTGAGCGAGCGCGCTATTCGGCGGCGACCAGCGTGTGCCAGGCGGGCAGAATCGGCAGGTCGTAGAGGTCGATAGCCGCGGTGCGGGCGGCCTCGATCTCCTCCGAGTACCAGTAGCGCTCGAAGTCCGAGCGGCTCTCCCAGACCGAGGACTGCTGGAAGGCCAGTGGATCGTCGATCGAACGGGTCAGCGACCAGCTCTTGGCCCCGAAAGCCGGCATCCGCGCCGCTGCCGGTTCCCAAAGGTCGAGCCAGCGGTCGGCCCGGAAGGGGGCGATGTGCCAGTCAAGCGTGCAGACCTCGGCCATATCTACGCTCCCACCTCGGCCCGGATCGCGCCCGGGCCGTCCTCGTTCTTGCCCTCGTCCTCGGACTCGGCCCCGACCAGGATCGAGATCTTGCCGAGGTGCTTGTTTTCGTGCAGAAGCTGGTGTGCCTCGGCGACCCCGTCGAAGCCCATCGTCTGCCAGATCACCGGCCGGATCTTGCCCTCGGCCATCAACTGGTTGGCGCGCATGCACTCATACGCGTTGGCGAAGTGCGAGCCGATGATCTGCTTCTGGCGCATCCACAGGTAGCGCACGTCGAAGTCGAGCTGGAAGCCCGAGGTGGCGCCGCAGATGACGACTTTGCCGAACGGCTTGACGACGAAGACCGAGGTCGGGAAGGTCGCCTGGCCGACGTGCTCGAAGACGATATCGGGGGCGTCGCCGAGGATCTCTTTGACCCGCTTGGCAAAGCCACGCGAGGCCTTGAAGCGCTCCTTGTCGAGGGCCTTGTCGGCGAGGTTCTCCGGCGTTCGCATCATCTCGCCGAACTCTGCCCGGTTGATGTAGTCGACCGCGCCGAGCTGCTTGACCAGCTCGCCCTTCTCGTCGGAGGAGACGACGCCGACCGCATTTGCCCCGGCGGCTTTGCAGAGCTGCACGGCGAAGACGCCGAGCCCACCGGCGGCGCCCCAGATCAGCACGTTGTGGCCGGGCTGCAGCTTGCACTGGTCGATCAGCATCCGGTAGGCGGTGAAGTAGGTGAGCCCGTAGGAGGAGGAGTCGACCCAGGAGAGGTTCTGGGGGCGGGGTAGGAGCTGCTGCGCCTGCACCTTGGTGAACTGGGCGAAGGAGCCCCAAGTCGTCTCGTAGCCCCAGATCCTCTGACTCGGCGCCGCAAGCGGATCGAGACCGTGCACCTCGACGTCCTCATAAGAAGCCTGGTTGCAGTGGACGACGACCTCGTCGCCGACCTTCCAGCGGGTAACTCCCTCGCCGACCTTCCAGACGATTCCCGAGGCGTCAGAGCCGCCGATGTGGTGGCCGTACTCGGGGTGGTCGCCGTAGCCGAAGACGGAGACCGGTTTGCCCAGCGCCGCCCAGACGTTGTTGAAGTTGACCCCGGCTGCCATCACGCGGACGATTACCTCGAAGGCTCCCGGTTCGGGCACTTCGATTTGCTCCAACTGGAAGGCGTCGGTGGGTTCGCCCTCGCGCTCCTGGCGGATCACCCACGCGGCCATCGTCTCCGGCAGCGTTCCGGGCTCCACGTCCAACTTCGCGACTGCGCTCATATCGACGGCCAAACCGGGTCCTCCGTAGGTCGGGGTAAGGGCCGTAAATCCTAGTCGAGCGCGGGGCTCTCGGCCTCGTCCAGCTCTGGCGCAGTGATCGCCCGGACGGTGATCTCGATCGGCTCGGGCGGGACGATCTCCTTGCCGGGGCCGATGCCGAGGTCCTCAACCTTGCGCAGTTGCGGCAGTAACCGCCGCTCCATTGAGCCGACGGCGGAGTCGTAGGCGTTGGCGGCCGAGGTCAGGCCGCGGCCGACCTTGTCGAAGTCGGCCAGAAACTTGGCGAAGCGCGCGTGCAGGGTGCCGGCCGCCTCGGCGATCTCGGCCGCCTCGGCGACCATCCGCTCCTGACGCCAGCCGAGCTCCATCGTCCGCAACAGGCCGATCAACGAGGTTGGGCTGACCAGCAGCACGTTGCGCTCCAGGGCATAGTTGAAGAGTTCGGGGTCGGCGCCGAAGGCAGCGTGCAGGGCGGGCTCATTGGGGATGAAGCAGATCACCAGGTCTGGCATCTCGCCCGCCTTGAACTGGCCCTGGTAGTCCTTCGAGCTGAGTGCGCGGACATGCTCGCGGGCCTGGCGCGCGTGGCGTTCGAGATGGACGCGACGCTCTGATTCGACCTCGGACTCCTGGGCATCGAGGAAGGCGTCGAGCGGGACCTTCGAGTCGGCGACGAAGCTGCGGCCCTCGGGCAACATGAAGCGGGCGTCGGGGCGCAACCTGCCGTCGTCGGTGTGGATCGTCTCCTGCAGCTCGAAGTCGACGTGCTCGGTCATGCCGGCGATCTCGATGCAGCGGCGCAGCTGCAACTCGCCCCACTGGCCACGGGTTTGCGGTTGGCGCAGCGCCTTCTTCAGGCCAGCGGTCTCCGAGTTGAGGCTGCCGATCGTCTGCCCCATCTGCTCGAGCAGGGTGCGGGTCTGCAGGTCGGTCTCGCCGCGACGGCGCACCTCGGCTTCGATCTTCTCCTGCCCTTTGGCGATTTTCTCGGCAAGCCCTTTGATCTCCGCCTGGCGTTTGTCGAGGGTGGCCTCGGCCGCCTGGGCGTCGACCTTGCGCGACTCCTCGTTCATCCGCTGCAGGTCGGCTACTGCTTTCGAGGTGGCCTCTTGGATCGCAGGGCCCAGATCAGGCGCCTCCGGCACAGTCTTCTCGGGCCGCGAGAGCAGCGCATAGAGCAGCCCAGCGCCGAGCAGGACGACGGCAATTGCCAATACGACGGTCACGTTGGTGATCTTGACGAGGGGCTCAGACGCTTTTAGGCCGCGAAAACCAAGCAGTTTGGGGGACGCAGGGAGTGAGGGGAGGGGAGCGCACTTTGGTGCGTGACCCGATCCCGAACGACTGAGGACCCCGAAATGCTTGGTTTTCGCGGCCTAAGGGAGGAGCAGGTCGTTCTCGGATGAGGTGCGGCGCGGTCCGACCACGAGCTTCGCCGCTTTGGCGCTGGGTAGGTCAGCGGCGCTGACCCGGTAGGTGCCGGTCGGGAGGATCGCCTGCAGGCTGACGTTGGAGTTGGCGTAGAGCGGCTGTGAGACGAGGTCTTTGCCGCTGCCGCGCACCTGCAAGTGGGAGTTGACGTCGGTCAGGTTTGCGGCGACGAAGACGACGTTGAGCGGACGATTGGAGCGTACGGCGGGCTGCGTGGCGTGTTGGTTTTGCGGAATCTGCTGAGTGGGTTCGGGGCCAATGGCGATTCGCGGTGGCTGCACGGTGATCGCGCCGTCGCTGATCGCGACGCTTACGCGGGTTGGTGGCTGCGGGCGCGGATCGTTGGCGTGTTCCTCGGCGCCGCAGCCGCTGCCGAGCAGCGCCACCGCGCCCAGCGCACAGGTCGCCGCAGCCACGGTCGCCCGCGGCGCCGCGAACAATCGCCTGCCTCTCTGAGATGGGGAATCCCACGACCACGTACGCCTGGGTGACGCGCGTGGCACCGCGCATCTCTGCGTTCTCGGACTTGCCTTTGCAACCAGCAAAGGCTGCGCCCTGCGTCCTTGATCTGCTTGGCCACGCACGCCCCCAGGCATACGTGGCCATGAAATTCCCCATCTGCGACCCATCGCAGCGGAATCTAGCCGAACGGCAGGTCGACCACGCGAGCCGTAACGCCATCTTCACCTACGGCTAGCTCGCTGCCGGGCTCGGCCTCACGGCGGACGATCGCCAGGGCAATCGGTCCGTGGGCGGGAGAGACGCGGGAGCTGCCGATCTTGCCGACCTCCTTCTCGCCCAGCCGCAGGCTCGTTCCGGGTGCCGCCAGGGCGCTCAGCTCGAGCCCGCGCAGGTGGCGATTTGGCCGCCCCTTGTAATGAAGGCGGGCGACCGGCTCTTGGCCGATATAGCAGCCCTTTGTGAAGCTGATTGCCCGCTCGACGATGCCGGCCTCGGCGGGCATCGTCTCGGCGCTCATCTCGGCACCGAAGCGCGGCGTGCCGGCCTCGATCCGGACCACCTCGGCGGCCTCGGGGGCGACCTCGACCGCGCCGGCGCTGGCGAGTGCATCGCGCAGCGCTGCCGCATCAGACGATTTGGCGATCAGGTCGACCCCGGCGGCGGTACCGACGGCGAGGCAGGTGACCCCGCTGATGCTGGCTGGTTCGCTGGTGTCTTCCGGTAGCACCGCGGTACCGGCGAGCTCGACACTGCGCGGCCCGATCAGCGAGAGGATTGACCGCTCCGCGGTCAGGTCGACAATCGTCACCTCGCGGCCGATCTTGTACATCTCGAGGTGGCGCCGCGCCGGCTCCAACGCCTCTGGCTCGGTATCGATCCAGATCTCATCGGGCGAGGTGCGCAGCACCCGCATGTCGGCCTGCATGTGGCCCTTGCGGTCGAGCAGCGCTGCGTACTGGCCCTCGCCGGGCGCGAGCGCCTCAACGTCGTTGGTCAGCTGCCCCTGCAGATACTCGGCCGCCTCGCTGCCGCTGACGATCAGCTTGCCGCGATCGCTGCGGTCAAGCAGGCCGCACTCCTCGCGCAGCTGCCGGTATTGGGCGTCCAGCTCGAGTGCGATCGCATCGCTCATCTCCAGAAGTCTAAGAAGCTGCCGCGATGGGCGGTGGGAATGACCCCGACCGAGCCTCCACGGCTGTTGCTCGGTTGGGGTCATTCCCACCGCCCCACCAACGGTCTTTTAGATGTGCCAAACTTATTTAGACGTGTCTAAACCTTCGGAGGCAATAGAGGACTACGCGAAGGCGATCTACGCCCTCTCGCAGGACCGCGCCGGGCCTGTGCTCAATGGCGAGGTGGCGGATCGGCTCGGGGTCGCGCCGGCGACCGCGACCTCAATGCTGAAAAAGCTCGACGGTCTCGGCTTGGTCGAGTACCTGCCGTACCGCGGGGTCACGTTGACTGACGCTGGCGAAAAAGTCGCGTTGGAGGTGATCCGCCATCACCGTCTGCTCGAGGCTTATCTCTCCGAGGCGCTCGGCATGCCGGCCGACATGGTCCACGCTGAGGCCGAGGTGCTCGAGCACCACATCTCTGAGGAGCTTGAGGAACTGATCGCTGCAAAGCTGGGCGAACCGAGCCACGATCCGCACGGCACGCCGATCCCGGGCCCTGACCTGCAACTCCCGGCGGAGGACCGCGGCCGGTGAAACCACCGCCGTCTCCAGTTGTCGAGGCCCCGGCAGAAGAGACCCTCCGCAATGAAGCGACGGTCGAGGACGTCCTTCCCGGCGAGGCGGCCGTCGCCGCCGCGGCGCGGCGTTCGCTCGACGGCCACAGTCGCGGCGCCCGACGAGTCTGGCCCTTCCTTGGTCCGGCCTTCGTCGCCGCCGTCGCCTATATCGACCCCGGTAACTTCGCCACCAACATCGCCGGCGGCGCCAAGTTTGGCTATCTGCTGCTTTGGGTCGTTCTCGCGGCGAACCTGATCGCGATGTTGGTCCAGACCCAGTCGGCGAAGCTGGGCATTGCCACTGGCGAAAACCTCGCTGAGCTGTGCCGCAGATGCTTCCCCCGCGCTCGCATCGGTCTCTGGCTACAGGCCGAGCTCGTCGCGATGGCCTGCGACATCGCCGAGGTGGTCGGCGCCGCGCTCGGCCTCAACCTGCTTTTCGGCATCCCGCTCTTCCCGGCCGGGTTGATAGCCGGCGCAGGCGCCTTCGGCATCCTCGCCCTGCAAAAGAGGGGGTTCCGCCGATTGGAGGCGGGAATAACGGCGCTGGTCGGTGTGGTCGTCGCCTCCTTCGTGGTCGAGCTCTTCCACGCCAAGCCGGCCGCCAGCGAAGTCGCCACGCACCTCATCCTGCCCGGCTTCTCCGGCACCGAGAGCCTCCTGCTTGCGACGGGGATCGTCGGCGCGACCGTGATGCCCCACGTCATCTACCTGCACTCGGCGCTGACCCAGAAGCGGATAGTCGGCCGCGACGAGGCCGAGAGGAAGCGCATCCTCGGCTTCGAGAAGGTTGACGTGGTGATCGCCCTCTCACTCGCCGGCATGGTCAACCTCTCGATGATGATCGTCGCCGCCGCCCTCTTCCACACCAGCGGCCTGACCGGTATCGACTCGATCGAAGGGGCTTTTGACGGGCTGAAGACGCTGGTCTCCGGCAACGCGGCGACGATCTTCGGCATCGCCCTGGTCGCCTCCGGATTCGCCTCCTCCTCGGTCGGCACGATGGCTGGTCAGGTTGTGATGCAGGGCTTCATCCAGCGCACGATCCCGCTCTTCCTGCGCCGCGCGATCACCCTGACGCCCGCCCTGCTGGTGCTCGCGATCGGCTTCAACCCAACCGACGCCCTCGTCCTCAGCCAGGTCGTCCTCTCCTTCGGCATCCCCTTCGCCCTGGTGCCGTTGTTGCTGATCGCCCGCCGCAGCGACATCATGGGCTCGCTGGCGAATCCGACCTGGCTGACCGCTCTCGCGGGGACGCTCGCCGCGCTGATCATCGGCCTCAACGTCTTCCTGATCGTCGACCTGTTCGCTTAGGCCAGCAGCCGTTCCACTAGCTGCGGGAGCTCTCGGACCATGCGCGAGCGTGGCACCGCGAGGTCGATGCCGGCGGCGTTGGCGGCTTCCCTGGTTTCGACATTCACGTGTGAGTAGTAGCCGAGGACCGGGATGCCGGTGCCCACCAGGGCTTGCGGAACCTCACTATCGAGGTCGGCGACGAGCAGGGCGACGCCGTCCAGGGAAGCCCCCGAAAGCGCCGGCGAGAGCGTCACGTCGTGCCCGGCGGCGCTGAGCATCGCCTCGACTTTGCTGCCAAGCAGAAGATCGGGCGTGATCGCGACGATTTGAGCCACTAGATGGAGCGGCGCTGGCGGAACTCTTCGCGCACGCTCTCCGGCCGGCCCCACATCTGCACGACCTCGGACCGTCCCTCGCGCACCTCGCGCACCTGCATCTCGCCGCTCACGCCATCGGCATCGAGCTTCTCCAGTACCCCCAAGACGCTCTCCGCCGCGGCCGCGTGCCCAAAGCTGTGAGCTACCAGCAAACGCCAGTGCCAATCGGCTTCCGAGTAAGGCTGCGCATTGACCTGGCTGACCGCTACCGCGGTATCGATGTACTGGCTCTCGTCATCGATCCGAAGATCAAGCTCGAGGTCCGTCCAATCGGGCGGCATCGAGTCGAGTACCTGCTTGAAGTCACCGGCCAAGCTCACGACAGAGAGCGTATCTGGGACGGGCTACGGATTCAGTCGAAACGCAGCGTCAACATCCAGAGGCCGTTCGAGCAGGCCGTGTTCGAGGTCCCAGGCCGCCCATTCCTTCAACACCGCCCGACCGAACGGAGCGGGGTGGAGGTCGGGCCTCAGTGCACGCAGCTGTGCCGCCTGGTCACCACGGTCGAGGCTGGGGACCGCGACGAGCAGGTCGGTGAGTGCCCGAGCCGGATCGTCCGCGGCGAATTCGTAGCCGCGGGTGGTCGCGGCAACCATCGAGTTGACCAGGTCCGGTTCGCGTTCGATCGTCTGCTGCGAGGCCGTCAAGATCAGCTCGGGGTAGGGCGGGGCACCGTAGCGGTTCACCTTGAAGATCCGCACCGGGATTCCCTGGCGCTGCAACGTCACCCCCTCGGCGTTCCAGAACCCCGTCGCCGCATCGACCTTATCGGCTGCGAGCGATGAGACCGCGTTGAAGCCGATCGTTACCCGGTCGACCTTGGCGGGATTGCCGCCGTCCGCGCTTACCTCTGAGTCGACCACCGCTTCGTCGGAGGGGAGGCCGGTGACACCCACGGTGTGGCCGTCTAGATCTCGTGGCCGGCGCACCGGACCGTTGCCGCGGGCGATCACGGCCGCCAGTGGACGCTGCACGATTGGCATCGTCCCAACCACCTTGAGGCCGTGCTCGCGGGCGATCCCGAGGTCGTGGATGTCGAGAATCGCAAAGTCGGTACGACCCGCCGCGAGCAGCTTTGGAGCGTCGGTGGATTCGCCTGGCTGGCGGACCGTTAGGTCGATTCCCTCATCGCCGTAGTAGCCCTGGCGCTGCGCTGCGTAGATGCCCGAATGGACCGCGTTGGGCACGAAATCGAGCACGAGCGTCACGCCTTGCGGCGCGCCCGGTTCTGCGCCGCCCCCGCCGCAACCGAGCACACCGGTGAGCAGCAGGACGGCCGCCAGCAGCGCGACAGTCCGTCTCATTCGACAGGGAAACCTATTCAATCCCGGTTCCGGATACACTCTCGCCCCGAAATCGAGTTAGGGAACGGGAAAACTAGAGGAGGCTAACCAGTGCAGCAACGAGGACTTTCGGCATATCTCGCCGAGCTGATCGGCACTTTCCTGCTGGTGTTCTTCATCTGCAGTGTGGTCGTGCTGTTTGTGGCGACTGGCAATCAGGCTCAGTTCGGCTCGGACTTCGCGGTTGTGGGTCTTGTCCATGCCTTCTTGCTATTCGGACTGATTGTGATGTTTGGTGTTGCTAGCGGTGGTCACTTCAATCCGGCTGTGACCCTGGCGGCCGCGGCGATCAAACGGATCACCCCGGTCGACGCCGTGATCTACATGCTTGCCCAGCTCTCCGGTGGTGTGCTCGGCGCGCTGCTTGCCAAGGGCTTGCTACTCGACGAGGGGCGCGCAACGCACTACGGCGCGGCCCAGGTCAGCGGCCTGCTCGGCGGCAACTTCCCCGGCATGATCGTCGAGGGGGTCGGAACCTTCTGCCTCGTGCTCGTCATCCTCGCCGCCGTCTACTCGAAAAAGAGCGTCAAGGACTGGGCGCCGCTGGCGATCGGCACCACGCTTGGCTTCATCGTCATGGTCGGCGGCCCGTTGACCGGCGGCGCTTTCAACCCGGCGCGCTGGTTCGGCCCCGCCCTGGTTGGTAATGAGTGGGGCGGGGTCTGGCCCTACTTGGTCGGCCCGATCGTCGGTTCGCTGCTGGCCGCGGTCGTCTACAAGATCGTGCTCGAGCCGGGCGGACCCGCGCCAACCGAACCGCCCGAGCGGGTTAAGGCGCCTGGCGCGCCGAAGCCCGGTGCCGGCTCCACTGCCTGAGCCCCAGTCTCCTTTAGCCGTATCGCCGCCGGGCCGCATCGGTCCGGCGGCGCCATGCTTGCAGTAGCTTGAGCCTACCCCCGGCGGGGAGCGTGCCACCGGGGTAGGCTCTGGCGTTGTGCGTCGGATCACCTTCTCGCGGAACTACACGCTCTCCCTTTCCCGCACCTGCCAGTGCTACTGCAAGTACTGCGCGTTTGCGACCCGCAAGGCGCACATCTACAGTCCTGACGAGGTCGAAGAGCGCTTGGATCAAGCGGAACGCCGCAATGCCAAGGAGCTTCTCGTCCTCACCGGCGAGCGGCCCGAGGTCAACCCCGACGTGGCCGCCAAGCTGGCGGAATGGGGCCATGAGGACTTCACGTCTTACGTGGTATGGGCCTGCGAGCGGGCGCTGGAGCGAGGCATTCTGCCTCACACGAACATCGGCGTTCTCAGCTCTGACGATCTGAGCCGTCTTCGTGAGGTGACTGCCTCTCAGGGCCTGATGCTCGAGTCGACCTCCGAGAGGCTTATGCAGACGGTTCACGCGGGCTCGCCGACCAAGCACCCCGCGAAACGTCTTGCGACCATCGAAGCAGCCGGCAAGCTCAAGATTCCTTTCACCAGCGGCATCCTCGTCGGCATCGGAGAGACCGCCGATGAGCAGGTTGAATCCTTAGAAGCTCTTGCCGCTCTTCATTCCGAATACGGCCATCTTCAGGAGATCATCCTGCAGAACTTCGTGCCACATCCGCGTTACTACGGCCAGGAGGTGGCCGATATAGCCGACGCCGCATCGCGCGAGCGCTGGGAGGAGGACGGGGGTGTCCCTCCGCGTAGCGGCGTCCCGTTTTTCGCCCCATCGGCGCTGGCGGACAGCAGTGCAGCGCCACTGGCGAAAAACCCAGCGAGCGGAGGGACACCCCCGTCCTCCTCTCCGCCGTGGGCGACGTCTGTGACCGTCGAGGACATCAAGCGCTTGATCCGTGAGTGCAAACGGTTGATGCCGGATGTCGGGGTTCAGGTCCCGCCGAACTTGTCGGACGCGTGGGCTGAGCTGGTGGAGGCGGGGGCTACGGATCTCGGCGGGTTGTCAGCCAACGGGGACCACATCTCTCCCGAGCACGCCTTTCCCAGCCCACACGAGGTGCGAAAGGGGCTTGCTCCCAAGGGTTATGCCCTGACGGAGCGGTTGTGCGTTTACCCCCAGTACATGGATTCCGAGTGGATGGAGCAGGGGGTGCTCGACGTCATCAAGCTCAAGTACTGGAGCTTCATTCCACGGCGGGGGTCTGGGCGTCGCACCGAAGAGGTAATCAATGGTCGTTTGGCTCCCGAAGCCATCGAGAAAGGTCGCGACGGGGTCGAGCTGACCGAGGACGAGTTGACGGCTCTCTTTGCCGAGACTCGGCCCGAGGTGATCGAGGAGATGCGGGTTGCTGCTGATGAGCTGCGGGTGGAGCTGGCTGGGGACACGGCCACCTTTGTCGTCAATCGCAACATCAACTTCACCAACATCTGCGTCGTTGGCTGCGCGTTCTGCGGGTTCGGGCAGGGGAAGCGCTCGCCCGATGCTTATGAGGTTTCGGAGGAGGATTTCGCTGCTCGGATTTCGGAAGCGGTCGAGTTCGGCGCTACTGAGATCTGCATGCAGGGGGGGATCCATCCCGACCTGACCCTGGAGGAGTACGGCAAGTGGTTGCGCCTGGCGAAGGACGTGGCGCCGCACTTGCACCTGCATGCCTACTCGCCGATGGAGGTTCATTACATGTGCGAGCGCTCGGGTAAGGAACCCGAGGAGGTGTTCGAGTACTTGCTTGAGTGCGGCCTGGGTTCGACGCCCGGCACCGCGGCGGAGGTTCTTGACGACGGCGTTCGTCAGCGGATCTCACCTAACAAGCTGCCCGCCGATCGCTGGGTCGAGATCATCGAAGCCTCGCATCGGGCCGGATTGCGCTCGACCTCGACCGTGATGTTCGGCCACATTGAGGAGCCACGTGAGCTCGCCCGGCACATGCAGGTCGTGCGCGCTCTGCAGGAGCGCACCGGCGGCATCACGGAGTTCGTCCCGCTCAGCTTCATCCCCTTCAACACGATGCTCGGCCGCACCCATGGCATCGAGGAGATCTCGGCGAACGAGAACCTCAAGCACACCGCCGCCTTCCGCTTGGCGCTGGGCCGGACGATTCCCAACCTGCAAGCGAGCTGGGTGAAGATGGGCCTCGACGCCGCAACGGAAGCATTGCGTTGGGGCGTCAACGACCTCGGCGGCACGCTGATGGAGGAGAACATCTCCCGCATGGCGGGCTCCCAGCACGGCGTCCGGCTGGAGCCTGAGCAGCTGATTGAGGCCGCCCGCGCGGCCGGCCGGGTCCCAGCGCAGCGGACGACGCTCTACGAGGTCATCGAGACTTATTGAGTACCTAACTGGACGTTTGATCTAGCGCTATCGTGCTTGGATCGCTTCGCGTTCTGTAGCGGCAGGGAATGGGTTCCCGGGGCTGGCGATCTTCTCTTTGATCGCCCTGTTTGTTGCGCTCGGAGTGGCGCTGTTGATCGGTGGCCAGCCGTGGTCGGCGACCACCGTTGCTCCGCAGCTGAGCGTTGCCCCCGATCTTGGCGTGGCCGTGGGCGACTCGGTCGTGGTCGCCACGGGCGGGGGGCCTGCGCTCGCGCCGGCGCGCCAGGCGGTCGGAGCCGGAGGGTCGATTCTTGCGGCCAACCGAGCGCCGGTTGAGGAGGGGAATGGCGCCGCTGGTCTGCAGCCCCGCATTGCTTCGGCGCGCGTTGTGGCGGTCCCAGCACCCGTTCCGCAAGGAACGTCGCCCGTGCCACCTCCATCCGACCCCGCGCCCGTGCCGCAGCCATCTCCAGCACCTGTGGCCGTGCCGGTCGCGACTCCAGCGCCTTCGCCGGTCCCGGCCGCCGCTCCTACCCGAGACCCGTCCGGCCTTGGCAGCAATCCTTTCGGCCCAATTACGGCGGGGGGTGGGCCGACCGGGGGAGGCGGTGCCGAAGGGATCGAAGTCAACCCCGGAGACGAGTACGCGTTCTCGTTCTCCTTCTACATCCAGCCGAGCGTTTACCGGCTGCCCGGCGAAGAAAACTTGATCTTGCAGTTCAAGGGCGAGGCGAGCGAGAGCCCGAGCTTTAGCTTGCAGCTTTGGGATGACGGGAGTGGTGCTCAGCGAGGCCTCTGGGCCAGCGGCGACGCGATGGGTGGCGAACGCTTTCTTGCTCCGGTCGCGGAGGGCGTGTGGCACCAAGCGGTGCTTTGCTTCAAGGCGTCGAGTGAAGACTACGGCTTCTATCTGCTGCTCCTCGACGGCCAGCCGATCGACACTCGCGCTTGGCTTAGCTTGATCGACTCCGACAGTGGTTCTGTCCGACTCGAAGCTGGCCTTTTCCGCGAAGGCGAACCCGACTTCGGCTCCCCCGACATCTTCTTCGGGCCGACTCAACTTGGCGAAACGTTGGAGTCCGTCATACCCTGAATCGATGCGGGCGATGGTCCTGGAGCGACAGCGTGAGCCTTTGCGGCTTGCCGAGCTGCCTGACCCGGAGCCCGGCTCGGGGCAGGTGCTGCTCTTGGTAGCGACTTGCGGCGTCTGCCGTACCGACCTGCACATCGTCGACGGCGAGCTGAGCGAGCCGAAGCTACCGCTCATCCTTGGCCATCAGATCGTCGGCACGGTGGCCGGCGCGGGGGAGGGGGCGGAGCGCTTCACGCCCGGCGACCGGGTTGGGGTGCCGTGGCTTGGCTGGGCCTGCGGAATCTGCCGCTACTGCGTCAGCGGTCGCGAGAACCTCTGCGATCGCGGGCGCTTCACCGGCTATGACATCGACGGCGGCTACGCCGAGCTTGCCGTCGCCGATGAGCGCTTCTGCTTTCCGATACCCGCCAGCTATCGAGACGAGCAGGCGGCGCCGTTGCTCTGTGCCGGTCTGATCGGCTACCGAGCGCTGCGTCTGGTCGGTGACGCGGAACGGCTTGGCTTTTATGGGTTCGGTGCCTCCGCCCACATCCTTTGCCAATTGGCGGTCCACCAGGGGCGGCGCGTCTTCGTCTTCACCCGTGAGGGTGATGGGGAGGGTCAGGAGTTCGCGCGGAGCCTCGGCGCCGAGTGGGCTGGCGCTTCAGGTGAAGCCCCGCCGGAGGAGCTCGACGGCGCGATCGTCTTCGCCCCGGTGGGCTCACTGATGACTGAGGCGCTGCGGGTCAGCGCCAAGGGAGCGCGAATCGTCAGCGCCGGCATCCAGATGAGCGATATCCCCTCCTTCCCCTACGAGCAGCTCTGGGGCGAGCGCACGCTGGGTTCGGTCGCCAACCTGACGCGGCGCGACGGCGATGAGTTCCTCGAGCTCGCGCCGCAGGTGCCCGTTCGGACTGAGGTCGAGGTCCATCCGTTGGAGGCGGCGAACGAGGCGCTCGACTCGATCCGCAGCGGCAAGCTACGTGGCGCCGCCGTCCTACGGGTCACCTGACCTCAGCGGAAGAGGTCTTCGTCGCGCGGGCGACGGAGGGCCGCGGCGCCTGGACCGTCGTCGGGGCTGATGAAGCGGTCTAGGCCGCGGACGATCGCCGCGGGGACGCGGCTTACCTTGTTGCGCACCAGGTCGGCTGCTGCCGCGGCCTCGTCGGCGATCGCGATCAGCGTTGCCTCTAGCTCGCGCCCGCTGGCATCGGCGCGGCCGCGCCAGTCGTCGAGCGGCGCCAGGCCGGCGCAGCCGATCGCTACCTCGGTCTGGCCGAGGCGCCATGCGCGGCCAAAGCTGTCAGAGACGATGACCGCGGGCGCGAGGCCGGCGACTTCCTGGATCTCGGCACGTATGCGCCGGGCAGAACCATCCGGGTCCTCCGGCAGGAGGGAGGCGGTGTCCGCCTCCGGCAGATTGGAGGTGTCGATGCCGGCGTTGGCGCAGACGAAACCATGCTGGGTTTCGGTAATCAGGATGCCGCGCTCGGCCCGCAGCACCTCGCGGCTCTCGGCAAGGATCAGCTCGACCAGCGCCGGCTCCTTGTTGAGCTCCGCGGCGAGGCGCTTCGCCTCGTCCCCGGCGCTCGCCGCTGAGAGCCTGCGCACCCGGCCCTCCGCCTTAGAGACGATCTTCTGCGAGACGACGACGACGTCACCCTCGGCAACGTCGATGCGCTCGGCGATCAGCTCGCCGACGTTCATTCCCTCCGATACCTCGGGCAGGCCAGGTACGCCGATTACCCGCAGCTCATCCTTCCGATGATTCATATGCCGAGTACCTTTGCGGTTCGACGCGCCCGCTTGGGGCGATCCGCGAGCTTGCGGGTGAGGGCGACGACATCTGCGGGAGTGTCAAGGTCGAGCGCTAGCGAAGGCAGCTTTTCGACCCCGAAGGGAATGCCGACCTCGCGCGCGGCGGCGACGTGGCGGGCGCAACTGCCCTCGCCGAATGCCGGCTGGATTGCTTGCGGGGGCGCCAGTACAAGGGCGTTGGTGCCGCTGCCGTGGCGGTCGGGGACGATCGCGACGTAACGGGTCGGCAAGCCGGTGAGCAACTTGTCCAGCTCGCGGGGGTCAAGCAAGGGGCAGTCGCCGGGAAGGAGGATGACGCACTCTGCACCGTCGGCTTCAGCACGGGCGATTCCGGCGCTGGCGGCCGGCACGTGGCCCTTGTCTGCTGGGTCCGGCAGTACATCGACTGCCGTCGAGGCGGCGATCTCTTGCGCCCGCGGGTCGCCGCTCACCACAATGGTCCGCTCGATCGAGCACGCGCCGCCGATCGCCTCGAGCACGTCTTCCAGCATCGCCGCGACCAACGCCTCGCGCCGCTCGTCCTCGATGCCCGTGGCGAGCCGCTGCTTTGCCGCGGCGAAGCGCTTCACCGGCAGTACCGCTGTTGCTTTCACTCTTCGGCGAGGGTAGCTGCGTAGTCGAGCACGATCCGCGCCAGGCGAGCCCGTCCGGCCGCGCCCTCCATCAAGGTCGGTACGGCCAGCGTTGGGATCTCCTCCGGCGGCGGATCGGGATCCGCCTCGTCGACCACCATCGCATCGATCAGGCCGGCGTAGAGGGAGGCGACACCGGCAGCGGTCGAGGGGCGCCCGAGAGCCGCCATAAAGCGCTCGGTCGGTCCCTTCACGACCTCGCCGGCAACGTAGGGGCTGACCGCGACTACGGGCGCGCCTGAAGCAGCGATCGCGTCGCGGATGCCCGGCAAAGCGAGGATCGGGCCGATGCTGATCACCGGGTTCGAGGGACCGATCACGATCGCCTCGGCATCGTTCAGCGCCGCCAATACCTCCGCGGTGGGGTGTGCCTCGGCGATTCCCTCGAGCTCGACGCCCTGCACCTCGGCGGCGCCGCCGTCGAGGATCAAATACTCCTGCAGGTCGCGCCGCCCGGCGGCGGTCGACACCTTGGTCCGCACGGGCTCGTCGCTCATCGGCAGCACCCGCCCCTCGACGCCGAGCCCGAGGACGATCTGCGCCTGGGCATCGGTCAGGCGGCCGCCCTCCTCGAGGAACTGGCGGCGGTAGAGGCAGGCGGCCAGGTCGCGATCAGAGAGGCTGAACCAGTCCGGCGCGCCGAGCCTGGAGAGCCGCTCGAAGACGGTGAAGCTGTCGTCGCGGATTCCCCAACCGCGCTCGGCGTCGATCTCGCCGCTGAGCCAGTAGGTGACGAGATCTGGGTCGGGCGAGACGTGGACGCCGAGTACCTCGATGTCGTCGGCGGTATTGGCGATGACCGCGAGGTCGGCGCCGACCTCCTCCTGCACCCCGGCAGCGAGTTTGGCACCGCCGGTGCCGCCGGCAAGTAGGGCGACTCTCATCGTGCCCGCTTCAAGCCCAGTGGTCTCCGTCCGGGAGGCCGGTGAGCTTGATCCCAGCGTGGGTCTTGTAGCGGACGTTGACCGAAATCAGCAGCGGGGTCAGCTGCTCGACGATCCGGGCCATCTCCAGCGCACCGGCATTGACCGGGCGCAGGCCGGGGATCAGCTCGATCAGGCGAGCGACTCGCGCCTTGTCCGCCTTGCGGTCGCCGCAGACGAGCACATCCTCGTCCAGCTGGGCGTTCGGGTCGGCGAGGCTGGGCGCGCCGACGCTGTGCAGGGCGGCGACCACGGTGACGCCGTCGGGAACCATCTCCTGCGCCTGCTGTGCCGCCGACCCCTGCCAGACGCCGAGGGTCCGGGTCGCTTTGCCGCTGACTGCGGCGGCGAGTGGCACCGTGCAGTCGACCAGGATCTGGCCCGGCTGCAGGGCCTCGCGCAGGTTGTTGAGGTTCTCCGACTGGGCGCGGAAGGGGACAGTGAGGAAGACGATCTCGGCGCGCTGGGCGGCCTCCTCGTTGAGCATGCCCTCGACGGTGGCGCCGGGCAGGGCCTCGCGCAGCTTCGCCGCCGCCTCCTCTGCCCGCTCGGCCGAGCGGGAGCCGAGCACAACGGGCCTGCCGGCCTTGGCCCAACGCAGCGCCAAGCCGGCGCCCAGGGCGCCGGTGCCACCGACTATCGGGATCGGTTCGAGTTCAGTTTTCATCAAGTTCGCGCTTCGCTCACTCACGAGGAATCAGATATGGACGTTCGGTCGCTCCGCGCTCATGGCGCGCCAGTCTATGCTCACCGGCCTATGAGGCTGGAGGGACGAAAGGCATTGGTCACCGGTGGCGCCAGCGGGATCGGCGCCGCGATCGCGGCGCGACTTGCTGCCGAGGGCGCCGAGGTCTGGGTCGGCGACGTCGACACGGAAGGCGCTGCGCGAGTTGCCGGCGAGGTCAACGGGCATTCGCTGACGCTTGACGTGACCGACCTCGAGTCAGCCAACGCCGCGGTCGAGGCGACCGGAACCCTCGACATCCTCGTCAACAACGCCGGCACCGATGAGTTCGGCTTCTTCACCTACACCACCCCCGAGCAGTGGCAGAAGGTGATCGCGGTCAATCTCGGCGGTGTCCTCAACTGCACGCATGCTGCACTGCCCCAGATGCAAGAGGCTGGGTACGGGCGCATCGTCAGCATCTCCTCCGAGGCGGGCAGGGTCGGCTCCAAGGGTTCCGCGGTCTACTCGGCCGCCAAGGGGGGCATCGTCGCCTTTATGAAGGCGATCGCCCGCGAGAGCGCGCGCTACGGGATTACCGCCAACTCGATCGCTCCCGGCCCGATTGAGACGCCGCTCTTGATGGGCGCCAAGGAGTTCGGTGAGATCGGCGACAAATTGATCGAGAACATGAAAGAGGGCACGCAAATGAAGCGCCTCGGTCAGCCCGACGAGGTCGCCGCCGCGGTCGCTTTCCTGGCTTCAGACGACGCCACCTACGTAACGGGCGAGACCTTGGGCGTAAGTGGCGGCTTGGGGATGGTCTGATGGCCGAGGCAGGGGCGACGCTCATCCCGGGGATCGAGCGCAGCGACGAGTTCACGGTTGCGCCTCCTCTCGTTACCGACGTTGGCGGCACGATTGGCACCGGTGTGCTTTCGACCCCAGGGATGATCGGGATGATGGAGGGCAGTGCCCAGATGCTCGCCTACGAGTACCTGCCGGAGGGCCGGGCTACCGTCGGTTTCGAGGTCTGCGTCAAGCATGTGGCGGCGGCCGCCGAGGGCGCCGTCTGCCGTACCCGCGCCACCCTGCGCGAGGTCGCCGATGGGCGCAAGCTGCGCTTCGACGTCGAAGTCACCGAAGGCGACCGCACGATCGGCGTAGGCACCCACGAGCGCCGCATAATCGGCGCCAACCAGCTAAGCGAGTAACACCCGCCTCAGCCCCTAGGGGGGCGAATCTGGGGGTTCTGTCGCCTTTAGGACCCTATGGGGTCATCAAGGCGACAGAAGTTGGGGCGGGAGGTTTGGAGGTTGGCGACCGCGCAGCACGGGGTTGTCGCTCGGAAGCAGCTCCTTGCCTTAGGGCTGAGCGCCCAGGCGGTGCAGCACCGGATTGAGAGGGGGCGGCTGCATCGGGTTGAGCGCGGTGTCTACGCCGTGGGCCGGCCGGAGCTCAGCCGGCATGGGCAATGGATGGCAGCCGTGCTGGGCTGCGGCGACGGAGCGGCTCTCAGCTACGGAAGCGCTGCTGCTCTCTGGGGAGTCGAGAGGGAGCGCAGGGGCGCGACCGAGGTATCGGTTCCGGTTTCCAGTCTGCGTCGGCATGGTGGGGTTCTCGTCTATCGGCGCCCTAACTTGCGTAGCACCGAAGTCGTGGTGCGGGACGGCATCCCGGTGACCTCGCTTGTCCGCACCCTCATCGACATTGCTCCGCAGCTCGACCGAGGAAATCTCGAGCGCGCAGTGAACGAAGCCGACCGACTCGGCCTGATCGACCCCGAGGCCCTGCTCGATGCCCTCACGCTGCACCCGGGAAAGCGGGGCGTCGGACGCTTGCGTGAGCTGTTGAGCGAGCGTGCCTTCCGCCTCACCGACTCGGAACTGGAGCGGCGGTTCCTGCGCTTGGTGTCGGAGGCCGGCCTACCGATGCCGCTCACGCAGCAGCGCCTCAATGGCTTCAGGGTCGATTTCGTCTGGCCCGATCTGAAGCTCGTCGTCGAGACCGATGGCCTGCGTTACCACCGCACTGCCGGCCAACAGGCGAAGGACCGCCTGCGCGATCAGGCGCACCTCGCCGCAGGCTTTACGCCGCTTCGCTTCACCCATGCGCAGATTCGATTCGAGGCCGGCTACGTACGCTTTACGCTGGTTGCAGTCGTCAACCGCCTGAAGCGGCTCGCCGGGCTCGACGCCTAAGCTTGGGTCGTGCCTGAGTTGCCAAGCAATGTCCGGATCCGTGAGGTCGGCCCCCGCGATGGGTTTCAGAACGAGCCTGAGACGATTCCCACCGCTGAGAAGGTGCAGCTGATCGACATGCTCTCCGCCTCGGGACTGAAGCGGCTCGAGGTGACTTCCTTCGTGCGCCCCGACGTGATCCCGCAGTTGTCCGATGCGGAGGAAGTCATGGCTGCAGTGCAGCGGCGCGCTGGCGTCTCCTTCTCAGTGCTGATCCCCAATGAGCGCGGGCTGGAGCGGGCGCTGGTGCTGCGCGAGCGCTTCGACGAGATCAACGTCTTCGTCTCCGCCTCGGAGACCCACAACCGCAAGAACGTCAACCGCTCGATCGAGGAGTCTCTTGTCGGGTTGGAGCGGACCCTGTCCACCGCTCGCGAGGCAGGGCTGCGCTGTGAGGGTGTGATCTCGACCTCCTTCGGCTGTCCCTACGAGGGCGAGGTGCCGACCGATCGGGTCTTTGAGATTGCCGAGCGGCTCACCGCCGCTGGCTGCGAGGAGATCGGCTTTGGCGACACGACGGGGATGGCGAACCCGCGCCAGGTGGATGAGTTCTTCGCTGCTGGGCGTGAGCGACTCGGCGGCGTTGAGTTGACTGCGCACTTTCACAACACCCGCGGCCAGGGCCTGGCCAACGTCCTCTCGGCGCTGGAGCAGGGGGTCGACTCATTCGAGTCGAGCTTCGGCGAGCTGGGTGGCTGCCCGGTGCCGCCGGGTGCGACTGGCAATGTCGCGACCGAAGACGTCGTCTCGATGCTGCACGAGATGGGGATCGAGACCGGGATCGACCTGCCGCGCCTGATTGAGGCTTCGCGCACTGCGCAGGAGGTGCTTGGCCGCCCGCTAGGCGCCCATGTCTTGACTGCCGGGCCGGTCAACTGGCGGGACGGCTGATTCCAAATTCCTGCACCCACGGATGACACGCCTGGCGCAGCGCTGGATCGGCACCCGCGATCCTCGCGCGTAGCGCCGCTACGCGCTTGCGGTCGCGTGCACCGCCCAGCTTGGCCAGTCGCGCCCCGGCGGGCACATTAATTCGGAATCAGCCGTCTGGTGGCCAGGCGGCCGAATAGGCTCCCGCTCGTGACTGAGTTCGCGAAGGCATTGGAGGCTGCGCTCTCGGGCGGGCCGCAGCGCCACCACGAGAAGACCGCCGAACAGGGCAAGCTGCCGGTACGCGAGCGGGTTGAGCGCTTGGTTGATGAGGGCTCCTTCGCCGAGGAGGCGCTGCTTGCCAACTGGAACGAGGAAGGTCTGGGCGCGGATGGGGTCGTAACCGGCCTGGCCACGATCGACGGCCGCCGTGTTGCATTGATGGCCAACGACCCGACGGTCAAGGCTGGCTCCTGGGGGCCGAAGACGGTCGAGAAGATCCTCCGCATCCAGGAGCGAGCGCTCTCGTTGCAACTGCCGATGGTCTACCTGGTCGATTCGGCCGGGGCGCGGATAACCGACCAGGTGCAGATGTTCCCCGGGCGCCGCGGCGCCGGCCGCATCTTTCACAACGAGGTGCGCCTCTCCGGTCAGGTGCCGCAGGTCTGCCTGCTGTTCGGGCCAAGCGCCGCCGGCGGCGCCTACATCCCAGCCTTCTGCGACGTGGTGATCATGCGCGAGGGCAACGCCTCGATGTATCTGGGCTCGCCGCGGATGGCCGAGATGGTGATCGGCGAGAAGGTGACGCTGGAGGAGATGGGCGGGGCGAAGATGCATACCGGCGTCTCCGGCTGCGGCCACTTCCTGGTTAAGAGCGACGAGGAGGCGATCGACCTCGCCCAGCGCTACCTCTCCTACATGCCGGGGAACTGGCGGCAGGAGCCGCCAGTCGTTGAGCCCGTTGCGCCGGCTTCGGATGCAGCAATCGCCGAGATCGTCCCCGCCGACGAGAACCAGCCCTTTGACATGCGCGAGGTCCTCGAGGTCCTGCTCGACGCCGACAGCTTCCTTGAAGTCCACAAGCGCTGGGCCAAAGAGCTGATCGTCGGCTACGGGCGACTCGACGGCCGCGTCGTCGGCGTCGTCGCCAACCAGCCGCGCCAGAAAGGCGGCGTGCTCTTCGTCGACTCGGCCGACAAGGCGGCGCGCTTCATCCAGACCTGCAACGCCTTCAACCTGCCGCTGCTCTTCCTCGCCGACGTGCCCGGTTTCATGATCGGCACCGCGGTCGAGCGCCAGGGGATTATCCGCCACGGGGCGAAGATGATCAGCGCCGTCTCCGAGGCGACCGTGCCGAAGCTCTCGGTGGTGATCCGCAAGGCCTACGGCGCGGGCCTCTACGCGATGGCCGGGCCCGCCTTCGAGCCCGACTGCTGCATCGCCCTGCCGAGCGCCTCGATTGCGGTGATGGGGCCGGAGGCGGCGATCAACGCCGTCTTTTACAACCAGATCCAGAAGATCGAGGACGAGGCGGAGAGGGCCGAGTTCGTCGCCCGCAAACGCGAGGAGTACGCGGCCGACATCGACATCCTCCATCTCGCCTCCGAGATGGTTGTCGACGCCGTGATTCAGCCAGAGGACCTGCGCGCCGAGATCATCCGCCGCTTCGCGATGGCGGCAAGCAAGGACCGGCGCTTCGCCGAGCGGCGCAATCCGGTCACGCCCGCCTAGAGCGAGCCGGCCAGCTCGACGAAGTAATCCAGCGCCGCGGGGTTGGCGAGCGAGTCGCGGCTGGCCGCTTTCTCGGGTGGCGTGCCCATCAGGATCCGCTTCACCGGTACCTCCAGCACCTTGCCGCTTAACGTGCGCGGCACCTCGGCGATCGCGAAGACCTCGTCGGGCACGTGTCGCGGAGAGCAGCGTTCGCGCACACGGCGGGCGATCTCACGGCGCATATCGTCGTCCAACTTCGCCCCCTCGCGGAGGACGACGAAGAGCGGCATCCAGCCCTCGGTGCCGGGGCGGGGGACGTCGACGACCAGGGCGTCGAGGATCGCGTCGATGTCGAGCACGGCGCGGTAGATCTCACTCGTCCCCATGCGGATGCCGGAGCGGTTGATGGTCGAGTCGGAGCGGCCGTAGATGACGGCAGTGCCGCGCGAGGTGATTTCGATCCAGTCGCCGTGGCGCCAGGCGCCGGGAAACTGCTCGAAGTAGCTGGCTCGGTAGCGACTGCCGTCCGGGTCGCCCCAGAAGTAGACGGGCATAGAGGGCATCGGCTCGGTGACGATTAGCTCGCCGACTTCGTCGATCACCGGGTTGCCGTCCTCGTCCCAGGCCTCGACCGCGGCGCCGAGCGCGCGGGCCTGCAACTCGCCGCGGTAGACCGGCAGCAACGGCGTGCCGCCGACGAAGGCGGTGCAGAGGTCGGTGCCGCCGCTGGTCGAGAAGAGCCAGGTGCCTTCGCCGAGCTGGTCGTAGATCCAGTCGAACCCCTCGGGGGAGAGGGGGGAGCCGGTCGAGCCGACGGCGCCGAGGCGGCTGAGGTCGCGGCCGTCGCCGGGTTCGACGCCGTCCTTCATGCAGGCAGCGATGTAGGAGGCGCTGGTTCCGAACATGGTCACCTTGGCGCGCGCGGCGAGATCCCAGAGCACGCTCATGTCGGGGTGTCCGGGGCTGCCGTCATAGAGGACGATCGCGGCCCGGGTTAGTAGCCCGGAGACGAGGAAGTTCCACATCATCCAGCCGGTCGTCGTGAACCAGAAGAGCCGGTCGCCGGGATGGGCGTCGACGTGGAGGTGGAGCTTCTTCAGGTGCTCGAGCAGGATCCCGCCCTGGCCCTGGACGATCGCCTTCGGCAGGCCGGTGGTGCCGGAGGAGTAGAGGACCCAGAGCGGATGGTCGAAAGGAACGCGCTCGAAGCTGAGCTCGGCGCCCTCGCCCACGGCGAGCAGCTCGTCCCAGCGGGTCGCGTCGTGCAGGGAATGGAGATCGGGCTCGGGGTCGAGATAGGGGAGGACCACGGTCCCCCGCAGGCTCGGCATCGCCGCCTGCAGCTCGGCGATTACGTCGCGGCGGTCGAAATCCTTGCCGCCGTAGCGGTAGCCGTCGACGGCGAAGAGAACCTTGGGCTCGATCTGGGCGAAGCGGTCGATCACGCTGGCCGAGCCGAAGTCCGGCGAGCAGCTTGACCAGACGGCGCCAATCGAGGCGGTGGCGAGGAAGGCGACGATCGCCTCGGGAATGTTGGGCATATAGGCGACGACGCGGTCGCCCCGTTCGACCCCGAGGCCACGAAGGCCGGCGGCGACGGCGGCGACCTGGGCACGCAGCTCACCCCAGCTCAGCTGGTCGAGCTCGCGCAGCTCGGAGGCGTGCAGGATCGCGGGCTCGGCGTCTTCCTTGCCGGCGAAGACGTGCTCGGCGTAGTTGAGGCGTGCGCCGGCGAACCACTCGGCGCCGGGCATCTCGCGGCTGCCGAGCACGCGGTCATAGCCGCCGTCGGCCTGCACCTCGAAGAAGTCCCAGATTGAGGACCAGAAGCCCTCGAGGTCCTCGACCGACCAGCGCCAGAGGTCGTCGTAGCCGTCGAGCTCGAGTCCGCGCTCGGCTGCGAGCCAGCGCATGTACTCGGTCATCCGCGACCGCTCGACCAGCCCGGCCGACGGCTCCCAGAGCTTTTCGGGCGGGCCGGAGGTCACTCTGCGACGGCGGCGTCGCTGGCCTTTGCTTGCTCGCGTTCCAGCTCGTGCGGGTCGTGAGAGCAGAACAAGGTGACCTCACCGCCGTGGCCCGCGGCCAACTCGCGCAAGCGGTCGCGGTTCGACTTGCGGGCTTTGCCGTCGGCGGCGTTCAGGTTTTGGAAGAAGCGCAGCCCGGGCGGGCAGCTGGATGGAATCTCGATCTCGCCGTGGTTGAAGTAGGCGTCGCCGCAGTGCAGGAGCCAGCCGCCGTCTGTCTTGAGTGCAACTCCGCTGTGGCCGCGCGAGTGGCCGAACAGCGGAATCAGCAGCACCTCGGCATCGAGGCTGGGGAGGATGCGGACGCTCTCGAAGCCGAACCAGTCATCGCCGCCGCTGTCGTGTCTGATCCAGCGCGGTCCATGCTTCCAGTGGACTTCGGGATAGCGCAGTTTGTCTTTGAGATTGGGGTTGAGCGCAGCGTCGAGCTCGGTCGAGAGGATGTGCACCTCGGCTTGGGGAAAATCGGGAAGCCCGCCGGAATGGTCGGGGTCGAGATGAGTGGTGACGATCTGGCGCACGTCATCGGCCTTGAAGCCAAGCGATTCAAGTTGCGCCAACGCCGTCGTCTCGACCCTCGGCTCGGCGTTCATCAGACCGAAGATCGCACCGAGCTGGCGGGGATTGCGCGCGTCCCCCATGCCAAAGCCGGTGTCGACCAAGATGAGGCCGTTGCCACTCTCGATTGCCAGACAGTGGCAGACGACATGACCCTTTTCCAGGAGCCCGCCCTCGCCGTTGATCAAGCGCCTCCCGTGAGGGCAGAGCGACCCGCAATTGAGATGGTGGACCCTCATCCGCGGCGGAGTTTAGTTGGCCTCTGATCAGGTGTTGGTAGCGAATTGTCCATCAGCGGAAAATCGTCCAGTTATGGTTCCCCCCGCGCCGGAGTGGCGGAATTGGCATACGCGATCGATTCAAAATCGATTGCCCTTACGGGCTTGTGGGTTCGAGTCCCACCTCCGGTATCGAAGCGCCCAGCCTTAGCCCGTGGTTCAGGCTGGCTGTGGCGCGTCTGGGCTCGGCGATGCGCCAGCGCCGTAATCCTCGCCGGAGCCGATCGGCCGCTCCTCCTCGACGTGCCAGTCTTGGCTGAAGCCGTAGAAGCAGGCGACGATCAGGATCATCTGGAGCAGGGCCATGATCACCACCAGCAGGCCGATCAACGGCACTGGGATTAGAGCGTCGTCGAAGCCGGCCTTGTCACGGGCGAACCAGCTGTTCGCCCCGACCGCGCAGAAGATCGCCAGGATCATCGAGAGCGAGGCGGCGACGGGAAGGATGCCGCGGCTCCAGCGCGAGACGAGGAAACTGAAGAAGGCGTAGAGGATGGCGAAGATCAGGCAGACGAGGCCCATGCCGCCACCGCCGCTCAGCAGCGAGAAGCCGGCGATCGTCACCAGCCCTGCGATTACGGCCGTGGCCAGCATCAGGAAGGCGATCACGAACTTAGTCGTGATCACGTCGGCCTTCTCCCGATTCGGGTGCCAGAGCTCGTACCCCGGCGTTACCTCTCCTACCGCCACGCCAACGATCATAGAATCTATGAGCGACGATGCGGCATTGGCTGCTCGTTAAGCGCCAAGATGAACACGCAAGCGGGCGTGGCGGAATTTGGTATACGCGCCAGGTTTAGGTCCTGGTGGGCTTCGGCCCGTGGGGGTTCAAGTCCCTCCGCCCGCACTCCCCAATGTAGAGCCGAATCCTAGGGCTATAGGCCCCGCGAGTCGGTTCTACCGGGGAGGCTCATGCGCCAGTTGGTGCGCCAGCCCGGCTCTATAGGCCACGGTCAGACGGCCAAAGCAAGGCATCGGCCAGGCGCGCGATTGCCTCCTCCGTTCCCCGCTCCCAAGCAGGCAAGTCGCGGTAATCCTTCCGTTCTGGTTGAGCGCGATATTGAGCCCGACCGCCGCGCACCGGCAGGTCGACCATGCCGCCGGAAGCGAAATCGGGGGACACCCCGGCCACAAACGGCTCCGGCTCCACGCCAAACTCTGGCTGAGCAATTGAGTCAATCGAGAGATCGAGAAGGAGGCGGCGGTCGAGAATCGCCACGAGGTGTCCGTCCCAGAAATCGTCAGGCGCATCGTGTGGCTTCTGCCCTTCGATGCCTAGGAGGATCACAACCTCGGGGTCGGCGTCGGCCGTGATTGCGACGGAGACCGATAGGGCTTTGGCTCCAATTCCGCGCTTGCGGCAAACATCGACCGCTATTCGCGTAAACAGAATGCAGTGGTCGATTTCGTCGCCTGCCGCGCGCGCAATGGCCGGGCGCTGGGCCACAAGCAGTTCAGCGGCCACGCGAGCCGGATCTTGGGCACTCATAGACCGAAACTAGCGCGCCCCGACCGACCTAGGCAGCGGCAAGATAGGCGTCAACCAACTCACGCGCCTGGTCGCGGGCACCGGGCATCAGGTGCCCGTAGCGGGAGAAGGTTTCTTCGATGGTCGCGTGGCCCATGAACTCCTGAATCGCCTTCGCGTTGACCCCGGCGTCGATCAGCAGCGAGGCGAAGGTATGGCGACACTCGTGGAGCGTGATCCGTCGAAGCAGGACCGGCTCTCGGCTGTCCCGCTTCGCTGCCTCGCGCTCCCGGTGATTCGCCTCGTCCCATGCTCGCTCGGCCCGCTCGCTGATGCTCTTGGGGGCGAAAGGCTCTCCGCTCTTGCGGCCAAAGAGAAGTTCCGAGCCGGTGTCGTTCTCGACCGTCTCCAGATAGCCGCGCAGGACGCCGATGATCGGCACGGTGCGACGGCCCGCCTTCGACTTCGTTGGGATCGGTCCCTCGTATTGGTCCCAGGAGCGCTGAACCGTGATCTCAGAGGATGCAAGGTCGACATCGCTCGGTCGCAGCGCCTGCAACTCCCCGCGGCGAAGTCCCGCGTAGAAGGCGGTCGCCCAAATCGGACGATCAGAAACCCGCAAGGCGGCCAGGAGGCGTGCCGCTTCGGCCGCAGATGCAATGCGGTCCCGTCGCGACCGATCTGCCGGTAGCTCCACTTCGCGGGTGGGATTCACGGCTACCAAGTCGCGTCGTACCGCGTGGCGGTAGATTGCCTGGAGCGGGTTGAGCGTGTTCCCAACGGTGCTCGGACTAAGCCCTTCGCCAAGCAGTCTGTCCACGAAGTTCTGAACCTCGGCGCGGGTCAGTTCCGCAAGACGGGTTTCTCCGAACTTTGGAAGGACACGCTGCGCCAGTGCTCGCTGGTACTCCCGCAGAGTCCCCGGCTTGTAGGTGTGGCCGGAGCGGTCCCGCACGGCTCCACTGTATGCAGCTTCCAGCCAAAGCCACGCTGCCTGCTCGACCGTGGTGGGGGAGGGGCTGTGCAGCGTCCGCTTGCTTACTGCGGCCAGGGCATCTGCCCGCCACGACTTTGCTTCCGCCTTCCGAGCAAAGGTCTTCCGCACCTTCCTTTTCTCGTGCGGCAGGTAGACCCACGCCTCGTATCCGGCCTTACAGCGGCAGCTTTTGCTGTCCTTGGCCGGGCAGCCCGCCGAGTGGCGTTTGACGATGCCCTCAGCCATTGCTCCACCTCGCCGCGCTTGCGGAGAACTTGCCGCTGGCGCTTGCGAGAACGCCACGATCCGTAGGGTTCAGATCAGCCATGAGGAGGTCACCTCTCCTTGTGGTCAGACCCTCGGTTGGCGTTAGCGCGCCGCCGAGGGTCGCTTTTGTTACGGCAAATCTACTCGCACCTGCGGACCAATTGGAGGCCTCCTTTGAACTCACCCAGCCACCTCCTCCGCAACAGGTCTCGACGCGGACTGAGCGACCCATCGCTCAAGCTCGGCGACGGGAACCAGGCGCTTGCGGCCTCGGCGAATCAATCGCAATTCCGGCGCGACGTTCTCATCGAAGAAGTCTGGACCGACGCCAATCGCCGCCGCGGCCTCGGCGGGGGTCAAGGCGATGCGAGGAATCGAGGCAGCAAGCTTCCTAGCCATGGCTTCGCCTTCCCGCCGTCACCTCGGCACCACCTTGAAGATGGCGATCTTGTCCCCGGCGCCGACCTTGGCGACAGCCCGTTCCACCGCGCGCCGCGTCTGGCCCGGAGCGCAGAGGTAGTGGACCTCGGCGATCCAGGAGGCCCGGCACCACGCCGCAATGATCGCCCGCAGGCGCTGCGGTGCCTTCGGCGTCAGCTCCACCTCGACCGCGATCGTGCCCTTGTCCCTGAGGATGGCGATGTCGGCGCGGTGATAGCGCGGGTGGCCGTGGACGCTGCCGATCTTGGCGCTCGCGATAGGCCGTTCTTCGATCGCCTCGGCGAAGGCGATCTCGCGCTCGGTGAGGACGCGCTCGTGGCCGTACTGGCGACCGGCGCTAATCGCCACCGTCGCGCAGCGCAGCATGTGGTCGACACCACCGGGCGAGATCGCCGCGACCGGCAACCCCAGGCCCGCGTAGCGGATGCCGTCGCGGGTCGCATGGAGGACTGGCCCGACGCCAGGGATCATCAGGCGCTCAACGAGGCCGGCGGCCTCGCAGCGCTGGAAGCGGCGGTAGGTGGCGGTCCTTCCCACCTCCATCGCCCGCATCACCTGCTTGAGCCTCATCACCCCGTGCCGGCCGATCAGCCGCACCAGCTCCCGGTCGCGGTCCCGACGCTCCCCGGCACTAGTCGCTCGCAGCTCCCGCGTTTCCATCACGACCACCATCCGCTGCCAAGACGAAGCAACACCACACTTCGCCCCGCCTTCGTCTTGCCTTCATCCCCACCATCACACTCCCCGCTCCCCCTCCGGTACCCCGCCGCCCCGCGTTCGCAGCCGTCCCGCTCCCCCGGCCCCACAAGTCCTTCGGCAGCCGACCACGACCGCACACCATTGGTTCTCTCTCTTGATGGTGTGTGGGCGTGGTCGGCTGCCGAAGGACGCCCGCAACCGCAGGACCAAGCCAAAGGGCTGTGAACACCGAGTCCACGGGTTCGTCCACACCCCTGTCCACCCCTGGAGTGCTCCCTGCTGGTCCCCTGCCCCGCCGACCTACCCAGAGATTTAGCGCGGCGCCGGGCGGCAGTCAAGGGCGCTTCGCGCCCGACCCCTTTAGGGGTTGACGGCCGCCCGGCGCCGCGCTTCAGTTGCGGGTAGGTCGGCGGGGAGACGTGTGTGGCGAGAACATCGACGTAGTTCTTCGCCTGACGGCCTGCGCCGTGGGCGATCCTTGTGGTTGCTGCGTGCATCTGAAACCTCCGTCCGTCGTGGGTTGACGGAGGCCGGGGGCACCGCGCAGCGGTGCCAAGATTGGCCGAAGCAACCCACGACGGACGGAGGGTCAGTAGTGGGAAAGCGGGCGAGAAGGAAGCGCTGGTGCCCTACGTGCGTAGCTCGCTCCGGGCCAGCACGACCGCCAGATTTTACCAGGCAGGTTTCGAGCGCTGTCAAGTTGCGTAGCGGCGCGCTGTTGACAAACCGCCAAGAGCCGCTACATCAACCGCCCTCCCCGAGCCTGTAGCCGTGGGTGTGGCAGTTGACAATGAAGCCCTCTGCCCCGGCTTCGCGCAGCTTGCAGCGGGTACGGCTGGCGTGGGAGTCAAGGGTGCGGACCGCGCCGCCCCTGCGCCCCCAAATCTCCCGCAGCAGCTCCTTCTTGGTGAAGACGCGGCCGGGATCGGTGGCGAGCATCGCCACCAGTTCAAACTCGCGCGCCGCCAAGCGCACCGCAGCGCCGCGAACTTCGACGCGGCGGGCGGCGGGATCGACCCGCAGCGGGCCGACCGTGACCGGCCCCTCATCGTCGGCAGTCGCAGTCTCAAAGATGGTGCCGTCGACGTGGCCCCGGCAGAGCATCCGCCAGTCCTCCCCGTCGGTCGACCTCACCTTGACCTGCCAGTTGCCGCCGTCGCTCAGGCGGACCTCCAACTCGCCATCGCCGATGTTGATCGCGGCGCTGCTGAATCGACCTGGGACAAGCATCAGCTTCCCCCCAACAGGCGCTTGACGTGAAGCGCCGGTCGGCTCGGCTGCACACGGAAGCCGTCGCTGAAGACCAAGCCCTCGTTGTCGAGGTCGCGAATGGCGCGGGCGAGCGCGACCCCTCCGGTGAGGGTCCGGGGGTTCGCGAGCACCCGGCCCGCCAACGCCGAGGGCGTCAGCAGGGCCGGGTGTTCGCGGAGAACCAAAGCCAGCACGACCCGCTGCATGTAGAGGTCGGCCATCGACTCAAGCGCTCCCGCTCTCAAGCAGGCCGAGCAGGGCATGAAGCGCGTCGTGATTGGCGGCAACCTCTCTGTAGTTGCTCTCCGCGTCGTAGTCCGCGACTGCGGCCTCAATGGCCGCACGCGCCGCCTCGTCGGGGAGAACGATCTGCCCCGTCACCAAGGCAACTAGCAGGCGCTCAAATGCCTGAGCTTCCTGCCGCGCGTCGTCGGGGTGCCGCAACCGCTCGGGGGCTTTCAGGTCTTTCCGCACCCCGTCTAGCCAGTCATTCAGGCGGGCGCGCAGGATTGGAATGTGTTTGGCGGCGAGGTCAAGCGGCACTGGCCGCCCCTCGTCCATAGGGTTCTTCTTAGCCATGAGGAGGTGTCATCTCCTTGTGGTCAGGCCCTCGGTTGGCGTTTGCGCGCCGCCGGGGGCCGCTTCTTCTGGGGCCGGTACCTCGATACCGTCTCCGCTGCGACCGGACCTTGGAGACTTGGCCGGTCGCCACGGGGCCGGTGTCTTCAGCACGCGGCCCCACTTATGTTTAGGGGGCGAAAGCCTAGCAGCTTTCCCTTACATATCGTTAGATTGAAACGCGACCCCCGACAGACGCCCCAGCCTCAGCCTGAATTGGGCGAGGCGATCCGCATGCTGCGCGAGAAGCGCGGGCTCAGCCAGGAAAGCCTTGCCCCGCAGGCCGGGATCACGCCGGGCACGCTCTCGCTGATCGAGCGCGGCGAAGCCAACCCGACCTGGGGGACCGTGCGCGGAATCGCGGCGGCGCTGGGCGTGTCCGTCTCGGCGCTGGCGAAGGCGGCGGAGAGTTTAGAGGGTAGGCAAGGCTCCTGATGCCAGACCTAGTCGTGAGCGTGCTTGCTGTCTTGGGCGGCATTGTGCTCGGTGCGCTCCTGACCCGGCGTAATGAGAAGCAGGCGACCAGCGAGCGTCTTCTCACTGAAGCACACTCAATGACATTGTTGGCGGGATCGCTGACGCTGCCAACGGCGTTCCGGATGCGCAGGCTCGCTACGCCTCCGCTATGGCTCGCCTCGCGCTTCATTGGAACGCCGAGGTCGTGCGGGCATTTCGGGAATGGCAAGAGATTGCCAACACGGGAACCGATGAGGGTCGGGACGCGCTGGTTGCAGCAGTCCGAGAGGCACGGCGCAGACTGGATCAGGATGAGCTAGACGATGAGGATGTGTTTTTGGGTCGAGGCAAGGCACGGGCAGCTCGCGCCCCCGCCAGCCCGATTCGCCTACATGAACTTTCGCCGCTTAAAGGCGCTCACGTCCTCGCGGGTCAACTCGAACCACTCGCCGTTGCGGCGGCGATCAGCGAATCGCTTGTGCCAGTACGCCTCGATGCCTGCGGGGTCGTCGGTCGAAATCTCATGAACTGGCGTGGGGCGCTCGGGTAGCTGAATCGCCAGCTCATAGGCGCGCCGCCCAACTGAGTTCGTGCGCCCGAGCTTGTAGTGGCGGCCGGATTTGAGGAGGTAGACGAAGCCGTGCTCCTGCACCTGTTCCGCGCCGCCCTCGTCAGGTGGCGCGGCCTCGCCAGCTTCCAGGTGCGGCGAGAGGAGCGCGGGCACGTCTGCGAAGTCGGGCTGCCCTTCGCAGTAGGCAGCGAGCTTCGCAGCCAAGACCGACTTCGGACCGAGGCGCTCATAGACGCTGGAACTCGGAAGGGTCTTGTCTTCCCGCCGTCGCAGCCGAAGCTCGGCGTGGGTGGGTAGATGTCCGAGCCGCTGAGTCTCGATTGCGAGTTTTCGAAGGGCCTCATCGTCGTCGGTACGAGCCTGCATCGTGTTCGGCTCGAAGCCCGCCTCGGCGACAGCATCGCTCCACTTGGCCCAGTAGCGGCCGCGCCAGTCTGATTCGCGTATGCCAGTTTCTGCGGCAAACCGCTCTTGACCCGGCGCCTTGCCGTTGCCCTGGGCGGCAATGCGACGAATCTCAGAAAGGATCTGCTCCTTGTCAACCACCTGGGACGATGCTAATTGAGTAAGGCGTCTCTGGTTCGCCGAGCGACGGCCGGTCCACGGCCACCTAAGGCCATCAACGCAAAATGCCCTCGGAAGTGGGCTGTACCATCAAGGCATGGCCCACGCCACCAAAGCCGATAAAGCCGCTGTTGAGCGTCGAGCAGCGATAGAGCGGACCCGAGGCATGTTCGCTCACCTCGCGCCTGGCGAGAGCCTGGCGGACGAGTTGATCGCAGATCGACGCGCGGAAGCCCGCGCGGAAGATCGCGAGGCCGCCGAAGAAGCTCGGCGTCTCCGTGGGAAGTAGCGAGGCGGCGGCATCGGTTCTCGATGCCTCGGCGCTGCTTGCTCATCTCAATGAGGAGAAGGGCGCCTCGGTTGTCCGGCAGGCCATGGCGGACGGGGCAGCAATCAGCGTCGTGAACTGGATAGAGGTCCTGTCCAAGATCGCCGAGCGGGGCGACGACCCCGAACTCGCCGCCGCTGAGATGAAGGGCGCTGGCCTAATCGGCGGGGTCGTCACCGTCGAGGCCGTAACCGAACGAGACTCGATTGAGATCGCCCGCTTGCGACTCCTCACCAAGAAGCAAGGACTGTCTCTCGCCGACCGCTCATGTCTGGCTCTCGCAAACCGACTCGAACTTCCAGCCGTAACCGCCGATGGGGAATGGCGGAACCTGCCCGAGATCGGGGTCTCGGTCACGCTGATTCGGTAGCTCTCGTGCGCCAGTTATGCGCCAGTACGACCCCGGCAAGACCGGAAACAACCGGAGATAGCCGGACTCGAATTGGCTCTGGTATGCGGATTTCGCTCTAGCAAGCCTAGATGGGGCAGGTTTAGGTCCTGGTGGGCTTCGGCCCGTGGGGGTTCAAGTCCCTCCGCCCGCATAGAATCACCAGCCTCGGGGCAGTGGCCCAACTGGCTAAGGCACCGGTCTCCAAAACCGGCGATTCCAGGTTCGAGTCCTGGCTGCCCCGCTCTCTGGGTCTGGCGACCCACCAGGTTTGGCGCGGGGAGGCCGAGGTCGACCTCTCGGTCAAGGAGTTCGTCCTCTTCGAGGTCTTCATGCGCAACCCGGCATCGTGCTCAGCCGCAACATGGTCGACAAACGCTCTCCGCTACGGCGAGGGCCCGATCGTGCTGAGTGCGGTCAAGTGCGAGGACAAGGTGGAGATCCACGTCACCGACCGCGGCCCGGGATTCCCGCCGGAGTTCCGCGAGCGCGCCTTCGAGCGCTTCAGCCGGCGTTCGCCGAGTTGTGGAGACGGCGACAGCGGGCTCGGACTGGCGATTGTCCTCACCGTTGCCCGCGCCCACGGCGGCAATGCCTACGCCGGGAATCTTGAGGGCGGGGGCGCTGACGTATGGATGAGTCTGCCGGCGCGCATCGCCTGAGCGCCGCACATCTCTCCTCAAACTTTAGGAGCGGGATCGCGGTTTTCATCTCCTTCCCATCTGCGCCGCGCACGCTGCGAGGACCAACCCAAGAAAGGGGAAGTGATGAGCAAATTCAAGAAACTGGTTCTGACCGTTGCGGCATTGGCGGCGGCCAGGCGGCCGAGCAGAACGAGAAGGCCGACGGCGAGACGGCCGACGACCAGGGCTCCGACGGCGACGGCGAGCAGAACGACGCGGCCGAAGCCAGTCAGAGTGGGGGCCAACACGAAGCCTCCGACGGCGACGGTGAGTCGCCGAACCGCTGATCCACTCGGCGCGAAGGGTCCAGTTCGGTCTCTTCGCGCCGTTCTCATCTGTGCCTAATCTTGCTGTGAAGAATTCGTAACAGTGGATTGGTCGCTACTGCACACCCTGAACGACTTCATGGCAGGCCATGACGGCTTCGAGGACACGCTCCTCTTCTACGTCGAAGCCTCCGAGCTTCTCTTTGTGGTCACTCTCGCCATTGTCTTTCTGCTGGCCGGCGGGTCGCGTTACCGCGACTGGAGGCGGGCAACTGTCGCCGCCGTGCTGAGCGCCGGCTTCGCCCTGGCGATCGGCAGAATGATCTCCGAACTGGTTGACCGAGCCAGGCCCTTCGTCGCTGATCCGCATGGCGTCCACCTCTTCTCCTCGCACGCCGCCGATCCAGGCTTTCCGAGCGACCACGCAACGGCTGCCTTCGCGGTCGCGGTCGCGATCCTGCTGCGCAAGAGAGGATGGGGAGTCGGAGCTCTCATCGCGGCGGCCATTGTCTCCGTCGGTCGGGTCGCTCTCGGTTTCCACTATCCGAGTGACGTCCTCGCCGGGGCGGCGCTAGGCGCGGCTGCGGCACTGGCTCTTTGGTCCCCGTTTCTTCGGAGTAGGGTCGACGCCTTGGCGGACTTCCTGGGGAGCGTCGTCGATCGGCTGTTCAGCCGCGTCGCCCGCCGGCCCCGACGCCTATCTGGCTGACGACTCGCGTCATTCCGCCAGAGAACGGTGAGCCAGGAGGCGGTGTCGTGATAGAGGTAGCACCGATGCGGAAACGGGAGGCGGGAGCCCAATGAGGTCGATCATGGCTGGCCTTAAGCCTTCGCGTGAACCATGGTCTGCAACGCTCTGGTCATTCGGCACGCTGGGATGTCTCCTCAATGTGCTCCTCATCGCTTCGCTCTTGCTCCTCTTTTCGAGAGAAGAATCAGTAGTTGGACTGATTGTCTTCGCGAGCGGGCTGGTCTGGGTGGTGGTCCTCTTCACCGTTCTCGCCCGCCGCTATAGGACTGAGACTCAGGCGAGTGTGCGAGCGAAGATCCGAGTGCACCAAGAGACACGGCGAAGTCAGCCCCGCGATCTGGTCGCCCTTGCGGCTGCAGGGAGCGTCGGCCGGCGAGGTTGGTACGCCGCCGCCCGGAGGTGCGCCCGGCGGGGCTCCTTGGCGCGCATCACCTTTGCGCTCCCCATTGCGGTGCTCTTTTCCGCCGAGGGGGCCTCCAGCTTCCACGACCTATACCCCCCACTCGGCTTGCCGGTGGGCGGCCTCGGCATGCTATTTGCGATCGGGGTAATCGCGTGGTCCTTTCACAAGCGCCTGCGCGATCCACTGGTCTTCTGTGGTCAGGTCGAAGGCGTGCAGCCTGGGCTTGAGAAGGGCGGCGCCACCAACTGGATTCTCTACGGGAGAACTCGGACCGTCAGGATCGAGCCCCGCGCTGTCTGCCGACTGCAAAAGAACGGCGAGCTTCGCTCGGCTCAGATCTCAGGCCCACAGAAACTCGGTGTACGCCGCGCGGTTGCCAAGCAACTGATGCACGGAGAGCACTGCGCTCTCGTGTGCTCTGGCGCCGGAGATGTTCTCTATCGGTGCGGCAGCCTGGCGGCAGTGGCGGCCGACAAAAGCCTGGTCATGAATTAGCCATCCGATTTTCAGGCCCGCTACTCCTGGCGCCTCATCGGCTGGGGCGAGAAATGGAGCAGGAAGCCCCACAGATCCCAGCCGATCTTGATTTCGGGAAAACCGCTTTAGAGCGTGCTCCACGTAGTCCGGCCGATCTCGAGCGTCGGGCTACGAAACCGGCGATTCCAGGTTGGAGTCCTGGCTGCCCCGTTTTCCCGCTTGCCCCTTAACGCAGCTCGTCGAGTGAGGAAACCTCAAGGTCGAAAGGTTCCTCTGCGGAGCGCCGACGTCGGTACGGGGAGACGATCACACGGTGGGTCTCCCCACAGACGCATGGGACCTCGATTGGCCGCGTATCGCTAGCCGGGTCGGTGTCGACCTTGAGGCGTCGGAGCTGGCCGGCGGACTTGCAGCCGAACGAAATCACCCAGCCGTAGTCGACAGATTCGGCCTGCTTTTTTGGGCGACGGGGTTGGGACATCTGCTCATCCTTTCCGGTTAGGAGTCTGAATGTCGCCAGGATGCCCCGCTCTATCGGCCTTCGTGTATTTCCGCGGCCCCAACGGGAGCAGCAAAACTTGGTCAGGGTTATGGTGTTCATTCGGCATGGGGGAGAGCGCACGCGCCCGCTTGATCGCGGGTCTACTTTGCTTTGGAGTGGCAGCGACGCTTCTGAGTGCGGCCGCGGCGGCCGGCGCGAGGCCCATGCGGGGGGTCCTCGATCGCTCGTTTGGGCACAACGGTCGCGTTTTCTCCGAGATGGGAGACGCCTTCGCAAGCTCCGAATTCACCGCGGTGGTTCGTCAGCCCGACGACAAGTTCGTGCTGACCGCAAACGTGGAAACCGCTGAAAGGGGGTCCGCTGGGATGATCCAGCGCCGCCTGCCAGACGGGCGTCTCGACGCCAACTTCGGAAGTGGCGGCACGGTGCTCGCTCCCGAGGCGGGCTATCTGAGCAGTGTGAAAGGGCTGGCCCTGCAAGAGGACGGGCGGATCCTGTTTAGCGTCCCGGGAACGCAAGGACCCTGCGCCGCCGGCTCAACGGTGTATGGGCTCCAGCCGAACGGCAACCTCGATTCGAGCTTCGGTAACGGAGGAGCTAGCGCGAGCCTCCCGCTTTCCGCCAGCTACATCGCCATCGACAGCAAAGGCAGGATCCTCGTTGCTGGTGTGGCCCTATACAACTGCGTCAAATTCACCGCTAACCGGGAGCTGGCTGTCGCACGACTGGAGCCGAACGGCAATCTCGATTCGAGCTTCGGCAACGAAGGCGTTGTCCACGCCAACACCGAAGACAAGCTCGAAGAGAGCACCGCGAACGGCCTCGCGGTTCGTGAAGATGGCACGATCCTCGTTGCCGGGAGCCGTTCCCTCTTGGCGCTCTCCTCCGGCGGCGCCCTCGAGTCGAGCTTCGGCAAAGGCGGCGTAGCCGAAGCCGCGAATGGTCCTAAGGTGCTGCTCGCGCTGTCCGGCGGCGAAGCGATTCTCGCCAGCTCCGAGTCCTGTTGCTCTGGGACCGGGGACTTCGTCCTCAGCCGCTACCGCGCAGATGGCAGCCTCAATACGGAGTTCGGTAGCGGTGGGCGCACCAGCCTCGATGTGGGTGCCTTTGATGAAGCGAGTGCGCTGGCCCTGGCGCCCGACGGGAGCATCGTGCTCGCCGGCGGGGCAGCTAGCCCAGAGAGCTGTGGTGGGGGCGAATGCCCCTTCACCCCGATCCTTGCGCGCTTCGACTCCGATGGTGCGCTCGACTCTGGCTTCGGACAGGGCGGCCGGACCCCGCTCGAATTCCCTGGCGGGTCTCCTGGCTACACCTATGTTCCGCGCATTGCCGGCCTGGCGATCTCCCCGAGCGGCCAGATACTCGCCGCCGGTGGGGCCGGTCGTCGCTCCGACGCGTTCGTCCTCGCTCGGGGGCCGAACGGGGGGGCAGATCCCAGTTTCGGCAGCCTCGGCTCGGTCGGCGAAATCCGCACGGTGCCCAGCATCACCGAGGCGCTTGGCCTCGCGATCGGACCGAGTGGCGACATCCTCACCTCCGCCTGGAGCGACTCCGGCGCGCACAGCGCGCGGACTGTTCTCCTCAGTTCGAGGCCAATCGGCGACATCGACACCGAAGTTGGCTCCGGCTCGAGATTCGTGGTATCCGAAACCGATTCTGAAATACGGGCGGACGGACACAATCGGTACTACTCCGTGGCCGGCGCCGGTGGCGCTCGTGGCAGGGCCTATATAGCCCGCTTTGACGATCGCGGCCGGCGCGACCCCCACTATGGCTCGCAAGGGGCGGCGCGCCTGCCGGCTCATTTCGATATCGGCTCGCTGGCCGTCCGGCGGAGCGGCGAGGCCTTGGTCGTCGGCCGCATCGCTCACCGTTTCGGCATGGCGGCTTTCAAGCTGACTCCCCAGGGTCGACCCGATCGCCGATTCGGTCGCGACGGCCTGGCACTGATCGGCTTTGGCCGGGGGGTGAAGGCGATGGCGCTATCGGCCGCATTCGATCGCCAAGGCCGGGTCGTGTTGTTCGGCAACGAGGGCCCATACGCTGGGATGGCGAGGCTGCTGCCGAACGGCCGACCGGACCTCGACTTCGCTTACCACGGACGCCAGCCATATATGCCTGGGCTTGCCAACGAAGAGAGCGCCGTCGCGATAGCGCCTGACGGCGGCATCCTCATCGCCGCTGCCCCTGAAGCCGAACTTACGCCTCTGCCGACCACCCTGATTCGGTTCCGGCGCGACGGCATTCGCGATCGGACCTTCGGCCACAACGGCCTGGTTCGAGTCCACGCGGGTGCGCCGATGGTCGGCTTCTTCGGCGGCCGCCGGATCATCCTCGTCAGCGGCAACGGACTCTTCGGCGAGAACGGCGTAGCCATTCGCGCTTTCAGGGGGGACGGACGGGCCGATCTCCACTTCGGCCGTCACGGCGTCGTAATCGCGGCAAGGGCGCAGTCGCGCCCCTTCCGCCCCGTCGCGGCTGCTCGTCAGCCGGGTGGCCGCCTCGTAATCGCCGGTACGGCGGGCAAGATCGAAGAACCCGGCGCTAGCGTCGAGATCCTGCGCTTTCGCTGAACTACGCTCGTCCCAGGCCGGGGCGCCAGGCCTGGTCTGGTCTGGGAATATCCGCCACTGTGGTGGAAGAGCAAAGCGGGGGAGGGGAGCGGCACGATCTTGCCGATCTGCTGCGGCGGGAGGAGCTGATCCGCGACGAGGCGCGGCCAGATGCGGTACGAAAGCGCCACGAGGCCGGCGGGCGGACTGCTCGCGAGAACATCGACGACCTTGTCGATCCCGGCTCCTTCGTCGAGTACGGGCGCTTTGCAATTGCTGCGCAGCGGGGGCGGCGCGAGCTCGACGATCTAATTTCGCGTACGCCGGCGGACGGGTTGGTCGGCGGTACGGCGCGGATCAACGGTGAGCTCTTCGGCGATCGCGCGGCCTGTGCGGTGCTCTCTTACGATTACACCGTGCTGGCCGGCACCCAGGGGGCGCTTGGTCACCGTAAGAAGGACCGCCTCTTCGAGTTGATCGAGCGGCTGCAGCTGCCGGCCGTGCTCTACGCCGAGGGTGGGGGAGGACGGCCTGGCGACACCGACTATCCGGTCGTCTCCGCGCTCGATACGCGCGCCTTCGCGCTCTGGGCGCGACTCTCCGGTCTTGTGCCACGGATCGCCGTCGTCGCCGGACGTTGCTTTGCCGGCAACGCCGTGCTCGCCGGCTGTTCGGACCTGATCGTCGCCACGGAGAACATCTCGCTTGGCATGGGCGGCCCGGCGATGATCGAGGGTGGCGGGCTGGGCAAGGTCGATCCCGGCGAGGTCGGCCCACTGGAGATGCAGGAGCGCAACGGCGTCGTTGACCTGGCAGTTGCTGACGAGGCGGCGGCCACTGCAGCTACTAAGCGCCTGCTGGCGTACTTCCAGGGCTCGACCCCAGGCGGCTCGGAACCCGACCAGGCCAGGCTGCGCGACATAGTGCCGGAGCGAGAGCGGCGCGCTTACGCGGTCGGGCCGGTGATCGAGACGCTTGCGGACGCCGACTCGGTCACCTTCCTGCGCGAGCGCTTCGCGCCGGAGATGGTGACGGCGCTCGCCCGGATCGAAGGGCGCCCGCTCGGCTTCATCGCCAACGACACCATGCACATGGCCGGCGCAATCACCAGCGATGCCGCGGACAAGGCAGCGAGGTTTATGCAGCTGTGCGACTCGTTCGGCCTGCCGATCGTCTCGCTGGTCGATACGCCCGGATTCATGGTTGGCCTCGAGGCCGAGGCAACCGGTCTGGTGCGCCACGCATCACGGCTCCTGGTCGGCGGCGCCGCGCTGCGTGTGCCGCTGATTGCGGTGATTTTGCGTCGTGGCTACGGTCTTGGCGCACAGGCGATGGCCGGCGGCAGCCTGCACGAGCCGCTGCTGACGATTGCCTGGCCGATGGCGCACCTCGGGCCGATGGGTCTGGAGGGCGCGGTGAGGCTGGCGCTGCGCAAGGAGCTGGAGGCGATCGAGGACGGGGAGGAGCGCGAGCAGCGGGTCCGCGACCTCACCGCCGCTGCCGAAGACAACGCAAAGGCGATCAACGCGGCCATGCTCTTCGAGCTGGACGACGTGGTCGATCCGGCGGAGACGCGGTCGCTGATCGCCTCGACCCTGACTGCTGCGGCGTCTGCCGCTGAGCGTCCGAGCACCCGCCGCTTCGTCGACGCCTGGTGAAGCTTTGTACCCCCCAGAGGGGGTACAAAGTTCCAACCTGCGGTTAGAGAAGGTGGCGACGCAGGAAGGCGATCTCGTCGGCGACGACCGCCTCGTGTTGGGGGCCGTCGTAGATGTCGAAATGGTCGACCCCGGGGTAGGTGCGCAGCTCACCGAGGGGGGCGCGTCGCGCCGCCTCAATCGCCGGTCCCGGCTTGGCGACCCGGTCAGCCTCGCCGACACAGACGAGCCACGGGCAGTGGAGCGTCGCCGCGTGGCGGCCCGGTCGGTACGGGCGACTGAGCAGCCAGCGGGCCGAGACCCGATTGCGCCAGCGCGAGTCCTCGCCGGTTGCGACGACGTGGCGCCACCCCTCCTCACCACCGGGTGCGTTGATGAAGGCTGGCTCGTCGGGCTGTCCGATCGCCGGCAGATGACGACCCATGGCCGCCGCGAGCATCGCCTGTGCGGTGACCCGGGGCGAGGAGCGATGGGCCTGCCGCAACATGTCGAGGAAGGGAACCTGGCTTATCGCCGCCGTGATCTGCCGATCGTCGGCAGCCGCGGCGAGTGCGTTGCCGCCACCCATGGAGGAGCCGAAGGTCGCGACCCGGTCGGAGTCGACGGAGGGCAGAGAGCGAGCGAACTCGATTGCCGCGCGCCAGTCTTTGAGCTGGCGGGTGGGGTGGAAGAGGTCGGGCTCGCCGCCGCTGTCGCCGAAGCCGCGGTGGTCGAAGAGGAGCGCTGTGATGCCGGCCTCGGCAAAGCGCTCGGCGAAGGGCCCGAGTCGGTCGCGCCGCGTCCCGGACAGGCCGTGTGCCATGACGACGATCGGGTTAGTGGCCGTGCTTCCCGCAGCCGGAAAGAGCCAGGCCGCACAGGTATCGCCGGCGACCTGAAAGCTGATGTCTCGCCTCTCCACGTCCATACAACGAGCGTATGGGGAAAAACGTGAGACGGCGCCCCAGGCGGGTCAGCGCTTCGTAGATTCGAGCCCGACCAGCTCGTAATAGCCGATAACGAAGAGGCGACGGCCGTCGGAGATGACCGGCGTGTAGCCGGCCTGGTGCACGGAGAAGATCTTGCGGTGGGTGCGGACGTCGATCCCGATCGCCTCGTTGGTCTTGAAGCTCGAGGTATAGACGGTGTGACCGATCACGACCGCAGTTCCCGGCACCGCTCCGCCGACGTCGAAGCGCCAGCGTTGCCTGCCGCTGCGCGCGTCGAGCGCGTAGAGGTGCTCGTCGTAGCCACCGATGTAGACGCTGGGCGGGGTGCCGGGGACGTGCGCCACGGCGGGCGATCCGTAGATGAAGTTATGGGTCCGGAAAAACCAGGCGACCCTGCCGGTCTTCTCGTCGAAGGCGTAGACGGTGCCGTCGTCTCGGGCGGCGTAGACATGGCCGAAAGCGATCGCCGGCGAGGAGTAGAAGCCGCCGTCGCCAAAGGGCGGCACCTTGCTCGTGTTAGTCCGCCAGAGGACGCGGCCGCTGTCCGCATCGACGCAGTACATCGATGCCTGGTAGTCGGCCACGCATACGCGACCTTCGTGGTAGCTGGGACTGGCTTTGATCGCGCCAGGTGAGTTGAATCGCCAGCGGACCTTGCCGTCGGCAGCGCTTAGGGACAGGAGGTCGGTCTTGTCGTCGCCCAGGTAGAGCCTGCCGTCGACTGCCAGAGGAGAGGATTCGAGATGGGCGTGGAGGTCGCGCTTCCAGACGTTCTTGCCGCTCGTCGCGTCGATCGCGACAAGGTCGCCGTCCTCGAAAGCGAGGAAGAGCATGCCTTCGCTGTAGACAGGTGCCGTGGTGTCGGTGGGCGAGCCCTTTTGCCGCGGGTCCCGGACCCGTTCCCAGAGGATCTTGTGGTCGCTCAGCCGGGCTGCTTTGACGTTGCCGTACTTGTTGACGACGTAGGCGACCCCATTCGCCAGGGCGGGAGGGAACTCGATCAGCGCGTGCGTGTTGATCGACCACGCTTCATGCAGCGGCGGATCCACATCGCGCCCTTCCACGGGCAGGTAGTGCGTCCGTTCCGGAACTCGCCCAAAGAGCGGCCAGTCGACAAGCGGAGGGACCTTTTCACCGGCGGCCGCCGAGCTGCCCTCAGAACGCCCGCCCGACTCGCCCTGGTCTCGCCCCGGCCCGCCCATGCTGACCGTAAACGCGGCGAGGATCAGCGCGGCCGCGGCGAAGACGATGGCGATGGTAACTCGCTGATGTCCGCCGAATCCCATCTCCTCGGCCATATCGGCAGGCCGGGCGCGATCTGTAGGCCGGAGCGCGAAGGGCCGCGGCCCGCGCCAGCACGAAAGCGGCGGACGGGAATCGAACCCGCGTCATCAGCTTGGAAGGCTGAGGCTCTACCGTTGAGCTACCGCCGCATGGCGGGAGCCGCCTCTGCGAGCGACCCCGACGCCTCGACAGTTTGCCGGAATCCGTCAGAATGCGAAGCAGCCACGGGGAGTGGCGCAGTCTGGTAGCGCACTCGGCTGGGGGCCGAGCGGTCGCAGGTTCAAATCCTGTCTCCCCGATGTAGGCAACAGGTTCTCTTTGAGGACGCAGATTTCGACCTCAAAGAAGAGGTCGATTGGCCGAGTTGGCTTGTTTTCCGGTCGGGTTTCGTCCTTGTGGCCGTTGCGCGGTCGTCTGGGCTGGGGGTACGGTCGGAGTGATTCGATGACCGGCGCTCGAGTCCGATACGTGCTTCTTTTGACGGTTGCGATGTTTGCTGTCACCGCACCGGTTGCCGTGGCGGCGCCCCAGACGATCCACGTCGTCGAGCGGGCGACCACCGACGCCGTTACCAACGGCTCGAAGCAGGACAAGGTGGGCAACGTGCTCACCTGGCACAACAAGATCTATGACGCCGCCAACAAGCAGCGAGTTGGCAGGGACGCCGGGTACTGCATCCGCATCGTGGTCGGCAAGTCGTGGGAATGCAGTTGGACCACGTACCTCGAAGCCGGCTCGATCAGCGTTCAGGGGCCGTTTTTGGACAAGGGCGACTCCGAGCTGGCGATTACCGGTGGGACCGGGACCTACGCAGGCGCCACCGGCGCAATGACCTTGCATTACCGCAACAAGAAGGGCACCGCCTTCGACTTCATCTTCCACCTGAAGTAGGCGTGGAGCGACGGTGGTCGCTTACGAGCGTGTCCAGCTGCAAGAGCGGTTACTCGCGACAGCCCCGTTCCAACGCCACGGCTTGATTCAGGGCTACTAGTGGTGCCCGGCCGTAGATCGCGGTGCTTAGGTTGCAGTGGACCAGACTTGGACTCGTGGCGTGTTCATACTTAATCGGGGCCAGTGCTCCGGCTAGGTTGACCAGCGGCTCGAAGACCAGCGTTTCGCCGAGTTCTTCACCCGAGTTATTTGGCGTGATCGCTTCGGTAAACAGCATGTAGCCGTTCCAGGTCGATTCTTCGCCCGGACTGAGGTCTCCAATCCCCCAGTGGACGTGGCCGCCGCTGTCGTATTCAATCTCGCACTCGGGGCCTTCCGAGAAGTTCTCGGCCCAAACCGGGATCACTTCCTCGATGGGTACGTAGCCATCCGGGCCTTCGACGGGTCCGACTTCCCCGAGGGAGACTTCCAGATCCGGAGGCGGCGACGACAGGATCGTCACGGTGACGGTCACCGGGACCGCTAGCGTTCGCTGCGGGCTTGAGCCAAGCTCGGAGATCTGCTGTCGGCAGACGTTGACCAAACTGTCGCTGACTTCCGCCATCGGTTCGGCCGGGCCGGCGGTGACCTTAACGCTCACTTCGTCGCCAGCTTCGGTTGAGGCGATGCCTGCAACCTGGGCCTCGTCTTCAGCCAGAGCCTCTTCGGAACCTCCCCCTTCTTGGAGTTCGGCCACCTGGGCAACAGCCGCCTGCATCAGCGATTCTCCCCGATCCATCCGCCAGGCGAAGACGATGACGTTCAGGTGTTCCAGTTCGGCATGGCAGTTGAAGCCGTCGGCTTCGCTTCCCGAACACTGGGCCACCGGCTGGCTGTTTTCGGCAATTTCGAGCGCGACGCTATTGCCGGTCGCACACAAGCTGGTCAATTCGTCGCCGCCCTGCTCGACATCGAAACCGTACTCGCACTCCTTGGCTTCAGGAATCTCCGTGTCGGTCAACTCTTCCAGCAGGGCGGTACCCACGGGTTCGGAGACAGTCGGCCAGTCTTCGGTATTAACCCGACGCTGTTCGTGCACCGAACTCAGGGTGCTTTCCGATTCGACGGACCCAGACCCTCCGCAGCCAGTTATCAGCGCGACTAACGCGAGAGCAAAGCCCAGCGCGGCTGGCTTAACCACCCTTTTCATTGTCGCCTCCCAAATCAACCGCCGCCTCCGAAGTGGCGCGAGCCTATCAAGGGGAAGCCCCGCCCACGCAGGCATAATTGTCCCGTGTCCCTCCCTGCCCTGTTCGTCGTCGATGAAGACGCGCACTCGCTGCGCGATGTTGAGCGCGAGTTGGTCGACCGTTATTCGCGGAGCTATCGAGTCGTCTGCGTGTCCTCGGCTGAGGACGCGATGGCGGAGCTCCTGGTGCTTAAGGAAGCGGGCGAAGACGTGGCGCTGGTCCTCGCCACTCAATCACTCGAGGGAACGAGCGGAAGCGAGCTGCTGGGCAAGGTGCGCGATCTCCACGCGCATGCCCAGCGAGGGCTGCTGATCGAGTGGGGCAGCTGGGGCGACGGCCGGACTGCTGAGGACATCTTCCAGGCGATGGCGCGGCGGCAGATCGAGTACTACGCGATCAGGCCATCGCAATCGCCCGACGAGCTCTTCCACCAGTCGGTTTCGACCTTTCTGCTCGAGTGGGCTCACGCGCGACGGGTCTCGCCGCACACCGTTCGCATCATCAGCGAGTCATGGACCGGTCGAGCCCACGAGCTGAAAGAGGTCCTCGGCCGCTGCGCGGTGCCGCACGCCTTCCTCCTCGCCGATTCGCCCGACGGCCGCGCGCTGATGGCGGAATCGGCCGACGGCGAGCCGCTTCCCCTCGTCGTCTTTCCAAACGGCACCGTGCTCGCGAACCCGACCAACCTGGAGCTGGCGAGTGCTGCTGGCGCCACCATCGATCCCGATCGGCGCGAGTACGACGTCATCATCGTCGGTGGCGGGCCGGCCGGCCTCTCGGCGGCGGTCTATGGCGCCTCGGAGGGCTTCCGGACGCTGGTCGTTGATGACGGCGGCATCGGCGGCCAGGCGACCTCGAGCTCGCTGATCCGCAACTACCTCGGTTTTCCGCGCGGGGTCAGCGGTCGTCGGTTGGCGGAGAGCGCCTACGAGCAAGCGTGGGTCTTCGGCGCCAAGTTCGCCTTCATGCACGACGCGACCGCGATCCGCCGCGAGGGCGACCGTCTTCATCTCGCCCTCTCCGACGGTGGCGAGGTCAGCGCCCCCGCGGTAATCCTCGCCACGGGCGCTACCTATCGCCGGCTCGGTGTCCCCGAGGTCGAGGCTCTGGTCGGGGCAGGGGTCTTCTACGGTGGCCCCGCCTCAGAGGCGCCGACGACGGTCGATGAGGACGTGTATGTCGTCGGCGGTGCGAACTCCGCCGGCCAGGCGGCGCTGCACCTGGCCGAATACGCTCGCCGGGTAACGCTGGTGGTGCGGGCCGAGTCGCTCGAGGAGGGGATGTCGCATTACCTGGTGAGGCAGGTCGAAGGCGCGCCCAACATCGATCTGCGCCTCGGGACCGAGGTCGTCAGCGGGGACGGAGGCGAGGACGGCTGGCTGGAGCGCCTGGTTCTCCGTTCCCGCGCCGACGGGGCGACGGAGACGGTCGATGCCGACGAGCTCTTCCTGATGATTGGTGCCCACCCGAACACGGACTGGCTGCCGGCGGAGCTCGCGCTGGGCGACAGCGGGTTCATCCGCACGGGAGCGGATGTCGAGGCCGATGGGAGCTGGACGCTAGAGCGCAGCCCGTTCTCGCTCGAGACCAGCATGCCTGGGGTCTTCGCCGCGGGAGACGTCAGGCACGGCTCGATGAGTCGCGTCGCCTCCGCGGTCGGCGAGGGCTCGATTGCAATCAAGCTAATCCACGAGCTCTTCACGGCCGAACGACTTCAATCGGTCGACCGGGCCTGACCTTCGACCTTCGGACTAGTGGCTAGGGCGAAGCAGGGGAGTCTTTGTCGGTGGTAAGGCGAGGCATTGCTACATGGAGGCTTGCAAGAACTTCGACCTGATTCGCTTGATGTCCCCTTACGGGGGAGCGACACGCGTCTTGGCAAAAGTTCGCTCAGCTGTCGAGACCGCCTCGACTGAAGACGGGACCGTCGCCGTGCTCTCCAAGAACGTCGCCGGCGGCGGGGTGAATGCCAACGCCTTCACCCAGATCTACCTGATCACCCCAGGCGGTGAGCACAAAGAGGTGTTTAGCCGCCGCAATTTGGTCTTCTTCGGCGAGATTCCCCATGCTCGCGGTTACGACACGGCGATCTATACCGTGCGCACCTCGGGTGCGGGTCGGAAGCTTGCTTCGAGCAGGTTCGAATTTGCGGGCCTACCGCAATGGATGCTGCGGCCGTAATCAAGCAACGAATAAAGGAGAGCGGATGGCTTTCATCCAGAAAGAACGGACGATCGAGGCGACGCCAGAAGCTGTGTGGGATGCGCTGAGTGACTGGGGAGCGATCCACGAGCGCCTCGTGCCGGGCTTCCTCGTTGACACGAAGATGGACGGCAAGGACCGGATCGTCACCTTCTTCAACGGCGTGGTTGCCCGCGAGCGCCTAGTCGATCTGAGCGATGACGAGCGCAGGCTGTCCTGGTCGATAGTCGATGGCCCCTACGCGCACCACAACGGCGTCGCCCAAGTGTTTGCAGGCGAGGATGGCAACTCCCGCTTCGTCTGGACCGCGGATCTGCTGCCGGATGAGCTCGGGCAACCAACTGCCGAAATGATGGAGCGGGGCATCGAGACGGCCAAGCAGACCCTGGAGGCGGTGCCGGCCGAGTAGCGCTGGGTTTCGGTTCGCCCCATTGGGGGCAGCCTGGGGCATGGCGGATCTCGTCCTCGGCCCCTTGCTCCGCTATGTCGATGAGACCGAGGCGACGGTCTGGGTCGAGACCGATTCGCCATGTGAGGTAGAGGTGCTTGGGCGCCGCGAGCCGACCTTCACGGTCGAAGAGCATTTCTACGCGCTCGTCCGGATCGAAGATCTGGAGCCCGACAGCGTGCACGAGTACCAGGTGGCGCTGGACGGAGAGCGGCGCTGGCCACTAGCCGGCTCGGATCTGCCGCCGAGCACGATCCGGACGATCGCTCGTGGGCGCCCGTTCGATATTTGCTTTGGCTCTTGCCGGGCCGCCTTGCCACACGTCGAGCCGTACGTGAAGAGCAAGGACGACCACGAGGACGGGCGCGAGTACGACGCCCTCTGGGTGCTGGCGACGGAAATGACGCGCAGCGAGCGCGATAAGTGGCCCGAGTTCCTCTTCCTCTTGGGCGATCAGGTCTATGTCGACGAGGGTTCTCCGCGCACCCGCGAACGAATCCACAAACGCCGCGGGACGGGTACGCCGCCGGGCGACGAGGTCACCGACTTCGAGGAGTACACGTGGCTCTACGAAGAGTCGTGGAGTGACCCGCTGGTCCGCTGGCTGTTCTCGACGGTCTCGGTATCGATGCTCTGGGACGACCACGACATGAGCGACGACTGGAACATCTCGCGTTCCTGGTTGGAGGAGATGGAGCGCAAGTCGTGGTGGCACCGGCGCGCGTCGGCGGGAATCATGACCTACTGGATCTACCAGCACCTGGGCAACCTCTCACCGCGCGAGCTCGACGCCAACGAGCTCTATGGTCGAGTCCGCGGCAGTGCTCACGCGACCAGGGCGCTGCGCGACTTCGCCACCGAAATCGACTCGACCGGTTCCGGGACCCGTTGGAGCTATTGCCGCGACCTCGGCGGCACCCGGGCGATCTTTATGGACTCCCGGGCCGGCCGGGTGTTGCGGGAGGATCGCCGCTCGATCTTCGACGACGAGGAGTGGGGCTGGATCGTCGAGCATGCGAGCGGCGACTTCGACCACCTCCTGATCGCGACTACGGTCCCATACCTGCTGTCGCCGGGCTTTCACTTCCTCGAGGCGTGGAGCGAGCGGGTCTGCGACGGAGCCTGGGGGAGTGCGGCTGCCCGCGCCGGCGAGAAGCTCCGCCGCGCGGTCGACTTCGACCATTGGGCCTCCTTCGATATGTCCTTCCAGCGGCTGCGCCGTCTGCTCGAAGAGGTCGGCTCAGGCAAGCGCGGTCAGCCGCCGGCCTCGGTCGTCGTCCTCTCCGGCGACGTGCACCACGCCTATTTGGCGGAGATGGGGTTCCGGCCCGAAGCCGAGATCAAGAGCCCCGTCTACCAGGCGGTCTGCTCGCCCTACCGCAATCCGCTCGACAGCCATGAGCGACTGGCGATCAAGGTCGGCTTCACCCGTCCGTTCACGGCGGCGATGCGCGCGCTTGGCCGCGCCGCCGGCGCTCCGGATCCAGGCCTGCGCTGGCGACTAGCCGAGGGTCCCTACTTCGATAACCAGGTTGCGAGCCTGCGCCTGGACGGGCGCGATGCGCAGATGCAGCTCGACAAAACGGTCCCCGGGGAGGAGGACGAGCGCCGACTCGAGTGCGTCTTCGAGCGCCGCCTTACGCGCTGACCGCGCCGGCTTAGACCCTTCTAATAGGGAGCGCCGACTGCTTTGGCCCATTCCTCGTCGACGTGGAGCTGACCCTGCTTGTCCGTGTCGACGATCACCACGGTCGCCGGCTGGCGGTTGCCGTTGCTGGGGTCGATGGTCACCGATCCAGTCCAGCCCTTCCAACCCTTGACTCCGTCGAGCGCTTTGCTGAGCTTGCCGGACTCGATGCCGCCTGCCTTCTCGGCGCCCTCGGCGAGGAAGTTCAGCGAGTCGTAGGTGTAGGGGCTCCAGGTGCCCGGTTCCTGGTCGAATTCGTCTTCGTACTCCCCGACCTTCGCGGTGGCGCCGGCGAAGTCCTGGGGCGCTGGCACGCCGACAACCGGGCAGGCCTGCGCGGCCGCCACGCCGGCAGTTTCGACGAAGCCGGTGTCGTATGAGCCGTAGTCGGCGACGCACTGTGCTTTCACTTCGCCCTGCTGCATCTCTTTGGCGATCAGGCCACCCTCGGGGAAGTAGACGGCGGCGTAGATCACGTCGGGCTTGTCTGCCGCGAGCTTGTTCACGACATCGGCGTAGGACTTCTTGCCCGGCTGGACCTTCTCGTAAGCAGTCACGTTGACACCGGCCTTTTCCAACGACCCTTTCAGCGCTTTGGAGACCGAGACGGTGTAGTTCTGCGTCGGGTCGTAGGCGATCGCGACGGATTTGGCGCCGAGCCAATCGGTCAGCGCCTGCGAGGCAACGGGGGCGATTTGGTAGGTCATCGGCTGCAGGGTGAAGCCGAGGCCGTTGGTTGACTGGTCGGAGGTCAACCTGATTGGCGTCAAGCCGGCTTTTATATAGAGCGGCAGCGTTTCAACGCCGACACCGGAGTTGTAGGGGCCGACGACGCCATCGAGGCCTTCGTCGATCGCCGCCTTCGCCGCTTTGACGCCGGTCGCCGGGTCGGCGGCGTCGTCGATCGGGACGATCTCCACCTGCTCACCTAGGATTCCGTTCCCATCATTGAGCTTCGTCGCAGCAAGTTCGGCCCCCTTCAGCATCCCTTCGCCGAGCACCGACTGTTCGCCCGACAGCGGTGCCTCGACGCCCACCCGGAACGTGCCGGAGCTTTCGTCGTCAGAGCTGGAGCCGCCGCAGCCTGCGATGAGCAGGGCGAAGGCGACGAGGACGAATGCAGTGGTGAGGCCGAGCTTGTTTTGCATCGGGCGACCCTCTCATGTTCGGCGGTCGGACGCTGGCGGAGCAGTTCCCGACTGGTACTGGTCAGCCGGCGAGCAGTCGGACGATTGCGGTGGCGCCGACGAGGACGATGAAGACCCGCAGGGCATCGGGGGAGAGGCGCCGCCCGTAGTGGGCGCCGAGCTGGCCGCCGGCGATCGAGGAGACGGCGATGATCGCGACCGGTGCCCAGGCCACGTGCGCGGCAAAGACGAAATAGAGACCGGCGACGCCGTTGGCCAAAGTGGCGAGGACGTTCTTTAGCGCGTTAGTCCGCTGCAGATCCTGGGGCAGGGCAGCGCCGAGGATTGCCAGCAGCATGATCCCCTGGGCGGCCCCGAAGTAGCCACCGTAGATTCCGGTTGCGTATACGGCGAGAGGGGGGAGGAATCCGCGCTCGTGCCAGGAGCCGACTGCACCTGAGGCAAGCAGACGATTTATCCGGGGCTGCAAGATCACGAGGACGAGCGCAACCGCGATGAAGAGGGGAACGATCGTCTTGAAGGCCGATGCGGGCAGGATCAGCAGGAGCGCGGCCCCGGTGGCGCCGCCAAGCATCGATGCGATGCCGAAGCGGATCGCCCGCGAACGCTGTCCGGCCAGCTCGCGGCGGTAACCGACTGCCCCCGACAGCGATCCTGGGACGAGGCCGATCGTGTTGGACACGTTTGCCGTTACCGGTGCGTAGCCGAAGGCAAGGAGCGTGGGAAAGGTGATCAACGTCCCGCTCCCGACCACCGTGTTGACCGCGCCGGCGGCCAGGCCGGCGAGGGCGATGACGAAGATCTCGCCGCCGCTCATACCCGCTCGGTTCGGTTTGCGCCCACTGTCGCGGGACTTTATGGAGAAGGACCTCACGCGGCGGTAGGGTCTTCGCGTGGAAGTGGCCAGCTGCTTCGAGGCACACGAGGTCGACCTGCACGGTCACCGCGCGGTCTACCGCGTGGCCGGCAGCGGCCCGACCGTGGTGCTGATCCACGGCATGATCAACTCCTCGCGCCACTGGCAGGCGGTTGCCGAGAAGCTTGCCGGCTCCTACCGGGTGGTCGCGCCGGACTTGATCGGGCACGGCGATTCGGCGACGCCACGGGGTGACTACTCCCTCGGCGCCCACGCTGCGAGCATCCGTGACTTGCTGACGACGATCGGGGTGGAGCGGGCGACGATCGTCGGCCACTCGCTCGGCGGCGGCGTGGCGATGCAGTTCTTCTACCAATTCCCCCAACGCACTGAGCGCTTGGTGTTGATCTCCAGCGGCGGCCTTGGGCGTAATGTCAGCCCGCTGTTGCGCGGCGCCGCGCTGCCCGGGGTCTCACCGCTGCTGCGCCTCGCTGCCCATCGGCGACTGGTCGACGCGATCGACTCAACCGGGGGGCGCCTGCGCGCCAAGGGCAGCTCGAAAGGCGTCTACCTCGAGGCGGTTGCGCGGGCGCTGCGGCCGCTGCAGGAGCCGGGTTCGCGGCGAGCCTTCTTGCAGACGCTGCGTTCGGTGATCGACGTCCACGGCCAGCATGTAAGCGCTACCGACCGGCTCTATCTGCTCGGCGATATGGCGACGCTGATCGTCTGGGGCGAGCGCGACCGCACGATCCCGATCGAGCACGGCCGCGCCGCCCATGAGGCGATCCCGCACTGCCGCTTCGAGACGCTGCCGCGCGCCGCCCATTTCCCCCATCTAGAAGATTCCGACGGCCTCGCGGCGGTGCTGGCCGATTTTCTCGCGACTACGGCCCCGGTCCGCATCGACGATTCCGAATGGGCTGCGGTAATCGCTCAGCAGGCGAAGCGCCGGCTGCGCGCCGTAGCCTGAGGCCGCGCGGTGGCGGCGAAAGAAAGCGCGGGCGTACTGCTTTTCCGCAACCGCGCTGCGCCCGAGCTCCTCCTGATCCATCCCGGTGGCCCCTACTGGGCGAAGAAAGACCTCGGCGCCTGGTCGATCCCTAAGGGGGAAATCGATCCGGGGGAGGAGCCACAGAGCTGCGCGCTGCGCGAGCTGAGGGAGGAGCTTGGCCCGGCCGCCCCCTCGCTTGGGCCGGACGAGCTGATCGAGCTCGGCTCGATCCGTCAGAAAGGTGGCAAGGTCGTGTACGCCTGGGCGGCCGAGGCTGAGTTCGATCCGACGGCGCTGCAGAGCAACAGCTTCGAGCTCGAGTGGCCGCCGCATTCCGGGGAGCGCCGCGAGTTCCCCGAGGTCGACAGGGCTGAGTGGTTTGAACCCGTTGCGGCGCAGGACAAAATTCTGGCGGCGCAGGCGGAGCTGATCGACCGCCTGCTCGAATCGTTCGGCTGAGCAGACGTATACTCGCCCGCAATGGCCGATGGTCCCGATCAGCAGGCTGCTCAACCGCTCTCGGTGCGACTGCTCGGCGCGGGAGTGCGCGGCGCGCGCTCGGTCGGCAAAGCCGCCGGAATAGACCGCGCGGTGGAGGCGGCGGCCGAGGAGGCGATGGTCGCTGCGGTCGAGAGCGCCGCAGTCGAACGCGCTTTGACGCGGGTACTGCAGGGGCCGCTGGTCGAAGAGGCCGCGCGTGGTGCACTTGAGAGCGACGCCGTCAAGCAGGCCTTGATCGATGCACTCGACAGCGAGATGGTCGACGAGGTCTGGCGTCGCTTGCTTGCTAGCGACGAGGCGCAGCGGCTGGTCGAGCGGATTGCCGAGGCGCCGGAGATCCGTGCAGCGATCAGCGCCCAGAGCGTTGGTTTCATCGAGGACATCGGCCACACGATCGGCGACACCACCCGCCGCCTCGATGGTGCGATCGAGCGAGTCGCGCGGCGGATCCTCTTCCGCAAGCGCCGCACCGAGTTGACCGAACGCGCCGGGGCGCTAACCCGGGGGCTTGCCTTTGGCCTTGACCTGCTGATCGTCAACCTCACCTTCTCGGGCCTGGCCGCGATCGCCGCTCTGATCGGCTCATTCTTCTCCGGCAGCGGAGACGGCCTCTCCGGCTCTGCCCTGGCGCTCGGTAGCGCAATCTGGGTTGGCCTCGCCGGCCTCTACCTGGTGACCTTCTGGTCGCTTGCCGGGCAGACCCCCGGGATGCGTTTTTTCGGCATCAGACTGGGGACCGACGGCCATGGCTTGCCGCCGCGGAAGTCGCTGAAACGTCTAGTTGGACTTTTCCTCGCCGCAATTCCTTTCGGCCTCGGCTTCCTCGGCGTCCTCACTGACGAGCGGCGCCGCGGTTGGCAGGATCGGCTAGCCGGCGTCGACGTTTTCTACGAGGCCCGCGAGGTGGCTGTGGCTCCGTGGTCGAGTCTCGATCTGACCGAGCCGCTGGCCCCCGGAACGCCGAAGGCCCCGGGAGCCCGGAGCCTTCGGCCGCAGCAAGTTTCCGGATCGCCGCTGCGCGGCTGATCCGAGCTGGTCTACGGGACTGGGTTACCTTCCGGGCCCTCGGACAGCTTGTAGATGATGATGATCGAGAGGGCGAAAATCGCCAGCGACCAGAACGGGTAGGCGGGGATCGACAGCAGCGCTCCGATCGCGTTCAGCGAGCCGATGAAGATGCCGAACCAGCGGCCGAATTCTCCCCCCGAAAAGAGCGAGAAGGCGGCGACCAGCTCGAGCACGCCGATGATCAGGCTGATCCATCCCCAGGTGTGCAAGCCGCTGATGATGAAGGTCGCGTTTTCAGTGAAGAACTTGGAATCGCCGATGGCGGCGATGCCGTAAACAATGTTCAGCACACCGGCGACGAGGAGCAGTACGCCGGCAAATACCCACCAACCGCTGATCAGGCTGTCTTCGTTCATGCGTAACCCTTTCACTGAGGAGGAGAGGCAGACAGGGAAAAACTAAGAGCAGCTTCTGCCCTTTACAAGTGTTTCCTGCAACAAATGCCCGCCTGGCCAATTCCGCTTGCAGAAGTCATCTATCTGGCACTATTTCGCCGATGAATCGCGCCATGAGATCTCTGGCGCGAGTAGCGCTCCTTGTCTTGCCGGCGCTGATCGCTCTTTTTCCGGCGAGCGCCATGGCCGCGCCACCCCTCGTTCATGAAATCGAGGCGATGCCGCTTGCTTCGATCCAGCCGCTGCGGGTCCCGAGCCGGGCGCCGGCGATGCGTTTCCGCCGGGGCGCCGGCGCCAGCAGCGTGCGCGTGCTCAACTCCGCCGCCGACGGCACTCGCACCAACGGCAAGATCCTCGGAGTCGACCCAGTCGCGGGCACGTACTCCTGTTCGGGGACCGCGCTTAACACGCCGAGCCACTCGATTGTGCTCACCGCGGGGCACTGTGTGATCGAAGGTGGGAGAGAGGGGCGGCAAATCTCCTTCGTCCCGGCCTATGACCACGGCAATCGCCCGTTCGGCACCTTTGAAGTTGAATCGGTCTACGTCATGCCGCAGTGGCGGCACAGCGAAAATCCTGATTTCGATGTTGCGGCGCTGCGGGTGAAGCCGAACAGCCTTGGCGCCCTCACCGACGTGGTCGGGGGCCGCGGCTACGCGACCTCGAAATCGAGGCTCGCCGCCTTCCAGATATTTGGCTACCCGGCCGCCCATGCCGGGGGTGAAGAGCTGCGCAGCTGCCGCGCCCACGGCCTCGGTTTAGACCGCCTCACTTACCGCTTCTCTGGCCTTCCGACCATGCCCGCCTCCTGCGACATGGCCGCCGGGTCCAGCGGCGGTGGCTGGCTCTTCGACGGCGAATTCATCAGCGGTGTCACTAGCTACAGCTACCAAGGTCGCCCAACCCAGCTCTTCTCGCCTTATTTCGGCTCCGAAATCGGCAATTTTTTACGCCAACTGCCATGATCGCGCGGTGAGCGTCGACGCGGTGAGAACGCCGGAGGGGAGCCTGCAGGGGCTACCGGACTTTCCCTTCGAATCGAACTACCGCGAGATCGACGGGCTGCGGCTCGCCTACCTCGACGAGGGGGAGGGGCAGCCGGTGGTGTTCTTTCACGGCGAGCCGACCTGGTCGTTCCTCTGGCGCAAAGTAATTCCGCCGGTACGCGACGCCGGTTACCGTTGTATCGCGCCTGACTACGCTGGCTTCGGTCGTTCCGATAAGCCGACCGACCTCGACTGGTACACGTACGACCGTCACGTCGAGCTGATGTCGACGCTGTTGGAGGAGCTCGACGTTCGCGACGCGACTGCGGTCGTCCACGATTGGGGCGGGCCGATCGGTCTGCGGCTTGCGGTTGAGCACCCCGATCGTTTTTCGCGTTTGGTGATCATGGAGACCGGCCCGTTCACCGGCCAGCAGCAGATGAGTGAGACTTGGCTCAAATTCCGCGACTACGTCCGCAGAAATACCGATGTCCCGGTGGGGTTCCTCGTGCAGGCCGGCTGTAAAAGCGACCCCGGCGATGACGTGATTGCCGCTTACGAGGCACCCTTCCCGAGCCCGGAGTCGAAGGCGGGTACCCGCGCCTTCCCGCTGATCCTGCCGACCGAGCCCGATGCGCCGGGGGCGGCCGAGGGCAGACGGGTTGCCGATGCACTGCGGGTCGATGAGCGACCGTGCCTGGTGCTCTGGGCGGACTCCGATATGGCGCTGCCGCTGTCGGTCGGGGAACGAGTTTCGTCGCAGCTCAACTTCCCGGCGCCACGGGTGATCGAGAACGCCGGCCACTTCCTCCAAGAGGACGCTGGCGAGGAGATCGGCCGGATCATCGCCGAGTGGCTTTAGCGGGTGGCTAGGCCACCGCGAGGTGGGCGACAATCCCGCGTAGTTCGTCGCGGTGGTGTTCCGTCAAAAGGCGGGTGCGTTGTGGTGGGCCGCCGTCGTCGAGCCAGGTGACGGTTCCAGGCCAGTAGGGGCCGGGAGGCGTCCCAGGGTGGTGAAAGGCTGAGGCGAAGACCCAGCTGCCGGTGTTGTGGAGCTTCCCGCCGTTGGCAAGCTCCCAGGCCGGGTCGCTTTGCCAGGGACCACCGCGGTGGGTGTGGCCGGTGATTACGTGGGTGGTGTCCAAGCGCATACGCGCGGCCAGCTCCTGGGCGGCGGCAATGCCGCTTTGGGAGATCGCGCTCGAGCTGAGCGAGACCTCGAAATCGGAGCGAAGGAGCCGGTTGATGCTCCAGATGCTGACTGGCACGGCGAGGCTCAATGCGGTGCGCGTCGCCGCGCGGCGGGCACGGCTGCCGGCGCCGTTGCGGGTCGTCATTGCGCGCCAAGCACGCTCGGAAGGGCGGCTGGCCCGGCGCGCCGATCCACCCTGTGCGATCCCGAAAGTGAAGCCGTAGACGGGTCTCAACACCTCCTCATAGTTCGCCGGAGCCGTGCTCTGCGGTAGCGGTCCCAGCGTGCGCATGACCGCGGCGGCGGCAATGCACTCCATTCGAGGGAGGGTCATGTGGCAATCCATGTAGTGGCCGTGAGTCGCGTAGACGTCGTCGCGCAAGTGGACTCCTGGATAGGCGAGTTGCAGCTCCGCGTCGCTCAGCCAGGCGGCGATTCGCGTCGTCGCGTCGCCACTCGGCTCGGCACGGTGTTCGAGGCCGAGCGGCCGCCCTTCGAGGGCTAGATGCTCGAGTAGTGGCTCGGCGAGCCGATGGTCGTGGTTGCCAGGGACCAGCACCACCGGTCGGCCTGCCATCACTTCGCCGAGCTCTTCGAAGAAAGGCCGGGAGCACTCCAGCGCGATTGCCAGTGGCGACTCGCGCAGCTCCAGCACGTCGCCAAGCAGGACCAGGCGCTCGGCTGATGCGAGCTCTTCGAGCAGGACGCGGCGGATCTCGGCATCGCGAAGAAGGTCCTCGCCGAAGGCGCTGCCGAGGTGCAGGTCGGAGACGATCGCAGTGCGCATTGAGGGCAAACTTAGCTGGCCGCTCTAAGCTGCCGGGATGAACGCTCTCAGCGAGGAGCGGCTGGCTCCAACCAACGGGATCGAGATCGCCTACCAGGAGATTGGCGATTCCGACGGCGAGCCGCTTTTACTGATCATGGGCCTAGCGACGCAGATGCTCGCCTGGGACGAGGGGTTCTGCGCGCTGCTCGCCGAGCGTGGCTTCCGCGTAATTCGCTTCGACAACCGCGACATTGGCCACTCGAGCAAGATCGATTCAGCGGGCCTGCCAAAGCGGACCGACATGCTGCTGGGGCGGCGCCGCACCGCACCCTACTTGCTGCGCGACATGGCCGAGGACACGACCGGCTTGATGGACTACCTGGAGATCGAGTCGGCGCACCTGGTTGGCGCCTCGATGGGGGGGATGATTGCCCAGACGACGGCGATCCGCCACCCGGAGCGGGTCCGTTCGCTGGTCTCGATGATGTCCTCGACTGGCAACCGCTGGCTGGGGGTCCCGACTTGGAAGGCCTTTGGAACTTTGTTTGCCCGCCCCGGCGCTGGGCGCGAGGCGGCGATCGAGCGCACCGTAAGGACTTTCCGGACGATTGGCTCGCCCGGCTATCCGATGGACGAGGCCCGCTTTCGCGAGCTCGCCGCTGCCTCCTACGATCGTTCCCACAGTCGCGCCGGCATCGCCCGCCAACTGCACGCGATTACCGCCTCGGGCGACCGCACGGCGGCGCTGGAAAGGCTGCGCTTGCCGGCAACGGTCCTGCACGGAGGTAGCGACCCACTGATTCGCCCCCTGGCCGGCCGAGCCACCGCCCGCGCGATCCGCGACTCCCACCTACGTATCTTCGAGGGCATGGGCCACGACTTGCCCCCCAAGCTATGGCCCGACTTCGTCGAGGAGATCAGCGCAACCGCTCAGCGCTTGGGCCCGACGAACTCATCCAGCTTGGCGACGTCAGCTTTGCGCGAGACGTAGATCGAAACCGCTGCCGCCTCATTCGTGGGGAAGGAAGCGGTCCAGCGCAGCCCAAGGCAGTCGCAGGCAGAACAGAAGATGCTCGTGATGTCGGTCGAGACGTTTGAGAAGGCATAGCGAGGTTGAGTCCAGCCACCCTTGCTAGTGCTATACGAGCGGCAGCCGTCCGACTGGATCAGCCCCTTGAGCAGTTGCTTGGGCCAACGCTCCGCAAGCCTCTCCTGCCAGTCCGCGAGAAAGATCGGCCGAGTGTGCTTCGGCCCAGGGCCATGCTGGGGGAACATGCACGGCCAAGTTCGTGTGTAGGACGAGACCGAGTAGCAGTTGGACGGAGTGAGCAGCACGTGCACCCTGTGTCTGGGACGGTGGCCTGCATCGACGCAGCGCATTCCTCAACGATCTGGGGGTATTTCTTGTCCAGAAAGACACGAAGGCGGAAGACGCCGCGAGGGTGCGTGGAGATGCTGCCGTCTCCTAAGTAGAGCCCAAGTAGATGGACGTAGGCTGGTCCGAGCTCTTTGACGCGATGCTCGTTCTGTCCGCAACCTGGGCAGATGATCCCCTTCACGGCCAGGCGGTAATTGCGAGGAAGCTTCCCGGCATGCCAGTCCCGAACGGTCGGCAAGGGAACTCCAAGTTGATCCGCAACCCGCCGCGCCCCAAGACCTTCTTCGTCGCGAAGTCTCAGCGCCTCCGCAACCGTTGCGCCGCTATGCACCGACGTTTTCGTGCGATGCGGCTGAGAGGACTCGAACCTCCACGGGGTTTCCCCCACGAGCACCTGAAGCTCGCGCGTATACCAAATTTCGCCACAGCCGCGGGAAGCTGCAATCTACATGGCCGGACAAGTAGGCGAACGCAATGTCAGTCGAACACACGTTCGTAATCTACCTACGACGTCGGACGAAACTGGCGGAGAGCACGACCGCCCGCTATCGCTAGAATGTCGCTCCGCGCCGCTATCGTCTAGGGGACTAGGACGCCGGATTCTCAGTCCGGAAACCGGGGTTCGAATCCCCGTAGCGGTATGGCTCTGTGGAGCCAAATGCATCCGTGAAAGTGCCATTTTTCTTGGTTGTCGGGAACACTTTCGGGAGCAGGAAACATGCAGACGCAGAATTGGCAGCGTTTGGGCGACCTGAAAAGGGCCCTTTCCATTGCCAATCTGATGCCGCATCGCTGCGATTTCTGTTGCCGATGTTGTCGGACATGGAGGCCGTCGTAGCTTCTGGCGGGAGCGGAACCGCGGACGGAGCGCCCCGCCCTACTAGCGGTAGGCCCGATACTTGGTGAGTCCAGAGAGCCTGCGAGAGGAGATTGCCGATGACGGGAAGTGCCGACTTCACCCCTGAGGAGTGGGAGGTGGTTCGGGAGGGGCCGACGAGTGCTGGGATGATCGTCTCGACGGCGCAGCGGGGCGGCAGCTTCCGCGAGGCCTTCGCGATGGCGAAGGCCTACACTGAGGCCCGCAAGGACCACGGGGACTCCGCGCTCCTCGACGAGCTCGTCTCGAGCAAGCCGGAGGTGGATCGCACCAAGGCTCACTCGGCCGAGGGGCTGAAGGAACATGGACTGCAGCGGATTCGCGAGGCGATTGCGCTGCTCGAACAGAAGGCGACCCCGCAGGAGGTCGACGACTACCGACGCTTCGTCATCTCGCTCGCGAAGCGCGTAGCAGGCGCCAAGACCGAGGGCGACGACAAGCCCATCAGTGAGGCTGAGACCGCGGCGATCGCGGCGGTCACCGAGGCTCTCGGGGTATAGCAGTCCAGAGTTGGCAAGCGGCCACCGAGCAGGCCGATACGCTCACGGCCGGGTAAACAGGTCCCAGTCCCTGGTCTTACCATCCCGCGGCCGAGACATGTATCTGCCCGCAGGCATGTGACCGTTCCTTTCCTCCAATGAGGCGAAGGCGGCATCGCGTGTGAGCCCCTTGCAATGGCCGCTGGCCTTCCACTGGCCCGCGACGTTCTTGTGCCTGAAGTCGAAGACCATTGGGGCGACCGTAGCTGATGCTTGCCAATGACCCCCTGACGGGCTTTCACCCACGACCCTCAGAAGACCGGCACCCAGCCTCGGCTTCAGCGACTGCTGAGTGCCAACGCGGTGACTGTTTCGGCCGCCGCGCGAAGCTCGTGAGGGCGATCGGTGCCGATCGCATCGGGAGCGAACTCGAGCACCCGGCCTAGGAGCTCCGGGTGGTTCACAGTGCCGGCGTTGACACTCAGCCCGGCGTCCCGAAGCACCCCGACCAATCGCTCGGAGAGCAGGAAGTGCTCGACCGAGATCCCGTCCACGCCGCTCCGAAGAGCCCAGGAAGCGAGCGCCTCGGGCGCGTAGTCGGCCCAGATCACGAGGCGGGACCGGATCCCGTTTGCGGAGGCGATAGCGCACGCCTCCCCATGAAAGCTGATCACCTCGACTCGGTCACGGATCGCCTCCCCCCGAAGCCGCTTGCAGAGCACCTCGGCGGTGCGGCGGGCAAGGGTCGGGTCGGCGTGCGCCTTGACCTCGAGCTGGAGGCCGACCGCTTCCGGCACCAGGTCGATCAGCTCCTCGAGTAGGAGCGGGTGCTCCGCCGTCGGCTCTCCCGCGGAGTCACGGATGAGTGCCGATCGGATCTCACCAGCGGTCCTCTGGCGCGCCCAGCCATCGAGCGTGGTGCCGAGCATGAGCAGCGGATCGTGCAGCAGGACCAGCCGATCGTCGGCGGTCAGGCATACATCGGTCTCGAGGCCCTCGACCGGGCCGGTCAGGGTGTGACGAAGGGCGGCCGCCGAGGAGTCTGGACCGTAGTGGCGACCGAGCCGGTGTGCATATAGCGGGGGAAGTGCCGAGGCCATCTCCGTCCACCCGAATCGGACCACGAAATCCCTCCGCAGTTGTTAAGACCCTGGAAATCAGATGTTTTACTCGCGTGAATGAATCCACCATCCGTGGGACCGCGATCAGTCGAGCGGGCCGGGGAGAAGCGCCCCGAGCACGCGCGGATGACCGTCGATCACCGGCGTGTCGATGAGCTCGAAGCCCTCGAAGCCCGCGTGGCGAGCCATCGCGTCCAAGCCTGCGGGAGTGAAGCCCCAGTACACGAAGTCATCACGGGCGTAGACCTCACCCGGCACGGGGATGTGAACAGCCGCGGAATCGGAAGTCCGATCCGCCGTCCCGTGGGTCTCGAGCAGCACCCGTCCGCCGGCCGCGAGGCGCCGTCGAATGATCTTCAGCAGCCCCAGCGGGTTCTCCACCCGGTGCAGGATCCCGAAGCAGAAGATGAAGTCGAACGTCTCCTCGAGCTCGTCCAGATCGAACGCGTCGATGCGTTGGTAGTCGACCTCGGAGTCGAGTAGCTCCCGGATCGCGGCGAACCCCTCGCCTCCCTGCAACTCGACACCCCAGCGCGAGCTGACCCACTCCCTGTACTGCTCGTTGTCGACTGCAACGACCCGCCCCGCCCCGCGCGCCTCCGCGAGGAACGCGTAGAAGCCGTCGAAGGTGCCGATGTCCAGCACGCTCATGCCGCCAAAATCCTCGGGCAAGGCAGGGACCCGGTAGCGGTGATCACGGGCGACGCCGTGGGTGTAGAGCTCCCTGGGACGGTCTAGTGAGAACGTGTGAAACCAGAGCGGCACCCGATCAAGGACGGCTGCGGCCGTCACCGGATCCGCCTCGATCTGGATCAGATCGGCCACCTGACGCTCTGCGGCAGTTGGTTCGGGAGGGGCTTCCAGAGGTGTCAGACGCTCGTCTGCACCGGTCAGACTCTTGATGGCGCTATCCTCCGATTCCTGCGGCTCGGAGTCCCCCTGCTGGGACGTGAGATCGTCGTTTGGCGTGATGTTGTCTCCTATGGTCGTTCGCCTCCGACACTATCGGTGTCTCGTTGAGGCTCACCACGAGCACGGCCGGCCGGGAGCGCCGCTAACTTCCGGCCATGTCCCAAGTGGTTGTTTTGGTGCTTGCCGCCTGCGGCACCGCGCTCGCCACGGGGATCGGTGTGATCCCCGTCTTCCTGCTTGGAGATCGCGCCGCGCAGCTAACCCCGCTCTTGCTTGGCTTCGCAGCTGGAGTGATGGGGGTCGCCGCGATTGCCGGGTTGCTGATCCCGGCGACGCAGGAAGGATCATCCGTCGTCGTCGCCACCGGATTCTTGGTCGGGCTTGGATTCCTGATCCTGGTTCGCCGCCACTTCAGCGTCGACGCCGGCTTCATGGGGCGCAGCGGACCGGGGGCGCGCACCTCGGGGCTGGTTTTCCTCGTCCTTTTCGTCCACAGTCTGCCCGAGGGCTTCGCGGTGGGCACTGCTTTTGCCTCCGACCGAGCGGGGTTGAGCCTGTTTGTGATCCTCGCGATCGCGATCCAGAACATCCCGGAGGGGACCAGCGTCGCGATCCCGATGGAGGAGGCGGGGTTCAGCCGCACTCGGCAGTTCTGGGTGGCGGTTGGAACCAGCGCTCCGCAGCCGGTCGGTGCTGTGATCGCTTTCGTAGCGGTCGAGCGGATCAACGGGCTGTTGCCGTTTTCGTTCGCCTTCGCCGCGGGGGCGATGCTGGCGCTGATCGCGGTCGAGATGCTGCCGCGGGCCTACTCGGGATTGGCGCGCGGGCCGAGTATCGGAGTCGCCGCAGGCGTCGCAGTAATGCTGACGCTTAGCCTGCTCCTCGGCGTCTGATCGCTAGATGATGGAGAGCACACCGAGCGCCACCACCGAGACTGCGATCACGGCCAGGGCGATCCCGGTCACGAGTCTGTCGCCGCGTCCCAGGGCGTGGTTCCCCATCAGTTTCCGGTTCCCGCCGAGTGAACGCATGAACGGCAACAGGACCAGGAGCAGGACGGCGTTGAGGGCTTGGGAGAGGAAGAGAATCGGGATCAGCGGGGCGCCTGGGATGAGGACGAGAACGGCGGCGATCGTGACCACGACGCCGTAGCTGATGTAGAAGGACCGCGCTTCGTCGAAGGTGTCGTTGACATCGGCCTTCCTGCCGAGGGTCTCCGACACCGAGTAGGCGGTGGAAAGGGGGACAATCGCTGCTGCAAGCAGAGCTGCCCCGAGGAAGCCGAGGCCGAAGAGGGTCGCAGCCGTGTCACCCGCCAGTGGTTCGAGGGCGCGGGCCGCGTCGCTGGCGTCGTTGATGTCGACGCCCTGGACGTGCAGCGTCGCCGCGCAGGCGATGACAACGAAGAAGCCGATCACCCCGGTCAGCAAAGCGCCGACGATCACGTCGATGCGCTCGTAGCGGAGGTCTTTGACGTGGAGCTTCTTGTCGACGGCGTAGGACTGGATGAATGCCAGGCCCCATGGCGCCAGCGTCGTGCCGATCGTCGCCACCGCGACCAGCAGGGCCTCGCGATTGAACGGAAGGTTCGGCACGACAAGGCCCTTGGCGGCGGCGCCCCAATCGGGGTGGGCGAGCACGCCCGAGATCACGTAGGCGACGAAGACGGCGCTGAGGGCGAGCAGCACGTGCTCGACGTGGCGAAAGGTCCCTCGCAGGACCAGCAGAGAAACACCGACAGCCGCGATCGGCACGCTGATGTAGCGGCTCATGCCCCCGAGCAGTTCCATCCCCGCCGCCACCCCGGCGAACTCCGCGCACAGCGTGCCGGTATTGGCAATTACCAGCGCGGTAAGCACGAGGCCCGCCGCCCTCGGGCCGTAGCGCTCGCGGACCAACGTCAACAGCCCTTTGCCGGTGACGATCCCAAGTCGTACTCCGAGCTCGTGGAAGACGATCAGGGCCGCGGTCGCGAGAGCGAGCACCCAGAGCAGCTCGTACCCGTACTTGGCGCCGAGGATCGAGTAGGTCGTGATCCCGGCCGGGTCGTCGTCGGAGAGGCCCGCCAGCAGCCCCGGCCCCACCACCGCCAATAGCGCTGCCATCGTGCCCCCGCGCAGCAGCAAGTGGCGTCGCCTGGCGAGGCGCCAGTGCGTGTGACGACCGGGGATGCGGTGGGCGCGGTGCTCTGACACAAGTAGGCCCATACTCTCGCGAGGCCGACGCCCACTGCTTTTCGATGACGAATCGAACAGCCCAGGCCACGGCCGACTTACTGCCGGGCGTTTACCGCATCGGTTCCGCGGGTCAGAGCCGATGGATCGCTGCCTGGCTCGGAGCTATGGCGATCGGCGTCGCCAACAGCACGTTCCGCCATTGCCGTTGGCGTCCGTCGTCGTGTGGGCAGTGTTGCTTTCACCAAGAAAGAACACCACGGCTTCGGCGACAGGGCCGTGCGCGTCGCTGATCGTTCCCTCAATCGTTCCTTGGCTTAATGCGACTGCGTTGGACACCAATGATGAGCCAGCCCACGACAAGGAAAACCGAAACGATTGCGGTACCTCCCCAGCGCATCACGAGCTGAGTATAAAAGCGGCCGTTGGTTAACCCGGTGCCGAGGAGCAGCCCTCCGCAGAGCGAGCCAGGGCGTGGCGTTCTCGCCCCGTCGGTTCGGTCGGGGACGCCCATGACAACGCGAATGGCCGAGAGCTTTGCGCTCATCGGCTCAACCGCTCTTACATGTCGGCACCGGCGGAAGCCGCCTCATCGGGCCCCTCCGCGAGGAACTCGATGCGGTTTCCCACGGGTCCTGGGAGTAAAACCGACGCTCACCCGTAGGGAATCGTCCCAGCCTCAGGCTTCTCGAGCTCTCGCAGGCCAATCAGGTCACCGAAGAACTGACGGGCTGCTAGCTCACAGCCGGGCGGTGCGGCGATCTGTACCTGATCGAGTCGAATGGTGGATCGCCGTCGAGCGTCAGCGCCGCAACGTCCGCACCAACCGCGTCTTTAGGTTGAGCGCCGCCAGCATCGCCCGCTCCGAGAGGGAGCCTGCCGGCGGCATCGCCCCAAGTTGCTGCGCCATCTGGGCGCCGTTTAGATAGGCGTCATTGCGATGGATCTTGCCGTTCCGGATCGTCAGCAGATCGCAGCCGGTCAAATCGATCTTGGCACCGGTCGGATCCACCCCTTCAAACCTGACTCCGCCGTTAAACGTCCCGGTTGCATGCCAGTGCACCGCAGCCTTGTCGCCCTCCGCGACTACATCGAGGATTTCGAAGTGGAAGTCGGGGAAGGCCGCGAAGAGATTGGCGAACCAGGCCCGATAGCTGTCGGGTGCGACCAGCTCGACCAGGCCGTGGAGCTCACCCGTCCCACCCGGCTCATAGAAGTTCGTCATCGCATCCAGATCCCGCTGGGCGATTGCTTCGAAGTACGCGCGGGCGATTGAGCCGACGGCTTCGGGCTGGCGGGTTTCGGACACGCAAACAGAATAGGTGAATCCGTTGGCCCGCCTCCTTTTTTGACCGGCAATGGAGCTAGCCGCCGAGGCGGAAAGCGACCAACTGTGGCGTTTGCCCTTCGGCGGAGGCGAAGCCAGCCGGAGCAATCATCATATTTTCGGCAACGGCAACGCCGGCGTTGGTGCCAGAGGGAAGCGTTTCGGCCCAGGCGACACGTCCAGTATCGGTATCGAAAGCTTGCACATTGCCGTCGGCGGTGGTCGCGAAGACGAGATCGTTGGCGACGGTCGTGAAGCCGAAGGCGGGCGCATTGGGGAATTCGTGCTTCCACTTGATGGCGCCGGTCTTTACGTCGAGAGCAACGAGTTCTCCACCGAGTGGCCCCGGTTCCTGACGTTCGGTTTGGCTGACGATTTCGAGCGGGCCATTCACTATTGGCACGAACACCGTCTTGCCATCAGTCGACATCGGTGCGATCACGCCACCGAGGGAACCCGGATAAACAAGCATTGGCGGCTTCAGCTTCGACGTTTCACCCCGCATCGCCAGTAGGCCGTCGTCGTCATGACCGTTGTGTTTGCCGACCGCGCGTTGCCACACCGGCTTGCCGGTCTTGGCGTCAAGCGCGATCACGATGCCGGACTTGCCAGCCCCCAAGACAAGTTCCTTGCTGCCCGCTTTGACCAAGATCGGTGGGTTCTGGAAATCCCAGTCGTATAGAGCGTGTGGGGTTACCTGGTGGTACCACTCCATCTTGCCGGTTTTTGCATTTAGCTTTACCAGGGCATCGGAGTAGAGATTCGGGCCGGGACGACTCGATCCCCAGGGTTCCCCTTCGACACCCGGGAACGGCGCCGGGTTGCCGACGCCCATGTATATCGAGCCTTTTTCGTCGAAGGCCGGCGTGTACCAAAGGCCACCGCCCGAGTTCACCTCGGGCTTACCCCACAGGCTTTTCGGCACGGTGTCGAAGTGCCAGAGTTTTTTGCCCGTTTTTGCATCGAGCGCCCAGAGGATTCCAACCGCGCCGGCACCGTAGAATTCGCCTACGTTGACGGGCACGGTCGAGACGTAGACGACGCCGTCGTGGTAGCCGGGGGCCATGTCTATACCCTCGTGTTCGTTGCGGATTAGCGGCACGGACCAGACTTGCTTGCCGGTTTCCTGGTCGAGGGCGAAGGCGGAGGCTGGGGTCGCGCCGAATACCATCCCGCCCTGCACGACCACGCCGTTTGGACCGTGGTCGGGTAGTTCGTATTTTTTCGTCCAGAGGACCTTGCCGCTGTCGGCTTCGATCGCCTGCACGTTTGAGGCGAGGTCCTGCGAGTAGATGACGCCTTTGCTCAGTATCGGTGAGGAGGCGTAGCTGCCGAAGGAGCTTTCAGCGTTGATCGGCAGCGTCCAGGCGACTTCAAGTTCTTTGACGGTGGAAGACTTAATCGCTCCGCCGACGTTGCGCGTGTTAGCCGGGTCGCCGTTCGGATAGCCGGAGCCGTCAAAGCTGACCGAGTCACCCGAGCTGGAGCTGCCGCAGCCCGTTGCTAGTAGTCCCGCGACTGCGATGAGCGTCACGAAACCCCCAACGTACCCCCGCCCGCCGGTTCCAACCTTCATTCCCCGACCCTATTGGATGAGAAAAATTCTGTCAAGTATTAATGGATGCATGATCTAAAATATCGGTCTGCGCGTTTCGCTCAAGGAGTGGCTGCAACACGCGGTTAGCCAGCAGTCCAAGTGCACCCAGATTGGCGAATCCAGGGCCTTGACTTAGCCCCGCAAGGCCCGGAATCTGCAGACGCGGCTGCATGCCGCGCAACTCCAAGTGGCGCCCGATCGGCACCTCGGTTCCGGCTGGCGTATCCCAGAGCTTGCCCACTCGGCTCTCGATCTCGGCGCGCGTCTGGTCGCTAAAGAGGGTCCGAAGCTGCGCCAGCAAGTCGAAGCCAGTGCAATTGACGACGTAATCGTGCTCTGGCCCGACAACCCCTTCGGGCGACTCGTGCCGCAGTTGCACGCCGGCGCCGCCGCGCGCCGCGGCGACGTCAGTAACCCTGCCGGTAACGAAGCGGCAGCGGTCGTCGTAAGCGATCGCCGCCAGGCTCGGCGGGTCGAAGACACCGCGGTCAGAGTGCTTGACGAAGTCACGCCGCGTGGTCTGGTCGAGCGCCTTCCATTCGACCTCGTCGGGGTTGGAGAAGACGCGGTTCTCGAGAAAGCTCTCGCCGCGGCTCATCGGCAGCATCGGCGTGTAGACGGTGAAGCGGGAGCGGGGGCGGAAGCCGCGCAGGAACATCATGCAGCTGAGCGCGCTCTCACCACCGCCGACGATCGCTACGTCACAGGCGCTCTCCTCCGGCAGCTGCGCGAACTCCTCGCGCCGGCTGTCGCAGTGAAAAACCCGCGAAGCAATTCCCGGCTCGTGTGGAAAGGCGCGGTGGATGCCCGGTCCGGTCAGCACCAGCGCCCGCGCGTGATGTCGCGATATCCCGCTCCCGTCCGCATCTTCGACCTCGACCGCCCAGCGTTCGCCTTCCTCCAGGGAGACGCACCCGACCCGCCCCTCGACATGGCTGACCCCCTCGCCAGCGCGCGAAAGAACCCAGGTCAGGTATTCGCCGTAGTCACGGTGCCGCACGCTCGGCGACCCGGCGTCGATCCAGCGCGCGTACCGCCGTTTGGAGACCATGTAGCGCTGCCATGAGAAACCTATGGCCTGGTCGTCGATCGCCTCGCCTGCCTCGCCGAACTCGCGGAAGCTTTGGTAGGGAAAGCCGACGTCCTTGATCGGCGTCACCGCCAGTGGCTCCTCGCCCGAGGTCATGCCGTTGCGGCCCTTCCAGGAGGCGGCGACCTCGGTCCCCTCGACGATCTTCAGCGAGATCGGTCCCAGCCCGAGGCTGTTGAAGGCGTGCACCTTGGTCGCGATGCCCGCCGCCTTGGCGCCGGCGCCGACTACGAGTAGATCGGACTCGGCTGCCATGGCTCGCTGGTTTGGGAAGCGGGGGCGGGGGTGCGTGGTTCGGCAACGACCCGGCCGCGTTTGTCGGGGCTGAAGGAGATCGCGCTGCGCCGCGCTCGCTCGGAGTCGCTATCGGCAGGCCGCAGGTCGACCTCACTTAGCACCGTGCGCAGCACCCGTTTCATCTCCAGTTCGGCGTAGCTGGCGGCGAGGCAGCGGCGAGTGCCACCGCCAAAGGGAATCCAGGTGTAGGTGCCGGGCGGCTGCTCGAGAAAGCGCTCGGGCAGGAAGTGACGCGGGTTCGGGTAGATCTCCTCGTTGCGGTGGATCAGGTAGACGCAGGGGGCGACGGTCGTGCCGGCCGGCAGCAGGTAGCCGCCCAGCTCCATCGGCTTTAACAGGCGGCGGACGACGACTGGCACCGGCGGGCAGAGCCGCAGGGTCTCTTTGATCACCGCGTCCATATAGATGTCCTCCTCATCGGCGAGGACCTCGTCCTGCAGGCGTTGCAGTTTCTCCGGGTGGCGCAGCAGTCGCTCGAAGACCCAGGCCAGGGACGATGAGGTCGGGCCGTCGGTAAGCAGCGTCATCAATTCGTCGCCTAGATCGTCCTCGCTCAGCGGTGAGCCGTCCTCATAACGGGCCTCGATCAGGATCGAGACGATGTCCTTGCGCCCGTTCTCGCCCGCGCGCCGGCGCCGGTCGACCTCCTCCAGCAGCGCATGTTCGACCGGGGTCATCGCCGCACGAAAGCCGTCGCTGCGGGCGAGCCAGCGTGGCCCCAACGCTGCCGCGGCGTTGAGTCTCCTCGGCTCGTTGAGCGCCGCCGTCAACTGGTGCAGCAGGGTCCGCAGGCGTCCCAGGCGCTCCGCTTCCTCTGGCCCGAAGACCGAACGCATAATCACCTCCTGGGTGATCGCCTGCATGTGCGGCCAGAGCTCGAACGGTTCGCCCACGGGCCAGCTCCTAACCACTTCCCTCGTTACCTCGGCCATCATCTCCGCGTCAGTGCCCATCCGCTTGCCGTGAAACGGCGGCAGCATCAGCCGCCGCCGGCTCATGTGGCCGGGCTCTTCGAGCAGCATCACCGAGCGGGGGCCGAGTACCGGCTCCAAAAACGGGTTGGCGAGGGCAACGCCGAGGCTGCCAGCCGGCGCGGTGAGGACCTGTTTGACGTCATCGGGGTCGGCGAGGAAGACCCACGTGCCGGAGTGCAAGATGCGCAGGGTGAAGACGTCGCCGTAACGCTCCTGGCAGCGCTTCATAAACGGGTAAGGCCGCCGTGCCCAGCCGACGGCTTGCAGGGCGCTGGGCATCCGCGGACCGGGGGGCAACCCCGCGCTGCCCCCGGTCCTGCGGATGTTTCTCCCATCTCCCTTCATGCATCCCCACCCTCTGAGGAAGTCTCCAGTGCCGCCATCAGCTCGTCCTCCTCTTTGCAGGTGGCGGCGATCAGCAGCTCGAAGAGGTCGCCGGTGAAATCCGCCGGGAGGTTCGCCTCTTCGCCCCGCCTCAGATAGCGCTCGCGCACCGCGGTCACGCGGTGCGGCTGCATCATCGGGATCTCGTGCGCGAGCTTGTAGCGAGCGATGTCCCGGCAGACCTCGAAGCGCTCGCCAAGCAGGCGGGTGATCTGGTCGTCAAGCCCGTCGAGGCGCTGGCGGTAAGGCTCCAGCCCGTTCTGACTCATACCTCCTCCGCCTCCTCGAGCAGGCCGGCGACAAAGGCGTAGCTGCAGGCGGCCAGGGACTGCAACGCGTAGCCGCCCTCCTGGACCACGCAAATCGGCAGCCCTGACGCCGCAAGCAGGCGACCAACCTGGGCAAAGATCGTCGGCGAGAAGCTCCAGTTGCCGTGCGGGTCCCCTTTGATCGTGTCGTAGCCGAGCGAGACGACGAGCGCCTTTGAAGTACTGGCCAGCGAATCAATCGAGCGCTCGACGGCGCCCAAGTAGGTGGCCGCGTTGGGGCTGCTGGTGAACTCGACCACCCGTTCGTGCTCGCTGCTCGGGGTGACGGTCTGCGCAGCGACATTGGTCACCGGCCAGGCGTGGAGCGAGTGCAGGCTGGTCTCGTCCATGCCCGCCACGATCGCCGCGGTTCCGTTCGGGTAGTGCAGATCGAGGTCGAGGATGCCGACCGGTTTTAGGCCGCCGTCCCGCAGCGTCAGCGCCGCGGCCGCGGCGGAGTTGAGGTAACAGTAGCCGGCGAACCAGCCGGGCCCGGCGTGGTGACCGGGGGGGCGGCAGAGGGCGTATGAGAAGCGGGCGCCTTCGACCAAGCGCGTCGCCGCGGTAATCGCCGTGCGCACTCCCTCGTGGGCGGCGGCGACCAGCCCGGCGCTGACCGGGATGTCGGGTGGCAGCCCGGGCGCCGCCAGATCTGGCATCACCACCGGATCTTCGGATTGGACCTCGTTCAGCGTCTCCAGGTACTCGCGCTCGTGCAACTCGGCCAGCGTTCGATCGACTTCCTCGGTGACCGCGTCGGCAGTGCAGGCGCGCACGCCGGCATGACAGACGAGCCCGTTGCGCAGCTCGGCGATGCGGCGGCGATCGTCCATGCCGGGCAGCTTGCGACCGCCTTCAAGGATCCAGGGGGCGCCGTCGCGGTGACCGCCGCGCTGCTCGATCATCAACAGCTCGTCGCTCATGACAAGAGCCTCCGCATCCGCGGCCCGAGCGGCGTGAAGCCGTTCTCGCGGTAGAAGCGCTCGGTTGCGTCCAGTTGCTTAAAGCTTTCCTGTGGTAGGCCGACCTCGAGTCGCGGAATGCCACTTTCGGTCGCCTTGCGGACCAGGGCGAGGATCAGCTCGCGTCCCAGCTCTCGGCTACGCCACTCGGGATGGACCCAGAGGTCTTGGATCGTTCCGTAGCGACCCGGCACGTGAATCGCGTACTGCCAGCTTGCCGCGAGTACGCCGACGATCGCTCCCTCGCGCTCGGCCACGAGCAGCGTGCCGGTGTCGGGATCGGCAGCCAAGTTCCGCGCTCCCTCCCGCAGGTCCGAGGTCGAGGGTCGCTCGCCGCCGAGCTCGATCAGCAGCTCTTCGACCGCACTCGCCACGGCCGGCGCATCGTCAGCCGTCGCCACCCGAACGCTCATCACAAATCTTCCCGCTCCGCTCCCGGCGCGAAGAACCAGAGATGCACGCTTGGTCGCTCCGCGCTCATAGTGCCCCGGCGGCCTCCGCCTGTGGCTCGAGCTCGACCGACCACGACTCGGCGGCGCCATTCCCGGTTACCGCCTCGGCGATCGTCGCCATCGGCGCCCGTGCCTTGAGCAGGATCTCATCGAACTCGTCCTCGGGGTCGGACTGCATCACGATCGCCCCGCCGGCGCCGATCGTCGTCCGGCCTGGCCGCATCACGATCGTGCGGATGACGATGCTGAGGTCCATCGCGCCATCGATCCCGAACCAGCCGATCGCCCCCGAGTAGACGCCGCGCGCCTCGTCCTCAAGGTCGTCGATGATCTCCATCGTGCGCTCCTTCGGCGCGCCGGTCATCGAGCCGCCCGGGAAACAGGCGCGGGCGCATTCGGCCGCGCTACGGCCATCCTCTAGCACGCCGCTCACGGTTGAGATCAGCTGGTGCACGGTGGCGTAGTCCTCGACGATCATCAGCTCGGGGACGCCGACGCTGCCAACGTCGCAGACGCGGCCGAGGTCGTTGCGCAGCAGGTCGACGATCATCAGATGCTCGGCGTAGGTCTTCTCGTCTTCGGTCAACTCGGCCCGCAGCGCCTCGTCGCGCTCAAGGTCGGCGGAGCGCGAGGTCGTGCCCTTGATCGGCCGCGCCTCAACCCGGCGCTCACGATCGACCGAGAGGAAACGCTCCGGCGAGGAGCTGACCACGGCCATCTTGCCCAGCTTTAGGTAGGCGGCGAAGGGCGCCGGGTTGCGCCGGCGCAGCAGCCGGTAGAGGTCGAAGGGGTCGGGGCTGGCGTCGGTTGAGATCTGGTCGGTGAGGCAGACCTCATAGGACTCCCCGGCGGCAAGTTCGGCCTGGCTGCGGGCGATGTCGGCGAGATACTGCTCGCGGCCTCGGCCGCAGCGGAAACTCACATGAGAGCCCGTGGGCCCCTCGCTAAGGGCGAGTGGAACCGCCGGCTCGGGCGGGTTGGCGAGGACGTCGCGCACCGCCTCCTCGGCTTCGTCTAGCCAAGTCTCGGCTTCCGCCTCGTCGCCGTGGCAGAGCGCGACCACGTGCGTCCGTCCACGCACGTGGTCAACGGCGACGAGGCGGTTGGCGAGCATCATCACTGCATCGGGCATGTCAGACCGATGCACGTTTGGCGAGCCGCAGTCCGCCTTCAGCTCGTAGCCGAGATAGCCGACGAAGCCGCCCATTAGTCCGGGCGGTAGGTCGGCGGGGGGTGGCTCGATCGCATGCCCCGCGAGCTCGCGGTCGAGCAAGTCGAAGATCGATGCGCGCTCGGTCGTTGCCGGTCCGGCCCCGCGGCGGATCGCCGCGCCGGACTCGACGTCGTACTCGAGCACACAGCGGGTGGCACCGGCACTGGTGCCAAAGAATGAGTGCTGTGCCAGCCGGGTTGGCGCGTCGGCGCTATCGAGCCAGAAGGCGTACTCGGCGTCACCGAAAAGCCGTTCGAAGAGCGCCTCGGTTGATGGTTCACCGGGGATCGAGCGCAGCCGCAATTCACTCTCGCCGCTTTCGACCCGGGTTCGCTTCACCTGGGTTCGCGCTTGCACCTGTAGCGGTCGCTTGGCTCCGCGCCAGCGCGGTGAACGCAACTGACGGGCGAGGCCGTAGAAGTTCTCGACCAACTTGGCGCCGTGCTCGGTGGCGATCGACTCGGGATGGAACTGGACGCCCCACATCGGCCGCCGCCGGTGTTCGATCCCCATCACGACGCCGTCATCGGCCCAGGCGGTGACCTGGCCGTCGGGCCCCATGTCGGTGATCGCCAGCGAGTGGTAGCGAACGACCGGGAAATCTTGCGGGATGCCGGCGAAGAGCCCGTCGTCTTGATGGCGAATGCGGCTCAGTCGGCCGTGCATCGCCTCCGGCGCGCTTGAGACCTTGCCGGCGAGCATCTGGCCTAACCCCTGATGGCCGAGGCAGATGCCGAGCACGGGGATCTCGCTGTAGCGGAGGATGTCGTTGCAGACGCAGAAGTCGTGCCAGCGCTGCGGGCTGCCGGGGCCGGGGGAGAGGACGATCGCGTCAAAGTCCCAGCGTGAGAGCGCGCGCCAAGAGACGGCGTCGTTGTCGACCACGATCGGCTCCTCACCGGAGACACCGGCCAAAAGGTGGAAGACGTTGTAGGTGTATGAGTCGTGGTTGTCGACGAGTAGCGTCCTCATGCTGCCTCCTCCAGACCGAGGCCGATGGCCGCCCGGTCGAGCGTCGAGTTGACGATGCGGCGCACGTGCGGCGCCCGCTCCTCCTCGAGCTGCCAGCGAGCCAGGTGCGAGGCGTAGCGAGCCAGGGGAGCTACTTGGAAGTTGCCGGCAACGCGGCCCAGCAGGCGCCCGTAGGTCTCCGCCTGCACAACCGCGAAGCGGTAATCGGGGTCGCGCTCGGGCTCCGCCTGGAGCCCGGCATCGTTGCCATTGCGCGACCGAGCTCGGGCCAGGTCCCAACCCAGTGCCTTGTCGTCGGCGATCAGCTTCTCCGGCTCGAAGTCGACTCGCTTGGTCGCCGTGTGCAAGAGGAAATAGCCGAGCGCGATCTGCGAAGCAACCCGGTCGGGGGAGGGGTGTCCGCGCCGCACGGCACTGCGCTTGGGATCGGCCTCGAGCTGGTCGTCGATCCACTCGACCAGGTGGTCGATCAGGAGCGCGTCTTTCTTGCTCGAGGCGATCTTCTCGCGTTCGCGCGCGACCATGCCGTGAAAGATGTCGTGGTAGGGGTGGAAGCCATTGCCACTTTCGGTGTGGACCAGCTCGGCCATCAGCTGGCGCCGGCAGGTGACGTGGGCAAACCACTCTTGGCCGCAAACCTGGAGTGAGGTAGTGCCGTCGAGGCCGGTATCCGCCAGCCAGTAGGCGAGGGCACGCATGTGCTGGGTCGGCACGCCGTCAGAGCGGACCAGCGGCATTTCCTCGAGCTCCTCGCGGCCGGTCATGTAGATCACGGTGCCGTCGACACGCTTCTCCAGCGTCCCCTCTTGCAGGCCGAGCTCAGCAAGCTCGCCCACCTCAGGCAGGAAGTCGGACTCAAAAAAGACCCGGTCGAAATGGATGCCGAGCCGCGACAGCGTCTTGCGTTGGCCGGAGATCACCCAGGCCCGCGTCTGCGACCATAGTTCGAGCGCCGCCTGGTCACCGTTCAGCACCCGCTGCAGTAGCTCGTCGGCGCTGTCATCCAGCACGTCAACCTCGCGCGTCAGCGAGTCGGCGGGATGGTCGGCGGCAAGCCCCAGTGAGGCGCCGTTCTTGACGTAGTCGGCGTAGCAATATCCGACGAAGTGATCCGTCTTGACCCCGTTGCCATCAGCTGACCCCTGCGGATACTTGCCGCTGCGCACGACCCCGGCCATCGCCTCGCCCATGCTGCGCCCGATGTCGCAGATGATGCTGCGACGCTCGACCTCGCCGCCGGCCTCGCCCAGCGCGTTGCCGAGGGCATTGCCAAGGGCCAGATTGCGCAGATGGCCGATGTGCAACGCCTTGGTCGAGTTGGCGTCCCAGAAATTGAGCGCGAACTGCTTGCCGGCGGCGACGTCGCCACAACCGGCAACCGCCTCCGCGCCTTGCTCCAGCTCCGCACCGCGGCGGGCCACCCACTCGTCGTCGAGGCGCAGCCAAGTCTGCTTTTCGCCGCGCTCGACCGCCTCCACCCATGGCTGTGCTTCGATCTCCTCCAGTGCGGCTAGCGAGTTGCGATCCTCGCGCCAGCCGGCGACCTGGGGAACCAGCATCAGGTCGAAGCGTTGATGCGGCCGGTAGGGCGCACGCAGGGTCCAGTGCGACTGGGCGTCGTCCCCGCCTCCCGCTTCGTCGAAATGGTCGAAGAGATTGGTTTCCATAACTGACGACGCTTCCCAGCGCCGATGCACCAGCCGGGGCTCGAACCCGGATCCTCGGCTTACAAACCCGATCCTCTAACCGATTGAGGTACTGGTGCGTATGTTTTATCAAACAGCGGAGTAACTATTCAATAATTCTGGAGTGTAACAACGGAACGCAAGTCGTGTCCACTCGGTTGTGGAGCACGCGTTCTCGTTCGCCCAGCAGGGCGGAGGGCTTCGCGATTCGGGGAATTAGGCGACTTCGTAGAGCGGGTCGTCGGCGTCTGGGCCCGACGACGCGGCGTGCTGAATGCAGCCGGAATGGCAGAGGGCGCGGCAGTGATAGGCGACCTCTGCGTAGGGGGCGCCGGCGGATTCAGTCAGATGCGACCGGCTTGCTGGTCCCGCCGTCAGGAGCTCGAGGATTCGAGCCCTGGTCGGATGCCAGAGTGCTCTCATCTCTTGGGTTGGCACGAGTTCTCCTCTTGAACTGAATGTAGACGATTGAACTGCTCGGTCAGAGCATCTTTGCTTAATCACGCCAACTTTGCAGGTCAAAGCAGGTATTGGAAGTCCCGGTTTGGACATTGACCCCGCACTTTCGGGAGAATTGCTCCATGTTGACGATTGCAGTCACCGGCCCGACCGGCGAGATCGGCCGTTCGTTTATTTCGGCCCTGGAGCGCTCGCCCGAGGTGGAGCGGGTGATCGGCATGGCACGGCGGCCCTTCGACCTCGGTGCCCAAGGTTGGGAGAAGACCGAATATCGACGCGGCGACATTCTCGACCGCGATTCAGTCGACGCCCTGGTCGCCGATGCCGACGTCGTCGTCCACCTTGCCTTCGTCATCGTTGCCGGGCGGGGGGAGAGTCGCGAGATCAACCTGACCGGCTCGCGCAACGTCTTCGAGGCTGCCGCTGCCGCCGGCGCCAAGCGCCTCGTCTACACCTCCTCGGTTGCCGCCTACGGCTTTCACCGCTCGCTCCCTTCGCTGCTGACCGAGGATGAGCCGGTGCGGGGTACCGCCCGCCATCCCTACTCCGCCGACAAGGCCGAGGCTGAGTCGGAGCTGCACAAGGCGTTGGCTGGCTCGGCTACCGACACGTACATCTTTCGCCCCTGCATAGTCGCTGGCCCGAGGGCGCCCCTGATGCTCGAGCTGGTGCCGTTACTGACGCTGGGGCAGAAGCTGCCGGGACCGGTGCGCTGGGCGCTCGGTAGGGCACCGTCGCTGCGGCCGGTACTGCCCGATCCGGGGGTGCCCTTCCAGCTCGTTCACCACGATGACGTCGCCGCGGCCCTCTGCGCTGCCGTGGTCGGTCACGGCGAACCCGGCATCTACAACCTCGCTGGTCCCGGCGAGCTGACCGTCTCCGACCTCGCCCACGAGCTCGGCTGGCACTCGGTGCCAGCGCCTCAGCTTGCGGTCGGCGCCGCAGCCGAGGCGATCGCACCCTTCCTTCCCTACTTGCCTCCCGAGGCGGCCTGGATTGAGACGGTCCGCCGCCCGGTCTTGATGGACACCTCGCGGGCGCGCCGCAAGCTGCACTGGATGCCGCACCACGACGCCCGCGAGACGCTGCGCGAAACGGTCGCCGCGGTGCGGTCCAGCTGAATCCGACCTAGGCCTTTGGCTCGATGTTCTGATTGACCCGGAAGAGGTTGCCGGGGTCGTATTCGGCCTTGATCGCGGCCAAGCGGTCGTAGTTATTGCCGTAGCTGGCCTTCACTCGCTCTTGGCCCTCGTCCATCATCATGTTGACGTAGGCGCCGCCGGCCGAGTAGGGGTGAAGCGCTTCGAAATAGTCGACGCACCAGTCGCGGATTGCGCCGGCGTTGGCCGGGTCTGGATCGACCCCGGCAAAGACCGAGCCCCAGTTGGCGTCGCGGTAACCCCACGGGGTGTCGGAGGGTCCGGCGTCGTGGACAGCGCCATCGATCGGGTAGAGGTGCATGGTCGATTTCATCGTCGGCATCTCCGGCCCGAAGCGGGCGTGCGCCGCGACTGCCTCGTCGGGGATCTCGTTGACGAAGTCAGCCCGCCAGTACCACTGCTCCCCCTTCGGGTAGAGGCCGTCGAAGGCGGTCTGCAGCGCCGGGAAGGGCATCGCCTGGACGCCGTGCATCAGCGGCTCGGGCACGGCGTCGAGCAGCGGCGCCATTGCCGCTGCCGCCTCCTCCTCGCCGCCGACGTAGCACCAGACGATCCCGCAGACCTTGCGCCCGTGCAGCTCCTCGGGAAAGGGCGGCGCTGGCGGTACCGAGGTGTAGGCGAAGAAGCCGTTCAGCTCCCGTGGCGCGTTCGGCAGGAAGTCGCGGTAGGCCGAGAGCACCTCGGCGCTCTGCTCGACCGCCCAGAAGGTCGGCCCGCCGATCACGGTCCCCACCTGATGCAATTTGAAGAGGAAGGAGGTAACGACGCCGAAGTTGCCGCCGCCGCCGCGGATCGCCCAGAAGAGGTCGGGATTCTCGTCTTTGGCGGCACGTACTTGCTCGCCGCTTGCCAGCACGACCTCAGCCTCGAGCAGATTGTCGATCGTCAGGCCGCACTTACGGCTGAGGTGACCCATGCCGCCGCCCAGGGTTAGGCCGCCGACGCCGGTGGTTGAGATGATCCCGCTCGGGGTTGCCAATCCATGCTCGTTGGTTGCGGCGTCGACTTCGCCCCAGGTACAGCCACCACCGACCCGGACCGTGCGCGCACCGGGATCGACCTCGATCTTTTTCAGGCCGGAAAGGTCGATTACCACGCCGCCGTCACAGGTTCCCAGTCCGGCGCCGTTGTGACCACCGCCGCGCACGGCGAGCAGGAGCCCTTGCTCGCGGGCGAAGTTGACCACCTTTGCCACATCGTCGGGGCTGGCGCAGCGCGCCACCAGGGCGGGCCGCCGATCGATCATCGCGTTGTAGACCTGGCGCGCCTGCTCATAGGCGCCGTCCTCGGGGCCTATGAGCTGCCCTTCGAAGCCCGGTATGTCCGCTGCGCTGGGGGTGTTCACGTGTTCTCCTTACCTTCGTCGGAAATTCGTCTAAGTCGAGGCTAGGGCGCGGATTTGGTTCTGTCATGACCTGAACTGACCTAGTTTCGACCGTGCGCGGGGGCGCAAGTTGGCAGCGACATGGTCAGACCTGACTATGGTGTGCCTGTGGGTGGCGAAACGCACGAACTTCCCGGGGCGCTTCGTCTCGGCTCGTCCCTGCCATTCGTTGGTCGAGGCGGCGAGCTGGCGAGGCTGCGCGCGCTGATGCCCTGGGCGGAAGGCGAGGGGCGCAGGGTGGCGATGCTCGCCGGAGAGCCCGGCTCGGGTAAGAGCCGACTGCTGCGCGAGTTTGCTGCAGGTGCTGCCGAGGACGGCGCACTGGTCCTCTATGGAGCGGCCGATTCCGCAGTGCGGACGCCCTACGGCCCTTTCGTCGAGGCGCTTGCCCAACTGGCGCGGATCGTCGCCACTGCCGATCTGCGGGCAGCGCTCGGTCCGGGCGGCGGCGAGTTGACCCGGCTGCTCCCCGACTTACCCGCAAAGGTCGGCGAGCTGTCCTCGCCGGTCGCGGCCGACCCAGATACCGAGCGGCTGCGGCTGCACACGGCCGTCGCCGACCTGCTCACCGGTGTCGCCCGCGAGCGTCCGCTGCTTCTGGTGCTCGAGGACCTCCACTGGGCGGACCTGCCAACCCTGCTTTTGCTGCGTCACCTGGCGCAGGGAGCCGGCGAGATGCGCCTGTTGTTGCTCGCAACGTTTCGCGACACCGGCGCAGAGGTCTCCCCGGACCTCGCCGAGACGCTGGCTGAATTGCGCCGCTCCGACGAGATCGAACGGTTGCGGTTGGCCGAGCTTTCGGAGGCCGAGATCGGCGAGTTCGTCCAGCGGGCCTCCGGTTGTGGCGCCGGCGGCGATCTGAGCGACCTGGCCGAGGCGATCCGAGGCCTCACCGGTGGCAACGCTTTTCTCGTCTGCGAGCTGTGGCGCGACCTGGTGGAGACCGGGACGGTTGAGGTTTCCAGCGGGGCGGTTGAGGTCAAGCGGCCGCTGGATCACCTGGCGAGCCCCGAGAGCGTCCGTGAGGTCACCGGCCAGCGGCTCTCCCGCCTCGCCACGGAGACCACCGAGCTGCTCGAGCTGGCGGCGACGGTCGGGGCGGAGTTCGAGCTCGGCGTCGTCCGCCGTGCAGCCGGCCTCTCCGAGGCCCAGCTGCTCACCGCGTTGGAGGAGGCGGTGGCAAGCGGGATGATCGAGGAGCTCCCCTCGCAGAGCCTGTCCTGTCGCTTCACTCACGAGCTGGTTCGCCGGGCGCTCTATGACGAGCTCTCGCGGGTGAAGCGGGCTGAGCTTCACCTGCGCGTGGGCGAGGCCCTCGCGGCCGGCGACGCCGAATCCGGTCGCGCCCTCGCCGACCTTGCCTATCACTTTGCCGCCGGCGTTCCCTTCGGCGGCAGGGAGCGCGCGGTCGAGTACAACCTGCGCGCCGCCAGCTCCGCCGCCGCGGCGCTGGCCTTCGACGAGGCGGCGCAGCGGCTGCGCACCGCGATCGAGGTCGGGGTCGGGGATCCGGCCGCGCGCGCCGAGGTCTTCCTCGAGCTCGGCCTCGCCAGTCACCGAGCGGGCAAGGCGCCCGAGGCGCTTGAGGCGTTCGTCTCGGCGGCGGAGCTCGCTCGCGAGCTGGGCAGCGCTGAGCTGCTCGCCCGGGCTGCGGTCGGGTACGAGGACGCCTGCTGGCGCCCCGGGCTCGGGATTCGCGAGTCGATCGAGCTGCTCGAAGAGGGCCTGGCGGCGCTGCGCGGGGATAACGACGAGCTGCAGGTCGCTTTGCTTGCCGGCCTCGCTCGCGCACTCGACTTCGAGGGCGAGCGCGAGCGAGGCGTGATCGTCCGCGGTAACGCGGTCGCGCTGGCGCGGCGGCTCGGGGACCGCTCCGGATTGGCGAAGGTGTTGCTGCGCTCCTACTGGTCGCGCGGGACGAGCCCGCTGGAGGAGATCGTCGCGATGCTGAACGAGGGGGAGGAACTGGCCGAGGAGCTGGGTGACGCAGAGCTCCGCACCGAGGCCTTGGCCTGGCGCGTGCCGACCTTCGTCGCCCTCTGCGATTTCAAGTCCGCTCGGGTAGAAGTCGCCGCCCTGCACGAGATGGCCGAACGGACTGCGCAGCCGTTCATGCAGCACGTCGCCGCGCATTACAGCTCGGCGATCGCGCTCTGCGACGGCCGCTTTGCCGACGCCGAAGCGATGGCGCAGCGCTCCGAAGAGTGGAGCCGGCTGATGAGCGGACGGGATGCATCCGGGACCTACGGGATCCAGATGTTCAGCATCCGCCGCGAGCAGGGGCGGTTGGCCGAGCTCGCACCAGCGGTGAGGCTGCTCGCCGGCGAGGCCGAGCGCAACGGCCCCTGGCAGCCGGGGCTCGTCGCCGTTCTGGCCGAGTTGGGGATGGAGAGCGAGGCCAGGCGGGAGCTCTCGCGTCTTACCCAACGGGGTATCGACGGCTTCCGTGACTCGCTCTGGCTCGCCGCGCTTGCCTATCTGGCCGATGCCAGCGCCGCGCTTGGCGACGAGGCGATGGCCGCCCTCCTCTATCCAGAGCTGGAGCCGCTCGCCGGCGCCAGCGTGATGATCGGGCACCTGGTTGCTTGTTACGGGGCCGCCGATCGCTACCTGGGGATGCTCGCGGCTACTTTGGGAGACGCGCCGCGGGCCGAGCGGCACTTCGAGCAAGCGTTGGAGCTGAACCGGCGGATGGAGGCGCCGACCTGGGTGGCCCATACCGCCTATGAGTACGCGCGCCTCCTCCTCGGCCAAGGGGGAGACGGGCGCGAACGGGCCGCCGTGCTGCTCGCCGAGGCGGGCGGCTTGGCTGAGCAGATCGGCATGGTGGGTCTGGCGGGCAAGATCGGCTCGCTCGGGGTCGCTCCCCCCGCGGGGGGTTTGCCGGCTGGACTCTCACCGCGCGAGGCGCAGATCCTTGCCCTGGTCGCCCGTGGCCTCAGCAACCGCGAGATCGGCGCCGAGCTGACGATCAGCGAACACACCGCGGCCAACCACATCCGCAGCATCCTGCGCAAGACCGAGTGTGCCAACCGCACTGAGGCCGCCTCCTACGCCCATCGCCACGGCCTCGCCTAGTGAAGATTTTTGCCTAGCCGGTTCAAATCCCCGCTACGATCGGGCAATGGCGCTTTACATGATCGAGCGTGCCTTCGCCGAGCAACTCGACCTCAGCGGTGAGGACATTGAGTTGATCGAGGAGATCAACGGCGATGAGAGTGTCCGCTGGCTCTTCTCTTTCCTCAGCGCCGACCGGCGGCGCTCTTACTGCCTATACGAGGCGCCGTCCCCCGAAGCGATCCAGGTCGCCGCGCGGCGGGCCGATATTCCGGCCGATGAGATCGTCGAGGTCGGCGCCGGCACGCCGCAGTTCTCCGAGCGTCTGCGCGACTGGGCAGACGCGGTCAACTAGGCACGGCTTGGCTCAGGGCCGGGTCGGCGCGCCTCCTACACTTGGATGCATGTCCGCTGCATCTGAGTCCGATTCCACCTTCACCCTCTACCGACGTGGGATCGAGCTGCTCGAGGAGGCCGACTTCGAGCAGGCGACCACGCCGTTGGAGGAAGCGGCGCGGCGGGCGCCGGAGAAGTCCTCGGTGCGCGAGGCGCTGGGACGCGCCTATTTTCGTTGCGGTCGTTTCTCGGCCGCGGTCGCCGAGTTCGAGGCGGTGGTCGACACCCACCAAGTAAACGACTTCGCTCACTTCTGTCTCGGCCGTGCCCTGGCGAAGACGGGTGAGACCGAGCGCGCCCGCCACCATCTGGCGCTGGCCGCGAACCTGCGTCCCGAGCGCCGCGACTACCGCTTCTACCGCGAGCTGCTCGGCACGTCTAACTAGGAGGGTCTAGAGGCCAGCGGTTAGCTGGCCGACGTTGCGGCGGCTGAAGTAGGGACTGAAGGTGTGCGAGCCATCGCCCTGCTTGCCGTAGCTGGTCACGCCGTCGATCGCCGTCCCTTCGTCGATCAACCAGCCGCCGCCGCTGGCGCCAGGAAGCCAGTGGCAGTGGATCGCGATCGTCGGCGGGCCGGGGATCCGGTAGGTGAGGATGTCATCGCCGACATAAGGCGAGTTGCAGCTCTGCATCCGCCGCGTTTGACCTGGGTAGCCGAAGGTCTCAAATTCCTGGTGGCGGCTGAGGTCGCTGACGATCGTCGCGCCGCCCCCGACCGCATCGGCGACATTGACGCCTTCGGCGTTGGGGTCGACGACAAGCGCACCGATGTCAAAGTTGGGGTTGCCGAACTTGACCCACTGTTTCAACGCGAAAACGGATTTGCGGTGCGCGATAAAGGCGCCAAAGGGCGCCGTGGTACCGCTGTAGGCGGGAACGAACTCGAGCAGGCTCGACCAGACGCTGTGACCGTTGGGTCCGGTGGGGCCGGTGTTGATGCAGTGGCCGGCGGTCAACACGAGCCTGCGGCTCGGGGTGTTAATCGCGGTTGCCGAGCAGAAGCCCTGGTTTTTTCCCTGGCGGACAAAGAGGCGACCATTGACAGCGAAAGGGGGGATGGTCGGTTCGGCAACCTGGGCGAAGCTGGCAAGCGCGGTGATGGGGTCGGCCGTGGCGGCGCCAAGCGGCGGCGTCGCGCTCATCCGCGCTGCCGTCCAGTAGCGCGCGGTACGCGCCGCTTCGCCCGGACCGGCGGGGGTTGCGGGGTGAAGCCTGGGTGCAGCGTTCGCGCTGCCAGCCACAGCAAGCAGACCCGCCAGTAGGCAAGCGAGCGTGACGAACGCGCGCACAGCGCGAGGCCGGGCGCTATGCGGACCCATTCGCATTCCAATCAGGATAGAGCTAAGTGAGCAGCGGGATGACGCAGCGGTAGGAGCGGGTGCTGGTTGAGAGCGTGGAGTTGATTTTGCTCGCGGCGGAAACCGTCGCAACGCCATATGTGTTCAAGCCAGTAAACACCGGGATGTCGCTCGACCACTCATCGCCCGGGTCGAGGTTGACCCCGACCTCTTCGGCGAAAGCGGCGAGCTGTAGCGCCTCGGGCAAGGTGCCGCCGCGAGCGGCGCATTTACGCGCTGCCGTGGGGGCGTTGACGGCGCTGCTCGACGAGCTCTCCCAGCAGGCGCCGGCAAAGGCGCGCGTGCCCGGCAGGCAGCCGACGCTGTGGCCGTTAACCGTCTTGGCGTCGACGGCGTTAACGGCGTTGAGTGCCGTCTGCGCGTCGATGGCGCTCTGCGCCGAATCGGCCGATTCGGCATGCGTCGCGTCCGGCACCTGGCCCAGTGTCAACTCGTTGATGTCGGCGCCGGTCAGCGGCCCGGTGGCTGCGGAATCACCGCGTAAGACGCCCGGCTTCAGCCGGTCAGCGGTGATCGAACGTGGCTTCAAGCGGTTGCCCGGGATTGACTTCGCCCGAATCGATTGACCGTTGATCTTTGCCTTCTTCGCCGCGTAAACACTGCCTCCAAGTGCGACGAACAATGCGAGGACCGAGACCACTAGTGCTGGCGAATGCCGCCAAATCCCCTGCCTCATTCTGCTCCCCCATAAACGTGTCGGTTTTCCAGATCGGGGGCGAGCCTATGCTGGGCTTATCCGACCGCCCAAGAAAGCTGGACAAACGTTCAGGGCCTTGCGACTACTCGCCTTCTGCGTCCACTTCCCGTGTTTCTTCGAGCAGGGTTTCGATCGGCGGGTCATCTTCAATCGTAGAGTCGTAGAGCTGCTCGGTGGCACCTTTTGATGGCTCCCCGTCAATTAGCTCCAGGGCACCAAGCTTGCATAGGACTTTGGCGTGGTAGGCGACCATGCTCACCGGCAAACCGGGCTGTTGGGCGAGCTGGATCGGACTGCATGGCTGGCCACGGTCGATGATCGCCCGCAGTATGCGACGCCGCGCGGGATGGGCTATGGACAAGATCATGTTGGCTCGCTGTTGCCGATCAACTTTTTGCTCTTGCTTCTCGGATTTGCGCTCACGCCCTTCGCCCGCGTCTTCCATCTGCGCATCCTTTCCGTTTACTCGAGGGGCACCCAAAACGGCAGGGCATTAAGGATCGGCGGGGTAGTGTAGGAATACTTTTTGTCCTTTTCACTTCGAATGCGTAGACCAAATTCGCCTGGCCCCGGGACCGCGCGACAGATATGTCGGCGGCCCGGGAGCGAGTCAAGCGGGGTAGTTAGCCCGCCTTGGTGATCGAGAGAACTGGCAGGGCAGTCTCCGTCAGGGTGACCTTCAATTAGCTCACCTCCTCCCGTTGGCTGATAATGCTCTTAGAAACCAGAGCGTTTTCGGAGGCGACCCCGAACCAGACAGGGGCTTAGAACGTTCCCTTCACGACCACATACACTTTCTGGGGACACTCGGTCTGGCGAGAGCATTGGAGGAAGTGCGTGGCGAAGCTGAAAGCGGGGATCAAGTCCCATCTCCCGTTCACCTTGCGCATGGCAAAAGTGTTCGCCGATTCGCTACGCGTTCAGATTTTGGCCGAGTTGAACACGCGCGAAATGAGTCCGAAGCAGTTCTTCGAAGAGTTTGGCGGTGGCAGCATTCCCAGGGTTTCTCGAGCGTTCGATGTGCTGGTCGAATACGGCTGGCTGGTCTTGGTGAAAACCGAGACGGGGGGGAAGAGACGCGGTGCCGTTGAGCACTTTTACCGGGCGACTGGTCCAGCTATGTTTGATGAGACAGCCTGGCCAGAGGTTCCCGACGCTGTCAAGAACATCTTCACCTGGCGAGCCTTCCTGACCCTTGCGGAGCGGGTCAAAGAGGCAGTGATGGCCGGAACGATTGATACCCGTGAGGATCGGCATTTCACCTGGACGGCTTTTCGCCTCGACCTCCAGGGCTGGAGGAACTTCATCACCAAAGTTGATGCGCTGTTCCACTGGCTTTTCGAAGAGCAGGAGAGGGCCAATGCCCGCATGGCCGAGAGTGGCGAGGAACCGATCCCTACGACCGTCGCACTTGCGGTCTTCGAGTCGCCAGAGGACACCGAGAAGCAGCCGTAGCGAACCCTGGCAGTCGGCAGCGGCGCCGCACTAGACTGGATCTTTACGGGGAAGCGAGGAACTGGAGGCTCTATGTCGCACTCTCAGACCCGAGGTGAGCATGATGGGCTGCTCATGCTTCGCCTCTCGAAGGTTCTTTCCGATCCAGTGCGGGTGAGGATCTTGGCCGAGTGCAGCGTCGAGGCGACCAGTCCACGGACCTTCCATAACGAATTCGGGGGCCCCTCGTTGTCCGACGTAATGCAAGATTTCGAAGTCCTCGAGCAGTTCGGCTGGTTAGACCCAGCGCCAGCCCAGCCGGGCGCGCCGGCAGAGAAGTTTGATCGCCTCTACAACACGATCGAACCTCTGGTTTTCGACCCGGACTGGTCGGGAGCGTCGGATTCAACAGCAAAAGGCTTGATCGTTTCGAAGATCGTTGAGACCCTCTTGGCGCGGGTCAAGGACGCGCAAGAGGCCGGAACGCTCGATGAACGCCCCGACAGCCACCTCACGTGGACCCCGCTCGCACTCGACCAGCGAGGATGGGACGCGATGATCGCGCGGGTTGACGCCCTTTTCTACTCCCTTTTCGAGGAGCAGGAGGAGGCTAACGCCCGCATGGCCGAGAGCGGCGAGGAGCCGATCCCGATGACCGTTGGCCTGCTCGCCTTCGCTTCGCCGAAGCGCGCCCCGTAGCGGTAATGGCTCGCGCCGGCGGATAGACTCGCCGCGTACATACGGTCGGTGGTCAAGGGAAGTCCGGTGAGAAAACCGGCGCGGTCCCGCCACTGTGACCGGGTGAAGGAAGCCGCAGGCGCGAACGCGTCAGCCACTGGGAGTGACACAGAGCTCCCGGGAAGGTAGCGGCCGACCGATTCCCGGAAGCCAGGAGACCTGTCCCCGGCCAGCCATGACAACCCTCGAGGAAAGGGTGGCTTAAATGCCAAGACTCATTCCATTCCGGCTAGTCGCCGCATGTGCGCTGGCTTTCGTGCTTCTCGTCTCGCCCGCCGCGGCGGCAAAGGTCCCGGCTCAATTGCGAGTGGTTGGCGGCGGCGGCAAGGTCCTCACCGAACAGGCGTTGAAGACCGGCACCACCTCGGTCCCGACCAGTCCTAAGGCGACTTGCTTTGGCAAAGGCACGGCTGGCAGCGGCAAATCCGCGACGATCAAAGGCGCCACCGCGCTCGGCCTGCTTGGCCAGGCGGCGAAGTCGACCAGCGCCTTGAAGCCCTTGCTGCTCACCGACGCCTTCGACTTCGGCCTCGGTATCTGCGGGGTTGGCGGCTACAAGGCCACCGCCAAGCTCTCGTGGTATCTGAAGGTCAACCACAAGAACCCCGAACTGGGTGGCGACGCGGTGAAGTTGCAGGCCGGGGATGAGGTGCTCTGGGCGCTTGAGGCTTATCCCTATCCGAAGGAGCTCTCGCTGGTCACGCCCTTCAGCGCCCATCCCGGTGAGCCTTTTCAAGTCAGTGTCTTTTCCTATGACGACAAGGGGAAGAGAAGGCCGGCTGGCGGGGCGGCGGTCACTGGCGCGTCGGGTCCCACCGACGCAGCTGGGCACGCAATGGTGACCCTGAGCGAAGCCACGGCGCTGGTTGCTCGTCGTGGAAAGGACATTCCGTCGAACAGCGGCACGGTTGTCATGTGCGACGAGAGCGGGGCCTGTCCAGTTCCATGAGCATTGGCTGTAGTACGGCGGTCGCGATCGCGCTGCTCTCTGCGGCGCTCGCGGCCGCCGGCTGCGGATTCGGCGCCGGCAAGGAAGTCGGCGAGGTCTCCTTGACGGTGACGCGTGACTACGGCGCCCAGCGAGTGCTGCCGCTAGCTCAGGACACTGCTTCTGAATCGGACACGGTGATGCGGGTGCTTGACCGCAATGCCGAAATCTCAACCCGCTATGGCGGGGGCTTCGTCAACTCGATCGAAGGCCTCGCCGAGGCGACCGTCGATGGCCGCCGCTATGACTGGTTCTACTACGTGGATGGGGTTGAGGCGCCGCTTGGCGCAGCCGACTTTGCCTTGCGTGGAGGCGAGGCAATCTGGTGGGACTACCGCGACTGGTCCGCCGCCGAGCGGGTGCCGGCGGTGGTTGGTTCATGGCCGCGGCCTTTGGTCGGTGGCTACGAAGGCGAAGAACGGCCGGTCACGCTTGAGTGCCGTGGCGGCGCTGGCGCCTGTGCGATTGTGCGCGACCGGCTTGAAAGCGCAGGAGTCGCGTTGGCGTCGGGCGGGACGGACGGGGCGATCCGAGTTCTCGTCGGTCCTTGGGCCCATCTGCGGGACGATCCAGCCGCGGCGCAACTGGAGGAAGGGCCGCAGATGAGCGGGGTTTTTGCTGACTTCGTGCGGCAGCGCCGGGGCTACCTCCTCAGGGGGCTTGACGAAGACGGTCAGCCGCGGCGGGATTTTGGCCCAGATGCTGGGCTCGTCGCTGCCACGCGCCGCTATGACGCGCCACCGGTTTGGATCGTCAGCGGCGCAACGGTTCGGGCCGCGAGCGCCGCCGCCGATCTGCTCGACGCCGCCCACCTGCGCGACCATTACGCGGTAGCGACCGAAGGCGGCAGGGAGTTGCCCTTACCGCTCAGAGCGCGATGAGATCGCCCTTCGCATATACCCCGCGGCCGGGACCGCTTCAGGCGGCGTCTCCGGGCGCAGCCGTCACCTACCTTGGCGCCCTCGTCGCTGTCGCCTTTCTTTACTCGAGCCCGCTTGTGCTGAGCGCAACGGGTCTCGCCGCGGTGTTCGCCGGCTATAGCGCGGGTGCCGGCGCCGCGGTGCGGGTGGCGTTGCGGATGGGCCTCACGCTGGCCCTCTTGATCGTCGCCGTCAACGCGCTTGTCGTCAGTCGTGGCGAGACGGTGCTGCTGCGACTGGGCGAGCTGCCGCTACTTGGCCAAGTCAACGTCACCGCCGAGGCGTTGGCTGCAGGCGCGGTGATTGGCTTGCGGGCAGGCGTGGCAATGGTGGCCTTTGGCGTCTACTCGGCCTGCGTCGACCCCGACCGGGTACTGCGAGCGCTGCGTCCTCTGGCCGGCCGCTCGGCGCTAACCGCGACGCTGATCTCCCGCCTCGTTCCGGTGGCTGCCGCCGACGCTGCACGCCTGCGCGACGCCGGCCGTCTGCGCGGCCCAGCTGCGGCGCCGCTGGGCCGCGCCACGCTGGCCCGCCGCTTGATGACCGGCTCGCTGGATCGGGCCGTGGACGTGGCGGCCACCCTCGAGCTACGCGGCTATTCGCTCGAGCCACCGCCTCGACGCTCGAATGAAGGATTGTGGCCCCTCCGGTGGCCACAATCCTTCATTCGGCGCTCGCGGTATGACCGACGCTTCTATATGACGGGTGGGGTGGTGCTCTTGGCGGCGATCGTGGCCAAGGCCCTGGGGGCCGACGGTTTCCACGCCTATCCGACGATTGAGCTCGGCCTCGACCCCGTGACGATCGCCCTCTCCGTCCTGGTCGCCCTCTCCGGCTTGGCTCCGAGGAGACGCGATGGCTGAGTTGGCAACCCCGCCGCGTGCCGCCCCGGCCCTGGTCATCGAGCACCTCTCCTACGGCTATCCCCATGCGGATCTCGCCCTGCAGGACGTCTCACTAACGCTCCCACCGGGCGAGTTCGCGCTGCTGGCTGGACGCTCGGCCTGCGGCAAGACGACCTTGCTGCGCGCTGCCTGCGGCCTCGTACCGCATTTCCACGGCGGCGAGATCGAGGGCAGCATCCACGTCGCCGGTCTAGACGCGATCGCCAGCGGCCCGGGCGAGTTAGCGGCCGTGGTCGGCTACGTGGCCCAGGACCCCGAGACGCAGATCGTCTCGACCACCGTCGCCGCCGAGATAGAGCTGCCGCTTGAGATGCGGGGGGATCCACCAGCTTCTCGCGCACGGGCAGTCGAGGAGGTGGCCTTGGCGCTGGCAATCCCACACCTGCTAAGCCGCACCGTCGACACGCTCTCAGGGGGGGAGCTCCAGCGCGTAGCCCTCGCGGCAGCTCTCGTCACCCGCCCCGAGCTGGTCCTCCTGGACGAGCCCACGTCCCAGCTCGACCCGGTGGCGGGCGACGAGCTCATCTGGCTCCTCCGCCGCCTCAACGAGGAGTGGGGGGTATCGATCCTCCTCGCCGAGCACCGGCTAGAGCGCTGTCTCGCCGCTGCGGATCGAGTGATCGCGATGGACTCGGGCCGCGTTTCCTTTGACGGCGTCCCAAGAGACTTCCTCGCCTGGGCGCAGCAAGCCGACGCCGCCCTGGAGACCCCCGCCGCGCGTCTCTTCTCGCTCGCTGGAATCGAACCCCTGCCCGTCGGAGTTCGCGACGCGCGCCAGATCCTCAGCTCACCCCAGACGCAGCTCGGCCGAGGGGTGGGGGGTTGGGGGGGTCCCCGGCGCAGCGGCGTCCGTTTTTCGCCCCAACCGCCTTCTCGGACGGCCGCAACCTTTCCCGGCGAAAAACCCAGCAAGCGAGGGACCCCCCCGACCCCCCACCCCTCGGCCGCCGCCGCCATCCGCGATCTCTGGGTCGAGCTGAACTCCGGAGATGCTGGTCGGGACGTGCTTAAGGGCATCGATCTAACGGTCGAACGTGGGGAAACAGTTGCCCTGATGGGTCGCAACGGTGCCGGCAAGAGCACCTTGCTTAGAACGCTGGCGGGGCTGGCCGAGCCGGTGCGTGGCAAGGCCGAAGCGCCGAGCAAAATCGCCCTATTGAGCCAAAACCCGAGCGACTATTTGGTCCGCGAGCGGGTGGGGGATGAGCTTCCGGGGGATGGGGGGCTGATCGCATTGAAGACAGTCGGGTTGGAGCACGCGATCGACGCCGACCCGCGCGATCTGTCCGGTGGAGAGCGGCAGCGCTTGGCGCTGGCGATCGCCCTTGCCGGGCGGATGGAGGGTGATGCGCTGCCCGGGCTCATCGCGCTGGACGAGCCGACGCGTGGCATGGATCGGGCGCGGAGGAGCGATCTGGTCGAATTGATCGAGGGCCTGGCGGGACGTGGCGCCGGCGTCGTCGTCGCCACCCACGATGTCGAGTTCGCCGCCTCCTTCGCCCAGCGCGTCGTATTGCTCGGGGACGGCGTTGTGATCGCCGATGACAGCGCCGCCGAGATCCTCTCCGGCGGTTGGTACTTCGCTACTGAGGTCGCCCGTATTCTCGACCTCCCAGACGTAATCACGCCCGAGCAGGGCGCGGCGAGACTCGTCGGGGAGGCTCCCGAGTGAGCTGGGAGCTGGCCAGCTTCTTGATCCTCGGCGCTGGCCTGCTCGGCGGCTTCGCCTGGTATGAGCGCTCGCGGCCGACTTCACAGGTCGTCGCTCTGGTCGCCGCTTTGGCCGCCCTAGCCATTGCCGGGCGGGTCGCGTTCGCCGCTTTTCCCAACGTCAAGCCAACCACCGACATCGTGATCTTTGCCGGTTATGCGCTTGGCCCGGCGCCCGGTTTTGCGGTTGGCGCCCTCACCGCGCTGGTCTCGAACTTCTGGTTCGGGCAGGGGCCCTGGACGCCGTGGCAGATGGCAGCTTGGGGGATGTGCGGGATCCTCGGCGCTGGTCTGGCAGTGGTTCGCCCACGCGCTGGACGCTTCACCCTGGCTGCTGTTTGCGCTCTCGCCGGCATCGCTTATGGCGCTCTGCTGAACTTCTCTTTGATGGCGACTTACGGAGGGGACCTTTCCTGGCAGCGTTTTTTCGTGCTGGAGTCCCGTGCCGTCCCCTTCGACGCTGCCCACGCGATCGGTAACGCCGGCTTTGCCCTGGTCGCTGGTCCGGCAATGGTGCGGATGCTGGCCCGCTTCCGCGAGCGCTTTGAGTGGCACGCGCCGGCCCTGGTCTCGGTGCTGCTGCTTGCCCTGGCGCTGGTCAGCGTGCTGCCTGCCAAGGCCGGTGCGTCCGAAGTGAGCGAGGCAGCCAACTGGCTCGTCGCCGTACAGAACTCTGATGGCGGCTGGGGCGCCTCGCCAAACAGCGACTCGTCACCCGAAATGACTGCCTGGGCGGCCCTGGGGTTGGAGGCCGCTGGCCGCAGCCCGCTCGAAATCTCAAGCAGCGGACACACGCCGATCGACTACCTGCGCAGCCATATCGACGAGTTGAGCAGTCCAGGCGACTTGGCCCGCACGATTCTTACCCTGACTGGTGCCAAGGTCGATCCACGCTCCTTCGGCGGACACGATCTGGTTTCCGCCCTGGCCAGCCGCCGCCGCAACAACGGCTCCTTCGAAGGTTGGCCGGGGTCGACTGCCTTCGCGGTGATTGCGTTGCGCGCGGGGGGCGGTGAGAGCGTCGAACAGTCGGTGTCTTGGCTAGTCAAGGTTGAGAACGGCGATGGCGGCTGGGGGGACATTCCCAACTCGCCGAGCACGGCCGATGGCACTGGGGCGGTGATGCAGGCGATCCCCGATACCACCGCAGCCAAGCACGGTCTCGGTTTTCTGCGCAACTCCCAGCGACCCAGCGGGGGCTTCGCGTTAGGGGGCTCGGGCGCCGTCAACTCTCAATCCACCGCCTGGGCAGTGCAAGGGATGCTCGCGGTTGGGACCGACCCTGCCACGGTGCACGAGGGTGGCAAGAGCCCGCTTGAATACCTTGCCGCCCGCCAGGACGACGACGGCCACTACCGCTATTCGGACTCAAGCGACCAGACGCCGGTCTGGGTGACCGGCCAGGTGTTGACTGCCACCGCCGGGGACTTCTTCCCGGTGACCCCGGTTGCGAGGCCATCGACGTCTGAATCACCTTCCGAGAGCGCCGTACCCGACAGCTCCCCAGTCGTACCGCCGCCAGCCAGTGGATCGGGCTCCGCTCAGGATCTGCTCGAAGCTTTCGAACAGAGCACCGGTGGCGTCCCTCCGGCCAGCGACAGCAGCCCGGCGGCAAAACCGCCGGCATCGGGCGCTGGACCGGGTTCGGTCCCGGTAGTGCCCCCCGGCGCTACCCCCGAGGGAGACGAAGCCGAAACCACTCCCACTCGGGCCGCCGCGCCCCACTTTGAAGCCAGCGACAACCCTGGCCCAAAGCCCTGGGCCCCGATCGGCATCGGCCTGGCCTCCAGCGCCATAGCCTTGGGCAGCGTCCTCTTCCTGGGCCGTCGTTTCAGCTGGTAGCCGGCGGCCTATACCCTCGCCGCATGGACGTCGAGACCGCGATCCGTACTCGTCGCACCCACAAGGTCTTTGGGCCGGAGGGGCTCGCGCCTGAGCAAATCGAGGAGCTACTGGAGTTGGCGCGCTGGGCGCCGAACCACCACCTGACCGCACCTTGGCGCTTTCGCGTGGTCGGCCCGAGCGCGTTGGAGCGCATGAAGCAGGCAGCCGGGGAGGAGGGCGCGGCCAAGCTTGATCGTGCTCCGACCCTGATCGTCGTCTCCTGCGCGCTCGGCGGCGACCCGGTCCAAAATGAGGAGGACCTGCACGCAGCCGCTGTCGCCTCTTACATCGTTCTGCTCGGTGCCCACGCCCGCGGCCTTGCCGGCTATTGGCGTACGCCGGGTTTCTTGCGCTCTGCCGAGGGTCGCGCCGCCGTCGGCCTCCCTGATGGTGAGCGCTTCGTCGGCCTCCTTCACCTCGGCCAACCTCGCCAGGAGAAAGAGCCGCCGGAGCGCCCGCCGGTTGAGCAAACCACTACTTATCTCGACTGATGCTGAGCCGCGCCGCAGCCCTGGAGGAGATCGCCGGCCAACGCTTCGAGGTGGTCGTGATCGGCGGCGGCATCACCGGCGCCGGCGTCGCCTTCGACGCCGCCTCGCGTGGTTACTCGGTGGCGCTGCTGGAGCGTGGTGACTACGCCGTCGGCACCTCCAGTCGCTCCTCGAAGATGGTCCATGGCGGTCTCCGCTACCTGCAGAACTTCGACCTTGGCCTGGTCCGCGAGGCGCTGCTGGAGCGCCAGTTGATGGTCCAGCTGGCGCCGCACCTGGTCTATCCGACGCCGTTCCTCGTCCCCTCCTTTGCCGAGGAGCGCCGCGACCGCAAACTCGGCATGGGACTCAACATGTATGACGTGATGGCGACCACGCGGGTCGGTCGCAGCCGTCGCGAGATGCGCTCTTCTAAGCAGGAGGACGAGGACTTCTACTGGTCACCGGACCGCCATCGCACGATCGACCGCGATGAGCTGCTTGAGCTCGTTCCATCCCTGGAGCCGCGCGATCCAAACAACGCTTACCTCTTCTACGACTGTCAGACCGACGATGTGCGGCTCGTGCTGACGATTCTCGGCGAGGCGGAGCGCTTCGGCGCGGTGATGCTGAACGGCGCCGAGGTGGACGAGGTGCTCACCCGCAATGGGCGCGCCGTTGGGGTGGCTGTGGTCGAGGCCGATTCGGGCGAGCGCTTCGAGGTCGAGGCCGAGAGCGTGATCAACGCAACCGGCGTCTGGGCAGACCGGATCGGCGCTGAGGTTGCCGACGAGGAGGACGTGCCGCGGATTTCGCCCAGCCGCGGTACCCACGTCCTGCTCGACCGCGGCGACCTCTCCACTGGCAGCGCCGCCTGCATCGTGCCGGCCGGCGAGGGCCGCCACATATTCGCCCTGCCCTGGTATGGCCGGACGTTGATTGGCACGACCGACAACGACTACGAGGGTGACATCGACCACCCGCGGCCGGGGGAGGCCGACGTCGAGTATCTGCTCGAGGCCGTCAATGCCTTCTTCGGCATTTCGGTGGGGGACTCCGATCTTGTCGGCGCCTACGCCGGAGTGCGACCGCTGCTCTCCACGGGCGACCCGAAGAAGTCGGTCGACATCTCGCGCAAAGCGGAGCTGTACGAGACCTCGTCGGGGATGCTGACGATTACCGGCGGCAAGCTCACCACCTGGCGGCGGATGGCAAAGCAGACGGTCGACCGACTGGTCGAGCGCGAGGGTCGCGAGGCGCCCTGCCATACCGCCGAGATCCCCTTGGGGATGGAGGCGCGAGCGGAGGATCTCGATGCACCGGACGGGGTGGGGGAGGAGGTTCTCGCCCAGCTCGCCTTCCGCTATGGGCACGCGGCGCGAAACGTGCTGCGGTTGGCGCGCGAGAACCCGAAGCTTGCGGCGCCGATCGTCCCCGGCAGGCCCGACCTGCTCGCCGAGGTGGTGATCGCAGCTCGGCTAGAGCAGGCCCGTTGCGTCGCCGACGTGCTTTTGCGCCGCACCCGCCTGGCGCTGCTCGCGGCGCCCCAACTACGCAGCGCCCGCGCTGTTCGCCCCGTTGCCGAGGTGCTCGGTGGCGAGCTTGGCTGGTCGCGGCGGCAGGTTAAGCGCGAGGCCGAGGCCTGGCCGGCGGCGCTCGCCGATGCGGGTGTCGACCCTGCCGGTGCAGCCGAGAGCGCCGCCCAAGGTGCCGGTTGAATAGCCTGCCGTCCGTGAACAAATCAGAACTCGAGTCCAAGCACCTCGCCGAACTGCACAACCTCGCCGCCGACGCTGGGGTCGAGCGCTACCGGATGCTGTCCCGCGCCGAGCTGATCGAGAAGCTGGCGGGCGGTAACGGAAAAGCTCAGTCGAAACCGAAAGGCGAGCGAGGTGGAGGCGACTCGGGTCGACGCCGTCAGCGCGACCGCAGCCGCAAACCGCGCGAGCCGCGCGAGCAGCCTCGTCGCGAGCCCAAATCTGAGGTGAAGCCAGCTGTGCCCGCGCCTGCGCCAGAGCCGGCCGCTGCGACTACGTCCGAGCGGCCGAAACGCAAACGCCGCCGCCGTCGCTGGGGCCGGCGCTCCAAGGGCGTCCGCGTCCACGACCTGCTTCTGCCCGCCGCTTCCGGCCGCCAGGCAATCGTCTACGGCGAGACCCGTGCCGCCTGCACGGCGCTACTGCGCGAAGTGGCGGCGGAGCTCTCCGGTGCCTCCAACGGCCCCGACCCGATCGCCCTGCTCGTCGACCCGACGCCCGAGGAGCTCGCCGATTGGAAGCGCGAGGCGCCCAAGGCCGAGATCGTCTCCGCCGGCAAAGCCAAACACGCCGAGGACGCCCTGGCGCAGGCCCGCTCACGGGCTGGCGCCGGCGAGGACGTGATCGTCCTGATCGACTCCCTGAGCCGTTTCGCCGAGACCTTCGCAGGCGCCGACGAGGCCCGCGAGCTCTTCGACGCGGGCCTCGGCGCCGGGTCCGGCTCACTCACCGTGGTTGCGGCGGTCGAGCGCCCTTAGTCGGCGCGGCTGGCGCGCGCCGGACCAAGCGGGGCAAGGACGCAGGGAGGCCGAATAGCAGCGCTATTTGGCCGACTGAGGACGCCGCACCGCGCAGTGTCCGCCGCCGCCAGGCGTGCCGACTAGCGGCGGTAGGCGATGCGGCGCCAAGACGGCTCTTTGGAGAGCTCGATCAGCTCGTTGCTGCGATCGGGCTGGACGTAGCCGAAGGTCTGCGTGCTGTCGTCGAAGACGACGTCAAGCTCGCCCTCCTTGACTCGCTGGTCAAGCCAGGCGCCGCGGAAGACAAGGCGGCGCAGCCAGTGGACGAGGCTGCGGTTGGAGGGGCCGACCAGGTTCTCCCAGTTGAGGTTGATGTGCTCGCCGAGCTCGGAGCTGGGCTCGGAGATCTCGCCGTTGACGGCTAGGTCGAGCAGGTCGTCAAGCTCCTCGCGGCTCAATCCCTGCTGGACAAAGCCGAGTTTGACCGCGGCTTGCTCGACGCGCTGGCCGAAGTCCTCCTCGTTGAAGGCAAAGCGGAGCTCGCCGTACTCGAGCACGTAGTCGGAGCCCGACTCGTAATTTCCTCTGCGGGTCGTCTTCTTATTCATTGAGTTGAAGCCCATCTACCGTCGCAAGCCCAGCGACAGCAGGTGCTGGATCATGCCTTGGATCGTAGCTGCGCGCCTGCTGGGCACTACCACTGAAACAGGTTTTGCGCGGTGAACTATTCCTCCCAATCGCGCCTTGAGGGGAGAATCTCCACCGCTGTGGACTTGGATCCATATGGATTCGCTTGCCAGGCGCCTGCGTAATCTCCGGACAGCCAACATCCTCGGCCGTGAGGTTCCTGTTGCCAAAAGTGTCGGCGCCCGTCTGTTTGGCCTTTCCCGCTTGGACCGTGGCGAGGTCGGTGTTGGCCTGTTGATCCCGCGTTGCTCCAGCGTTCATACCTTCGGTATGCGCTTCGCACTCGATCTCGTCTTCCTCGACCGAGGTGGTCAGCCCTGCTCATTGCGATTGGGGGTGCCGCCCCGTCGTTTTGCGTGGGACCGGCGGGCAAGTGCGGTGCTTGAGTTACCGGTCAGCACGGAGTGATCGCGCGAGGGTGAGGAATCTCGCGCTTTGCGTCTTGGACCGACGTTGCGGGGGAGAGTTTTGGTCGCTGCGCCCTTAGGGGAGTGCATGTTGCCCCAGCGACGAGAAATAGCCAGCGTTGTCGTCTGCGAGGACGACACCCCGACACTGGAGCTGCTCTGTGAGAACCTGGTCGCAGATCGCTTTGGGGTGTTGCCGGCGCCCAGTGCTTCCGATGCGCTGCGGCTCTGCCGCTACAAGCAACCGGACCTGATGTTGCTCGACTTGACCTTGCCCGATGCCTCCGGGCTCGACGTGCTGCAGGAGATCCGCGAATCCGACGGCATCATTTCCCGTTTCGACCCGCGCTTGCCCGTGATCGTCCTCAGCGGGCGCGGCGCCGACGCAGACCGGGTGCGGGGGCTTGAGTTCGGCGCCGACGACTACGTGGTGAAGCCGTACCTATACCCCGAACTGCGGGCGCGGATCGCCGCGGTGCTGAGGCGGGTCGAACAGCGGCGCAGCGGTCCATTGCGGGTGGGCGACATTGTCGTCGACCCGGGCCGCCGTCGGGCCTGGGTTGGAGGGCGCGAGGCGCATCTCTCCAAGAAGGAGTTCTCGCTGCTGCGGGTTTTGGCCGCCGATCCCCACCGGGTCTTTTCCAAGCGCGAGCTGCTGGGCGAGGTCTGGGGTTATCGGGCGCCGACCAAGACGCGGACGCTCGATTCTCACGCAAGCCGGTTGCGGCGCAAACTGGACCCCGAGCAGGCGCGCTTTGTAATTAATTGCTGGGGTGTCGGATATCGGCTTCTTGACGGATGATCGAGCTAGCCGAGATTGTCGCCGGTTGGCCGCTGGCCGCGACGATGGCCGCGGCGCTCACCGCGCAGGGATTGCGCGCCGGCCGCCGTCGCAGTGCCCTCAACGAGGCGCTGCATGAGCTGCGCCGGCCGCTGCAGGCGATTGCGCTTGTCGGCGGCGGCGGCGTCGGCTCGCCGCCGGTGCTGGAGAGCTCGGTGCGGCTGGCTGCCGCGGCACTGGAACGGCTCGACCGGGAGGTCAACGGCGGCACCTTGCAACGACCGGCGGAGGTGGTGGATATTCGACCGTTGCTGGAAGCAGCGGTGCGCCGCTGGCAAGCGCGCGCACGCCTTGTTGGCGGCTCATTGAAGCTGCGCTGGCGCGCCGGGCGCGCGGCTGTCGTCGGCGACCGGGTTGAACTCACGCAAGCGCTCGACAACCTGATCGTCAACGCACTCGAGCACGGTGGGCCAGAGGTTTCGATCGACGCCCGGCCATACAAGGGTCGCCTGCGGATCGTCATCGCCGACTCCGGCCGGGATTCGCGTCCGGCGGAGCGCCGAGATACGCCAAGCGATGTGATCACCCGTCTGTCGGGGCGTTGCCGCCGTGGTCACGGCCTCGTTGTAGTGAGGCAAGTTGCGGCCGCGCACGAGGGTCGCTTTGCTTTGCGGCGCTCAGAGGGCGGTTCGCTGGCGATGCTCGAGCTTCCCTTGATCAGTGACCGCGGGGCTCCGGCGGCATGAGCAGGCGCAAACGGGCCTTGGTGTTCCTGACGTTTGCCCTGGTCGCTGCCGTGGGCGCGGCGGCGATCGCCGATGGCTATGGGGCTCGCGCAGTTCGCGGTTATGGCCCGCTGCGGCCGGTGGTTGTGGTCGCCGCAAGGATTGCCGCCGGACAGCGAATCGGCTCAGGCGAGATCGGCTCTGACCTCGCTCTGAGGCGGGTGCCCATGCGCTTCGTTCCTCCAGACGCGCTTCTCGCGCCGCAGGAAGCGCTTGGCCTGGTCGCCAGCGCGCAGCTGCCGGCCGGGTCATATCTCCTTGGTGCCCAGCTCGACGTCGCCCGAAAAGGAAGGAAAAAGGTAAGGCGGCTTGGCGGTGGACGCCGGCCGGTCGAGATTGCGGTCAGCGGTGCCGATGCTCTGCTCGCGATGAGACCGGCGCCCGGGTCGCGGGTGGACGTTGTGGTGACCAGCGAACCGACGGGATCCGGACCCGGCCGTACTTACGTCGCGGCCGCCAGAGTGCCGTTGCTAGGGCTGAGACCTGACGCCGAAGAAACGATTCCTGGCGCGGGAACTGCGGCGACCCTGGGACTGAGCAAGCGTCAGGCGTTGCGGCTAATTGCCGCCGAGAGTTTTGCCCGCAAGGTGACGTTGCTGTCCGCAGGTTGAACCGATGGACTCCCAGCAACGCTATTTGGAGCAACTCGCTGACTCGCTGCGGGGCAAGTTGATCGAGGCGCGCCGCGAAGCCGCCGTGGCCGGTGAGCGCCAGAAAACCGAGTTAGGCGAGCAGGTACGCGATCTGGTCGATTCAGAGGCGGCGCTGCTCGGTATCGAGCAACGTGAGGCGCTCGTCGCCCGGGTGCTGCGTGACACGGTCGGCCTCGGCCCGCTGGAGGACCTGCTCGCCGATCCGACGGTCGAGGAGGTGATGGTCAACGGGCCGCACCAGGTCTATGTCGAGCGCGGCGGGCGGATCGAGGCGGTCGAGGCTTGCTTTGCCGATGAGGAGGAGTTGCGCAACGCGATCGAGCGGATCCTCGCCCCGCTCGGACGCCGTATCGATGAGCTCAGCCCGATGGTCGACGCACGGCTCGCCGATGGCTCGCGGGTCAACGCGGTGCTCCCCCCGCTGGCGATCGACGGGCCAGTGCTCTCGATCCGTCGCTTTGGCGCCAGTCGACCTGGCCCCCGCGAGTTGGTCGAGCTGGGCTCTCTCACCGAGCCCCAGCTCAAACTGCTCGAGCAGGCTGTTGGCGCGCGACGCAGCATCCTCGTTAGCGGCGGTACCGGCTCCGGTAAGACGACGCTTCTCAACGCACTCTCGGGTTTTGTCTCGCCCGGCGAGCGCCTGGTGACGATCGAGGACGCGGCCGAGTTGCGCCTGCAACGACGCCACGTCGTCCGCCTCGAGACTCGTCCTGCCGGGGTTGAGGGAAGGGGGGAGGTGACGATCCGCGACCTGCTTCGCAACGCGCTGCGGATGCGACCCGACCGGATCGTGATCGGCGAGGTGCGCGGCGCCGAGGCACTCGACCTACTCACCGCCCTCAACACGGGCCACCGCGGCGCGCTCTCGACCGTCCACGCCAACTCGGCCGCTGATGCCCTCGCCCGCCTGGAGGCACTGGCGCTGATGGCCGGCTTGGGGCTGCCGCACGACGCGATCGCCGCCCAGGTCCATCGTGGTATCGACCTGGTCGTTCATCTCGAGCGGCTTGCCGATGGCTCGCGGCATGTCACCGAGATCGCCGAGGTGGCGGCGCTGGCGGGATGAGTGGCTTCGGTGGATTGTTGTTGGCACTGGTCGGCGCAGCTGCCGGTGGGTTAGCGGCGCTCGCGGCCCGCGAAGCTGTGCTGGCGACCCCGGCCCTAGCGGGCTGGATACGCCTGGCGCTGGAGCCGCTGCGCAGGGCAGGCCGCGAGGGATACGTCCCCTCGACACTGGAGCGTCGGCGGCTGGCCGCGGTCGGCGCCGGTGCGGCGCTCCTCGGTGGTTGGTTCCTCGCCGGAGCCGTGGTTGCTGTTCCCATGACTATCGCTGGACCGGCCATCGCGGCCTGGGCGGTATCGAGCCGCCGCCGCCGCTTTCGCAGAACGGTTGAGCGCGCCCTGCCGGAGGTCGCGGCAGCAGTTGCCGATTCGCTTAGCGCAGGGCGCTCGCTGCGCGCTTCGCTGCCCGCGGCGGCGGCATCGGTTGATGGCCCAGCCGCGGTCGAGTTGGCCCGGCTCGGAGCAGAGTTGGAGTTGGGCACGCCGACCGGCCAGGCAGTTGAGGGCTGGCGGCGGCGGATGCGCTCGGCGAGGGTAGACGCCTTCGCCGCGGCGCTGCTCAGCCAGCGTCGCGCGGGCGGCGATCTGGCCGGCTTGCTGCGCCACTTTGCTGATGGAGCGGCGGAGCGCGACCGGGCCGCCGAAGATGCAAGGTCGGCAACGGCGCAGGCGCGCTTCACCGGCCTGCTGGTGGTCGCGATGCCGAGCGGCGGTGCCCTCTTCGCCGAGTTGGTCCAGCCGGGGTTCCTCGCCAAAGTTTTGGCTGCCCCAGCGGCCGCGATTCTGCTCGCGCTTGCGGCCGTGCTGCAGGCGGTCGGCTTCCTTGCAATCCGGCGATTTGCCCGGGTGGCTGAGTGAGATCGCGCGCCGCGCCTACGTCGAAGCTGGCCTGCGCCGTCGCGGGCGGGATCGCAGCGTTTGCAGCCGCGCCCGCGGCGCCAGGGCGCACCTCGTTTCTGGTCGCCGTGGCGTTGCCGGTGGCGGGCTTTGTTTTGCCCGACGCACTACGAGAGCGCGAGGCAAGGCGTCGTCATCGCCGTCTACTTTCATCCTTGCCCGACGCGCTCGACCTGCTTGCGGTCGGTTCGGCGGCGGGTCGTAGTCCGGCCGCCGGCTTTGCCGAGATCGCCCATGCTGGCAACGGCCCGCTTGCCGACGAGTTGCGCGTCACCGTCGCCGAGCTTGATTGTGGTCAATCTCTAGGCGAGGCGCTCTCGACGCTTCGCACGCGCGTCCCTGGGAGCGAGATCGCCACCCTCTGTGCCTCGATCGAGCGCTCGCGCCGTCTCGGCTCTCCGCTGGCCGACCAGCTTCGCCGCCAGGCGGGTTCGCTACGTCGCGACCAGCGCCGCGCGGTGGAGGAGCGCGCCGCCCGTGCGGCTCCCAAGATCCAGCTCGTAGTAGCCCTCGTCCTGGTTCCGTCGGTCTTGCTGATGATCGCCGCCGCCTTGATCGCCAACGCCGACGTTCTGCTCTCCGGCTTCTCATAAGGCGCCGCCTCCTCTGCTCCCGGACACGGCCAAAGAATCAGATATGGATGGCCGTGTCCTCCCGCGTCCGGGGGCGGCTTGGCTACTCCAGGGACTCCTCGCGCAACTGCGTCGCGACGGCGGTGGAGGCGATGCGGATCGTGTCCAGCTCGGCGGCCTTCTTCTTATGGCCATGGACGTAGCAGCAGAGGTTGCCGCCGACCAGCTCGAAGGCAAACTTCTCCGGGGCGGAGTCGGTCAGCCAGACGATGAAGGTGGGGGAGAAGAGTTGGCGCAGCCGGTTCGCATCCTGGCCTTTGGTGGCGAAGATCTCGTAGCGCTCGTCGAGTGCCTCGCTCTCTAGCTTGATCCGTTCTTTGGAGCGGTGGAAGACATCCTCGAACTTCTCCAGTGCTCTCAAACCTGATTTGCGCTGGCAGTAGAGCTCGGGAACGAAGCTTGCGCACTCGGGCACCTCGATTAGGCCGACCGTGTAGCGGTAGTAGTTGGTCTCGGTGCCGCCCTTACCGTTCGACGTCCTTTCCTCGTAGGTATAGAGAGCAAGCAGGCCCTCGACGCCATCTCCCAGCGGGCCTTCCAGCGTGCGCTCGGCGTAGTGATCGTCGCCTTTGCGCAGCAGCGGCGTCGCTTCCGGCAGCCGGCTCCTGTCATAGACGGTCAACCCGTGCTGTTCGCCGTAGACCTGAAAGAAGGCAGCCTCGGAGCGGGAGTCGGCGATTGCGAGGGTGACTACCAGCGCGATCGTTAGTCCAGCGGCGAATCCGACCGCGCCAATCACCGCGCCCGCGAGCAGTGCGCCCGCAACCCCGCCAGCGATCGCAGGAGCGGAGACCGCGATTCGAGTGCTGGTCTTGCCGAGCAGCAGACGGAAGTAGAGGCCGCGCAGGTCGTTGGCGTCGTCTGGCGGGCCATTTGCGGCCTCGGGCGAGCTCATCGCGGGCACCTTAGTCGCTGCAATCGAGGTTGCGATTGGGACGTCCGTTTGAGGTCGTGTTGCAAAGTGGGGGGAAGTGGGGTACTGTGGCGCTCGAGTTGAAGCCCAGGACCGGGGTGGTGAGGCTCCTCCCACCTCATCACTCCGGTCCTAACTCTTTTCCAGGCCGCAGAAAGGACCACGGGGATGGCATTTCGGGGTCTCTACGAGCACAGTCTCGACTCCAAGGATCGTCTTACGGTTCCCTCTCGTTTTCGGGCCGCCCTCTCCGACGGCATTGTTCTGTCGAAAGGCTTCGACCCCTGCGTCTGGGTACACACGACCGAGGAGTTCGAGCAGCTCTCCGACCGCTTCCTCTCGCCCCATAGCCCCTTCGGCAAGGACGCGCGCAGCTTGCGCCGTCGCTTCCACGGCGGCTCCTTCGACGAGAAGCTCGACTCGGCCGGCCGCATCCGCGTGCCCAAGCCGCTGATCGAACACGCCGGCCTCACTGGCTCATGCGTCGTGATCGGCGCCGGCGAGTACCTCGAGATCTGGAACGCCGAGGCCTGGGCAAAGCAGGAGGAGGAGCTCGACGCTTCTGCCCCCGAGATCGCCGAGGGCCTCGCTTCCGGCGGAGCAGCTGCGTGACATGCAAGCCCACGCCGCGCACGTACCTCTGTCCGACCGAGACCGCCGCTACACCAGACCCGACCGCGCAACCCTTATCTATATGCCGACCGAGCACGAACCAGTCCTCGCCCCGGAGCTGACCGCCCTGCTGGCGCCTCAGCCAGGGCAGATCGCCGTCGATTGCACCTTCGGCGGCGGCGGCCATGCGCGGCGGATCGCCGCGGCTCTGGGCCCCGACGGCACTTTCATCGGCATCGATCGCGACCCGGCGGCCGAGGCCCGTTTTGAGCGCTTCGCCACCGAGGTCCCCTGCAAAACCCGCTTCCTAGGCTGCGACTACTCGGCAGGTCTTCGCACCCTGAGCGGCGAAGGCCTCCGCCCAGACATGGTGTTCATGGACCTAGGGATGTCCTCGATGCAGGTCGACGCGAGAGAGCGGGGGTTCTCCTATTCCTACGACGCACCGCTCGACATGCGGATGGACACCCGCCAGGAGTTCAGCGCCGCCGACCTGGTCAATGAGTGGCCCGAGTCGCGCATCGCCCAGGCCTTGCGCCGCTTTGGCGAGGAGCGCTACGCCGGTGGGATCGCCCGCGAGATCGTGCGTCGCCGACCGCTGCGGACCACCGCCGAGCTTGTCGACGCGGTCAAGGCTGGCATGCCGGCTTCCGCCCGTTTCGGTGGGGGGCACCCGGCCAAGAAGACTTTCCAGGCGATCCGCATCGCGGTCAACGGCGAGCTTGATTCGCTCGATGACTCCCTGCCCGTCGCCTGGTCGATGCTGCCGCTGGGTGGACGCCTGGCGGCGATCTCCTTCCACTCTTTGGAGGATCGACGCGTCAAGCGTTTCCTCGCCGATCGCGCCCGCGGTTGTGTTTGCCCGCCTGAGCTGCCGATTTGCGCCTGTGGTCGCGACCCCGAAGCCGAGCTGCTGACCCGCCGCGCGGTGGCGCCCGAAGCGGCTGAGATTGCCGCCAACCCGCGCTCGAAGTCCGCCCACCTGCGCGGCGCCGTGAAGGTCGCCGAGGCCCAGGTTGCGGGGAGCGCCGCCTGATGGCTGCTGCGGCGACCGCGCGCAAGTCCGTGGCCTCACCGGCCCGCGTTTCGCGCCGCAAACGCACCCCGCTTGCTATCGCCCCGGCGCGCAAAGCGCCCGTCCGTAAGCCCGCGCACCGCAAGGCACCGGCGCGGCGGCCCGGTGGCCAACTGATCCCAATCGCAGTAGGCACGGCAAGCGCTGTCCGTAGCCTGCCCGACTCGAGCCTGATGGTGCGGATGACCCGCGGCCGCGTTTGGATTGGCGTGCTGGGAGTGCTTCTGGTGGGGATCGTCGCGCTCAACGTGATTACGCTCAGCCTCGCCGCCGGCGCCGGTCATGTCGACCAGAACATCCAGGCCCTCGGCGAAGAGAACTCATTCCTGCGCAGTCGCGACGCCCAGAAGTCGGGCGCCGGGAGGATCGCTCAGAACGCCGCGGAACTCGGCCTCAGCGCGGCGGCCGTGGACGAAGTAGGCGCCGTGCAGGCCACCTCACGCGACGCAGAGACCGCCGCGCGGCGCCTGGCTGCCGCAGAAACGGCCTACTAGTGTCCTGTCTCGCAACGTCAGACCAACGTCACGAGAAGGGGCACTAGGCGCGGATGCGCACGATCGAGCGCAGGATCGGTCTCCTCTTCGCCGGCTTTCTGCTCTGCTTCCTGGTCATCGCCGGGCGTGCCTTCTGGCTGCAGGGCGTGCAGGGCGCGAAGCTCGCCTCCGAGGCGGCCTACCAACAGACCGACGTCGTCACCGTCCCCGGCCTGCGCGGCAGCGTCCGCGACCGCTTCGGAAACCCGCTGGCCGTCTCCGAAGATGCGAAGACGATCTACGCGACGCCCTACCAGGTGAAAAAACCGCGACAGGCAGCGGCAAAGCTGGCGCCGATCCTCGACCTCGAAGAGAGCGAAGTGCTGAAGAGCCTGACCGAAGACTCCGGCTTTGCCTACGTCGCACGCAAGGTCGCGCTGCCGAGCGCGGCACGGGTCGAGCGGCTCCACCTAGCGGGGATCGGCGAGCTGCCGGACAGCAGGCGGACCTATCCGCAGGGCGATCTGGCGGCGCAGACGATCGGCGCCGTTGGTGATGAAAACCAGGGCCTGACCGGGCTTGAGATGGGCGAGGACTCGATCCTGCGCGGCACGGACGGCGAACGACGGATCGTCAACGACGCCCTCGGAGAACCGATTCGGTTGGAAACGGTGAAGGAAGCCAGCGACGGCGAAGACCTACGCCTGACCCTCGACCCGGCGATCCAAAAGGAGACCGAGCAGGCGCTGACAGAAGTCGGCGAAAGCTATTCGCCCAAGGGTGCGACGGCGATCGTGATGAACCCGCGCAACTCGCAGCTGCTGGCGATCGCCAACTGGCCGCCGGTCAATCCCGCCGATCTGGAAAACGTCGACCCCGAAGACCTGATCAATCGCGCCACTGGCTTCACCTACGAGCCCGGCTCAACTTTCAAGGCGTTCACGGTCTCCTCGGCGCTGGAAGAAGGGTTGGTGACGCCGGAAACCACCTTCACGTTGGCGCCCCAGCTCCACGTCGCCGACCGGGTCATCGAAGACGCGGAGCCCCGGCCGACGGTGACTCTGAGCGTCGCCGAAATCCTCTCCCACTCCTCCAACGTCGGGGCGGCGACGATCGGATTGGAGGTCGGCGCCGAAAAATTCTCCCGTTGGATCAGTCGCTTCGGCTTTGGCCGCCCGACTGGGGTGCAGTTCCCCGCCGAGGAACAGGGGCTTGTGCCTCCACTCGACGAATACTCGGGTTCGACGATGGGCAACCTGCCGATCGGCCAGGGTCTCGGGGTGACGCCTATGCAGATGATTGCTGGCTATGCGGCTATCGCCAACGGCGGCATGTTGAGGCCGCCGCAGTTGGTCGAGCGGATCGGTGACGAACCGGTCGAAGAGCCGCACGGTCACCGGGTGCTCTCTCCCATCGTTGCCGAAGAGGTGCGAACGATGCTCGAGGGTGTGCTCGCTCCCGGCGGTACCGCGTCTGAGGTCAGCGTCCCTGGCTACACCCTGGCCGGGAAGACCGGGACGGCGCAGGTCGCCGAAAACGGGACTTACTCCGACACCAAATACATCGCGTCCTTCATCGGCTTCGCTCCGGCGGAGGACCCGCGTTTGCTGGTTGCGGTGGTTGTCGATGAGCCGCAGGGGGAAATTTACGGTGGGTCGGTGGCGGCGCCGGCGTTTGGCAAGATCGCGGCGTTCGCTCTTCCATATCTCGGCGTTCCGCAGGAATAGTGGGTCCGGGGTCCGGGCGCCCCTCCCACGGAGGCCGTCGCGCAGCTGAATCGCCGGCTTGGGCTCGGCTCGCCTGTCCCTGAGCCTCCGTGGGAGGGGCACCCGGACCCCGGCCTACAATCGCCGCCGTGAGATTGGATGAGCTTGCCGGCATAGCTGGGGGGGCCCGGGTTGTTGGCGACGGGTCCGTTGGGGTCGTGGGGCTTGCGTACGACAGTCGCAAGGTGAGGGCTGGGGCGTTGTTCTTCTGTGTGCCCGGGGAGAAGGTTGATGGGCATGAGTTTGCTGCTGCCGCTGCTGATGCAGGGGCGATTGGACTCGTCGTCGAGCGTGAGCTTCCCGACCTTAAGGTCGCGCAAGTGGTTGTTGAGGATGCGCGGGCGGCTATGGCTCCATTGGCTGCTCATTTCTACGGAAACCCGACCCAAGAACTGCGGGTTGCTGGGATCACCGGGACCAATGGCAAGACGACCTCGGCGTTTCTGCTGCAGGAGATTCTGGAGTTCGCCGGGGTGCAGTGTGGGCTGTTGGGGACGGTCAAGCAGGTCGTCGGTGGGGTGGAGGAGGAGGTTGAGCGGACTACGCCTGAGGCGATCGATCTTCAGGCGACCTTTCGGCGCATGCTCGATGGCGGAGATTTGGCTTGTGCGATGGAGGTCTCCTCGCACGCTCTGGTCCTGCATCGCGCCGATGCGATCGATTTCGACGTTGCTTTGTTCACCAACCTGACCCAGGACCACCTCGACTTTCATGCCGACATGGAGGACTACTTCCGCTCGAAGCGGTTGCTCTTTGAGATGGGTCCGGAGACCGCGATCGTCAACGTCGATGATCCTTACGGCCAGCGGCTGGCCGAGGAATTCGAGTGCGTGACGTTTTCGGCCAGGGGGGGTGATGCCGACCTCGTCGCAGGGGATGTCGGCATCACCCCCCTCGGTGCCGAGTTCAGCGTTGGTGGGGTCGCGGTGCGAACGCTTTTGCCTGGCGATTTCAACGTCTCCAATGCGCTGGCTGCGTTCGCCGCGGCCACGGCGATGGGCGTCGAGCCGGAGATCGCTGCGGCCGGGCTAGCCCAGGCGGCCGCCCCGCCCGGTCGCTTCGAGCCGATCGACGAGGGGCAGTCATTCACTGTCCTTGTCGATTACGCGCACACGCCCGACTCGCTGGAGAACGTCTTGCGGGCTGCGCGTCGGTTGGGCGAGGGTCGGGTGATCTCGGTCTTCGGCGCCGGTGGTGATCGCGATCGCGGCAAGCGTCCACAGATGGGTCGCGCCGGCGCCAAGCTATCCGACCTGGCGATCGTCACCTCCGACAACCCGCGCTCCGAGGATCCCGAGGCGATCCTCGCCGAGGTTCTCGCCGGGATCGATGATCGCGTTGGAGTGGAGGCTGAGGTCGACCGTCGGGCCGCGATCGCCCTGGCGCTGTCTCGCGCCGAGGCCGGTGACACGGTCGTCATCGCTGGCAAGGGGCACGAGCAGGGGCAGGAGTTCGAGGGCGGTCGCAAGCTCCCCTTTGACGACCGCGAGGTCGCGCGTGAGGAGCTGCGGCGGCTGTGAACCTGACGCCCGAGCAGATTGCTGCTGCGATGGGGGCGGAGATCGTCGCCGAGGGCGGGTCCGACCAACCGCGACGGGCCATCATTGACTCCAGCGAGGCGGGAGCCGGCGACCTCTTCTTCGGCCTGCGTGGCGAGCGCGTCGACGGCGGCGAGTTCGCCTCGGCTGCGCTTGGAGCCGGTGCCTGGGGCGCTGTCATCGGGTCGACGGCGGCGCGGTCGTCTCTTGTCGCCCATGGGGAAACAAGTGAGGACCGCGCTCCAACTGGTTGGGTCTTTGTTGTCGCCGACCCGCTTGCGGCCCTGCAGGCGCTGGCGCGGGCCTGGTGCCGCGAGCTCGGCGTGCCCGTGGTCGGCATAACCGGCTCGATCGGCAAGACGTCGGTCAAGGACATCGCCCGGGGGCTGCTGCCCGGTCGCGTCCATGCCAACCGGGAGAACCTCAACACCGAGATCGGCCTGCCGCTGACGGTCCTCGAAGCGCCCATCGATACCCAACTGCTGGTGCTGGAGATGGCGATGCGCGGACCAGGCCAGATCGCCGAGCTGGCGGCAATCGCTGAGCCCCGGGTCGCCGTAATCACCAACGTTGGCCCCGTCCACGTCGAGCTGCTCGGCTCAGTCGAGGCGATCGCGGCAGCCAAGGCGGAGATCCTCGTCGCGCTGCCCGCGGACGGCACCGCGGTCGTCCCGGTTGAGGCGGGGGAGCTCGAGCCCCACCTCGGCGCTGCGCCCAATCTGCTGCGCTTCGGCGCTGGGGGCGACATTGACGTCGCCGAACATCGGGTCCTCGATGGCGTCACCGAGGCGCTGATCGTCACCCCTGCCGGCCAGGCGCGCTTCCACTTTCCCTTTACCGAGCGCCACAACCTGACCAACGCCCTCGCTGCAGTGGGTGCTGGCGTTGCGCTGGGCGTATCGCCCGAGGCGATGGCCGACGGCGCTGCGAGCATAGGCTTCTCCCGCTTCCGGGGCGAGCGCCTGGAGCTTGGAGACGGGATCGTCCTGGTGAACGACTGCTACAACGCCAACCCGGTATCGATGCGCGCGGCGCTAGACCACCTCGGTTCGATCGAGGCGACGCGCCGCATCGCTGTGCTCGGTGAGATGGCCGAGCTTGGCCCCGACGGCCCCGCTTACCACCACGAGGTCGGCGTTCACGCTCGGGCTGGGGGGGTTGACTTGCTGATTGGGGTGGGCGAGCCGGCCCGGGAGTACGACCCCGACGAGCTGGTTGGCGATCCAGCCGAGGCAGCCGAGCTGCTCGCTGCCCAGCTTGAGCCAGGTGACGCCGTCCTGGTCAAGGGCTCGCGCTCGGCCGGTATGGAGTCCGTCGCCGAGCTCCTCCAAGGCCAAGTCGCCCCCGGACGCGGGAGTGGGGGTCAGTCGCAATCTGATTCTCCTGGCCCCCACGGGAGCAGAGGAGGCGACGCCTGATATGGGTGAGGTCCTGATCGCCGGCATGGCGGCGATGCTGATCTGCATCTTCCTCGGCCCCAAGTTCATCGAGTACTTGCGGGTGAGGGAGTTTGGCCAGCACATTCGCGAGGACGGACCCCAAGAGCACCACGCCAAGGCCGGCACGCCGACGATGGGCGGCCTGATCGTCTTTGCCGCGATCTGCGTGCCGTATCTGGTCCTCTCCGACCGCGACGCGCAGAGCCTCGCCGTCTTCGGCGTCGCCCTCGGCTGCGCTGCGCTCGGCTTCGCTGACGACTTCACCAAGATCGTCAAACGCCGCTCGCTCGGTCTCTCGGCGCGCTGGAAGCTGCTCGGCCAGCTGCTGCTGGCGCTGATGCTGTGGTGGGTGGCGCGCCACGAGGTCGGCCTCGAGCCGACCCTCTTCTTCCGTATCGGCGACGCCAGCCTCGACCTCGGCCCTGTCCTCTACTTCGTCCTCGTCTTCCTCGTCATCGCCGGCACCTCCAACGGGGTCAACCTCACCGACGGCCTCGACGGCCTCGCCGCCGGCTCCTGCGCAATCGTTCTGCTCGCCTACACGGCGATCTGCTTCGTCACCAACGAGCAGCAGAACCTGGCCCTGCTCTCCGCCTGCCTGGTCGGCGCCTGCGTCGGCTTCCTCTGGTTCAACGCCTTCCCGGCCTCGATATTTATGGGGGACACCGGCTCGCTCGGCCTCGGCGGGGCGATCGGCGCCCTGGCGGTGATGACCCAGACCGAGGTGCTGCTGATCATCATCGGCGGCATCTTTGTGATCGAGGCGCTCTCGGTGGCGATCCAGGTCTTCTCTTTCAAGACCTTCCGCCGCCGCGTCCTGCTGATGGCGCCGCTGCACCACCACTTCGAGATGATGGCCTGGTCGGAGACGAAGATCATGCTGCGCTTCTGGATCATTGCCGCCGTCTGCTCCGGAATCGGCTTCACGCTGTACCAGCAGTCGATCGGCCGCTAGCCCCTGGCGACTTAGTCGGACATATTCCGACTAAGTCGCCGGGAAATGTGTAGTCGAAGCACGTACGGGCATAGCCGCTAGATTCAGGGCATCGTCACTGCAAGGGAGACCAAATGAATGACGACGCCGAAAGCCGAGCTTACGAGCGGTATCGAGAGGCACGGGCGCGGCTGGAAAGCCTGTGGGGAGAGCGCTTCACCAACCCGGAGGAGTTCAGCGCTGCGCTAAATGCGCTCAATGATGCCGGGATGGCGCTGAACCGGATCTGGGAAGAATCGCGTAAGTCCGCTTAGTCAAATCGGCATCCCATTTCCTGCGCGGGGCAGTCCTCAGATACAGGCGAACTCGCCCATTCAAGCGGCAGGAGAGCGGACCTTGCCGCCGAAGTCCGCGCTAGTATCTAGTTCAAGACATAGCCGAGAGAGGCGACGCGCTGGCCAAACGCGTCGCCATTAGGATCGCATCGGAAACCGGCTTACCTCACCCCATGTGAGGAGCCGTGTGAATCCCTATCTCTCGTTCTCTCTCCTCGGCGGTTCCGTCCGCATCGGAGAAAGCTTGGGTGGCCTGCCCGTTGCCATTGGAGGCGGTGGGGGGCTGTTCAGGCGCTCTGGGGTTCACGTAGTAGTCCCCCTCGCGACCGAACCGCCCGTCTTTAACCAGGCGTCGAAGATGTTGGCGCAGACTCTCAGCGGCCATGTCGATTCCTTGCCCGTTCATAGCGGCCAGTGCTTCCGGCGCTTTGAAGCGAGCATTGACACCGGCGCTGACGATCTCGAAGACCTGTTCGCGCGTGACCCGGCCTCCGCCTGAGGCTCCGGTCCGGCGTGCCTTGCGGCTTATTGCCTGCTCGACAAGCTGCTCCTCGAAAGCAAGGCTTTTGTCTTCCTCCTGTAGGCGCTGGCGCTTCTGCTTGATGCCAGAGAGCATCTCCTGAAGCTGGTCCTCCGGGCGGTCCGCGAGATATGAGGCGAGAGTCTTCGTCATTGCGGGAGCAAGAATAGCGCGCACGTGCGGACAGCATGTTTGTACGAGTCTCCGTACAGTCCGGACAAGCTAGCCAATACATCACTTTTCCCCATTTTAGAGCCGAAAACTCGCGCTACAAACTGACCGAAAGAAAGTTGTACGTGTATTTGGTATCATTCAAACATGGCCGCACGCAATCGAGAATCGGTAGCACCCTCCCCCTCAAGCGAATCGCAAATGACGTACAGCCAGTTCATTGGGCGCTTCCCGGATAACCATGCGTGTCTGGAGTACCTGAAGCAGAGGTTCTTCCCGGACGGGGCGCAATGCCCCAAGTGCGAGAAAGCAAGCAAGTTCCACCGGATCAAAGGCCGCTCCGCCTACTCATGCCAGTTCTGTGGGCACCACGTCTACCCGACCGCGGGAACCATCTTTCATAAGAGCACCGTCAGCCTCCAGCTTTGGTTCTACGCGATCTACCTCATGTCCTCGACCCGCTGCGGAATCAGTGCCAAGCAGCTAGAGCGCGAAATTGGCGTGACCTACAAGACCGCTCATCGCATGTTCAAACAGATCCGCACGTTGCTGGCTGACGAAGATGGGCCGCTCGATGGGAACGTCGAGGTAGACGAGTCTGCCTATGGAGGCCAGCCGCGAGCCAGCGAAAGCCACCGGCAGGTGATGATGCGGAAAAGCTATCGGCCGACGATCCTCGCGATGGTCGAGCGCGGTGGGCGGGTCCGGCCGCTAGTGGTGCCGGACCGGGGCGGGCGAACGGTTGGCCGCGTCGTACGCGAGCACGTCCTACCGTCATCGATGCTGTTCACGGACGAGTTCACGATCTACGAGAGCATCGGCCGGGACTACCGAGGCCATCGCCGGATCAAGCACAAGGCCCAGATCTACGCGATGGGCGAGACTCATACGCAGACCGTCGAGGGCTTCTTTGGCCTGTTTAAGACCGGCGTGCGCGGCGTCTACCACGCGATCAGCACCGACTACCTCCAGGCCTACCTAGACGAGTACGCGTTCCGCTACAACCGGCGCAAGTCGAGGGAGCCGATGTTCTGGGCGATCCTCAACCGCGTCCAGAAGACGGCAGCCCCAGCTTCTTCCTAGCTCGGTTGGTAGTCGCCTTTCCTAGGTCGCGCAAAAACTCTGCCTCGGTGTGATCCGGCCTCTGCTGGTCCGTGACATCTACCTGCGGGGGCTCGGGTGCCTTTTTCTCCGGGCGTTTGCGAGCGGGAGCCATGGAGTTGGATGCCTATTCGGCATCTTTCCAGGCCCGCTCCACGTCTTCGCGCGTTTGAGGCGGGCGAAGGGGAGATATGAAGAAACCGGTCCGATCCGCGCCGCTGGGCTGCGTACCGTGGCCCTCGTGGTCCCTACGCGGCGTCGAGGGATCTGGTTCGTGCGCCGTTGGATTTACTTCCTGAGCCACTGCGATTCTTAGGCTGTCCATTGCTTCCACCTCCCGTAGTCCGTTTGCGTTTTTTCGCTTTCGGTTTCGCTTTCGGTTTTGCAGTCTGTTTCGGCGCGGGTGATAGCAGATCCTCTAGCCGGGTGAACGTCGTTATTCTAGCGCCCCGTTCGGCCTCACGGAGAAGTGTTCTAACGATGTCTGAGTGCTCATAGTCCACAAATTGCTTCACAGGGAGGCCAAGGTCTTGTGCCTCGTCAAAAGAGATTGCGTAGCCGTGCGTTGGGAAGGTCTCCACAAGTGCTTGCGCGATTCGCGCAGGTTCGTGGCTGCCCGTCTCTTGGAGCAGGCGTTCGGCGTACTTCGCCGTAACTTGAAGCATCTGCTTTGCGTGATGTACGACCTTGGGGTCAAGCTGGCACACAAGCGGCTCGGAAAATTTGGCCGAGAAGGAAAGCATCGCGTCAATCGTTTGCGCTCGGCTTAGGCCGGTGATTTCCAACAGGTCTGCCCCGCCGGTGACGGCCATCTCCACGGCGTCCCGAGCTGCCTCATCAGCGGCCCGAGCGATGTTGAGCGCTGAGATATGCCCCGAGACGCTTCCCTCGTCGGGCATCTGAGCGTCAAGTGGTCCCATGTCTGCGCCGGGCGCCAGATAAATGTCGTCGCCCGCCACAGAGAGCAGCGTGGCTGCGCTCTTTGCAAAATCAGGGATCACTACACGGACTCGGGAAGCTGCCCCTCGGACCATCAGAGCCAACTTGTAGGCAGCATGCGCGTCTCCGCCGGGAGAATCAAGCCAAATATCGATCTCTGCCTGATCCTGGGGTACAGAGATTTGATCCTCCATCTCCTGCCGGATCGGCGCGATTGATGCCCTATTAATGGTCCGACTTCGATCAAGCCAGGCCAGTAGATACCGCTCTGCCATGCCGGGCAGCCTATCTAAAGGGATCGAAGTAAGACCAGTCCAGTACCGAAAGCGGGGAGATCGCCTAGTTCCCGTCCGAAAGCTCGAAACGGCCTGCATGCGACTCGCCAGGCTCCCAAGCGATCCCGTCCAGCAGGACGGTCGGGGCGATGTCTAGTCCAGTTGCCAGCTTGAGCAGGGTGTCTATGCGCGGCACGCGCGCTCCCCGCTCCAGCAAGCCGATGGCAGTCCGGTGGAGGTCGGCGCGAGCGCCAAGCGCTTCCTGAGAAAGCCCGGCCCGCTTGCGAGCGCGGATGAGGTTGTCAGCGAAGCGCTGCGCACAATCCCGGGAAATCAATTCAGAATCCCAGTGATTTCGGTGAAGCGGATCGCGGCGTGCGATGGCATGACGAGGCCACCCGGGCAATGGAGAAGCCCTATGCCGGTCAAGTCGCGCACCGCACGCTCTATGGCATCGCCCTCTGCGAAATCCCCAGACGCCGAGGTCAGCTCGCGTACGAGGTCAGGGACGGGGAGATGGGTCGGGTGGAGCGCCAGAACGTGGAGCAAGACCGCGTTCTGATCGTCTCCGTCCTTGACGACGGGTGACTTGCAGGCGTCATCGCCTGCCCGTTTAGGCTTGAAATGCATCGGAAGGCCTGTCCTTTCGGTGCCAGGCCGGGGGCCGTTCCAGCGGTGCCCCGGCCGCTTGTTAGTTGTCGGCGAGGAAGCTAGAGCGGATTGGGCGCAGGAATGTACGTGTCACACGTACACAGTTGCCAAGTCGCCAGGGGAACATCTGTTCGTCTGAGTAGACTCGGTGAGTAGTGGCTGCCTCTGAGCGAATCGTGATCTCGGGTGCGCGCGAGCACAACCTGAAGGACATCGACGTCGAGCTGCCCCGCGACGCGCTGATCGTGATCACCGGGCTTTCAGGCTCGGGCAAGTCGAGCCTTGCCTTCGACACGATCTACGCCGAGGGGCAGCGACGCTACGTCGAGTCGCTCTCTGCCTACGCGCGGCAGTTCCTCGGCCTCATGGAGAAGCCCGACGTCGACTCGATCGAGGGGCTCTCGCCGGCGATCTCGATCGATCAGAAGACGACCTCGCGCAACCCGCGCTCGACCGTCGGCACCGTGACTGAGATCTACGACTACCTGCGCCTGCTCTGGGCGCGGATCGGCGTGCCGCACTGTCCCACCTGCGGCGAGGAGATCACCGGCCAGACCCAGGAGCAGATCGTCGACCGGCTGATGACCCTGGCCGAGGGGACCAAATTCATGGTGATGGCACCGGTCGTGCGTGGGCGCAAAGGCGAGTACGGGAAATTGCTCGACCAGATGAGGCTGGAGGGCTACTCGCGGGTCAAAGTCAACGGCGAGCTGCTCCGCCTCGATGAGGAGATCGTGCTCGACAAGAAGTACAAACACGATGTCTCGGTAGTCGTCGACCGGCTGGTGATGAAGACCGACCTGCGCCGCCGTCTTTCCGAGTCGGTCGAGGCCGCAGCTGGGCTTGCCGCGGGTTTGGTCGAAGTCGAGATGGTCGGGGACTCGGCGGAGACGATGCTCTTCAGCGAGCAGTTTGCCTGCCTTAACTGCGGCACCTCGATTCCCGAGCTGGAGCCGCGGATCTTCTCCTTCAACTCGCCACACGGCGCCTGCGAGCGCTGCCACGGGCTCGGCTTCCAGAAGGTGATCGATCCCGAGCTGGTCGTCCCCGACCCGACCCTCTCGCTCGGCGAGGGCGCGTTGCAGCCCTGGAACCGTGGGATCACGGCCTACTGGAAGCGGCTGATCGCCGCCGTCGCCGAAGAGAACGGCGTTGACCTCGATAGGCCCTGGGCGAAGCTGAAGAAAGCCGAGAAAGAGATCTTCCTCTACGGCACGGGCAGCGAACGCCACCAGGTCACTTACACCAACCGCTACGGTCGCCGTCGCTCCTACAAGGTGCGCTTCGAGGGGATCGTCAACAACCTCGAGCGCCGCTATGGGGAGACCGATTCGGAGACCAACCGGGAGCGGATCGAGGGCTACATGGCCGAGCAGCCCTGTCCCGATTGCGAAGGAGCGCGGCTGCGGCCGGAGAGCCTTGGGGTCACCGTTGCCGGTCTCAGTATCTCCGAGTACACCGGCCTCTCGGCGCGGGCGGCGAGCGAGTGGATCCAGGGCTTGGAGCTGACCGAGACCGAGCGGGCGATCGCGCGGCTGATCGTGCGCGAGATCTCCGAACGGCTCGCCTTCCTTGAGAACGTCGGCATCGGTTATCTCTCTCTGTCCCGCTCGGCACGCTCGCTCTCCGGCGGCGAGGCGCAACGGATCCGCCTGGCGACGCAGATCGGCTCCAGCCTGGTCGGGGTGATGTACGTGCTCGACGAGCCCTCGATCGGTCTGCACCAGCGCGACAACGAGAAGCTGATCGGCACCCTCGACCGCCTGCGCGACCTCGGCAACACGGTGATCGTGGTCGAGCACGACGAGGGCACGATGCGCGCCGCGGATCATCTGGTCGACCTTGGCCCGGGTGCCGGGGAACACGGCGGCTACGTGATCTCCGCTGGGACGCCGGCCGCCGTGGCCGGGGATCCGGCTTCGCTGACTGGCCAATACCTCTCGGGCAAGCGCATGATCGAGGTACCCGCCGAGCGCCGCCAACCACGCGGAGCATTGCTCGTCCGCGGCGCTCGCGAACACAACTTGAAGGGGATCGACGTGGCGATCCCGCTGGGCGTCTTCTGTTGCGTCACCGGCGTCTCCGGCTCGGGCAAGTCGACCCTGGTCAACGAGACCCTGCACCACTCGGTTGCCAACCGCCTGCACCAGGCGAAGCTGCGCCCGGGCGCCCACGACGGCGTCGACGGGCTCAGTCAGATCGACAAGATCATCAACATCGACCAGTCGCCGATCGGTCGCACGCCGCGCTCCAACCCGGCGACCTACACCGGCGTCTTCGACCATATCCGCCAGCTCTTCACCCAGACCCAGGAGTCGCGGGCGCGGGGCTACAAGCCGGGTCGCTTCAGCTTCAACGTCAAAGGCGGACGCTGCGAGGTCTGTCGCGGCGACGGCCAGATCAAGATCGAGATGCACTTCCTTCCCGACGTCTACGTCCCCTGTGAGCAGTGCCACGGCAAGCGTTACAACCGCGAGACGCTCGAGGTCCGCTTCAAGGGCAAGAGCATCGCCGACGTGCTCGAGATGTCGGTCGAGGAGGCCGTCGGGTTCTTCGAGAACGTGCCCAAGATCGCCCGTCGCCTGCGCACCCTGCACGACGTCGGCCTCGACTACATCCGCCTCGGCCAGGCGGCGACGACGCTCTCGGGCGGTGAGGCGCAGCGGATCAAGCTGGCGACTGAGCTCTCCAAAGTCGCCACCGGCGACACCCTCTACATCCTCGACGAGCCTACGACCGGGCTGCACTTCGCCGACGTGCAGCGCCTGCTCGACGTGCTCGGCCGCCTCGTTGACGCCGGTAACACGGTGGTCGTGATCGAGCACAACCTCGACGTGATCAAGACCGCCGACCACCTAGTTGACCTCGGACCCGAAGGGGGCGAAGGGGGGGGCGAAGTAGTCGCCACCGGCACCCCCGAGCAGGTCGCCGCGGTCGAGGCGTCCCACACTGGTCGCTTCCTCGCCGAGCTGGTCGAGCCGGCGAAACCGAAGCGCTCGCGCAAACGTCGCGAGCCGGTCGCTGCGTAGCTGATTCACCTTGAGCTAAAAGCTCTGGTGCTGGCGACCCCCGGGCGTTACCGTAAAGAGTGAGATTTGCGGCAAGCGGGTAGAGGCAGGGCTGAAAAAGGAGGAGTTCATGTCCCGATCAGCTTTGAAGCGACTACCGGTCGCACTAGGTGTGTTGCTGGCCCTCGTCGCTATTGCGGCGGGCTGCGGTGGTAGCAGCGGCGGCGGTGGCGCCAAGATCGCGCTGCTGCTTCCCGAAAACGAAACCCCACGCTATGAGTCCGATGACAGACCGGACTTCGAAAAAGCGGTCGAAGAAGAATGTGAAGACTGTGAAGTCCTCTACAGCAATGCGGGTGGCGATGCGGAAAAACAGCAAAGCCAGGCCGAAGCGGCGCTGACCCAAGGGGCTGACGTCCTCGTTGTCGATCCGATGGACTCCAAATCGGCAGCGGCAATCGCCGAAAAGGCGAAGGCCCAGAACGTCCCGGTTGTCAGTTACGACCGGCTGCTCGAAAACGGCGAAGTCGACGCCTATATCTCCTTCGACAACAAAAAAGTCGGCGAACTCCAGGCTGAAACGCTGTCGAAAAAACTGAAAGAAGACGGTAGCGCCAGCGGCCCGATCATCATGATCAACGGCGACCCGGCCGATCCCAACGCGGCGCTCTTCAAAGAAGGCGCCCACAACGGGTTCGAATCCGCTGGAGTGCAGGTCGCCAAGGAATACGACACGCCCGGCTGGTCCGCCGAAAACGCCCAGCGCGAGGCCCAGCAGGCGATCACCGCGCTCGGCAGCAACGGGTTCGCCGGCATCTACGCCGCCAACGACGACACCGGCGGCGGCGCGATCGCGGCGCTGAAAGGCGCCGGCATCAACCCCGCCGAAAAGCCCGTCACCGGTCAGGACGCCACCGTCGCCGGCCTGCAGCGGATTCTCGCCGGACAGCAGTTCATGACGGTCTACAAGGAAATCCAGCCGGAGGCTCAGATCAGCGCCGAAATCGCCATCGCCCTGGCGGAAGGCGAAGAAGTGCCGCAGGACAAAGTCACCGAAGAAGTCGATAACGGCAAAGTCAAAGTGCCCTCAGTCCTGCTCAAACCGATCGCCGTGACCAAAGACAACGTCAAGAGCACGGTGGTCGCCGACGAATTCGTCACCGCATCCGAACTGTGCACCGGGCCCTACAAGCAGGCCTGCAAGGAAGCGGGGATCTCCTAGGGGCGAGGAGCGGATGCGATGAGCCCCGACGGCCCACTCCTTGAGCTCGACGGAGTGAGCAAGCGATTCGGCCCGGTCCAGGCTCTAGACCGGGTCGACTTCGCCGTCCATGGCGGCGAGGTCGTCGGCCTGGTCGGCGACAACGGCGCCGGCAAGTCGACGCTGGTGAAGACGATCGCCGGCATCCACTCGGCCGACGGGGGGCGAATTCGCTTCGACGGCCGCGAGATCAAGGTCACCCGGCCGCAGGACGCGACCAAACTCGGGATCGCCACCGTCTATCAGGACCTCGCCCTCTGCGACAACCTCGACGTCGTCGCCAACGTCTTCCTGGGCCAGGAGGAGATATCGCCGGGCACCGGGGAGGTCTCGCGTCAGCTCGACGAGGCGAAGATGGAGCACCGGGCGGGCGAGCTGCTGTCCAGCCTCGCGGTGACGATCCCGAGCGTGCGCACCGAGGTCGGGACCCTCTCGGGTGGTCAGCGCCAGCAGGTGGCGGTCGCGCGTTCTCTGTTGGGAGAACCCAGAATCGTGCTGCTGGATGAGCCTACGGCGGCGCTCGGCGTGCCCCAGACCAAGCAGGTGCTGGAGCTGATCGGGCGCCTACGCGAGCGCGGCCTCGGGGTCGTCGTGATCAGTCACAACCTGGCCAACATGTTCGAAGTCGCGGATCGGATTGTCGTCCTGCGCCTCGGCCGGACCGCCGGGGACTTCAAAGCCGAACAGACGACCGAGGAGCACGTCGTCTCGGCGATCACCGGTCTCGGCGAGGAAGCGAACGGGAATGGCGACGAAAGAGACAAGAAAGAGGACCAGCGATGAAAAGCGAGGGAGCGACCGCACCAGCGGCGGTGCCCGAGGGGACGGCGGGCTCGAGCCTGCTCAGTCGCGACTCCCTGCGCCGCCTCGTCCAGGGCGATCTCGCATCTGCCCGCGTTGTCCTCGGACTGGCTCTGATCTGGATCATCTTCCAGTCCCAGAACGACCGCTTTCTCTCGGCCGAGAACCTGACCAACCTGATGCTGCAGATCACGGCCATCGGCCTGATCTCGGTCGGCATCGTCTACGTCCTCCTGCTCGGCGAGATCGACCTCTCGGTAGGGGCGGTCAGCGGCCTCGCCGCGGGGGTGATGGCGGTCCTCAACGTCAAGCACGGCTGGAACCCCTACCTGGCGATCGTCGCAGCCATCCTGGTTGGTACCGCGATCGGCCTGCTTCAGGGCTCACTTTTCAGCCGTTTCGTCATTCCCTCCTTCGTGGTCACCCTCGCCGGCTTACTGGCCTGGCAGGGGGCTCTATTGCAGGTGCTCGGCTCCACCGGGTCACTCAACCTCACCGATCCCAAAATCACCGGGCTGGCGAACACCTTCTACTCCGATGCGGTGGGCTGGATCTTCTGCGCGATCGTCATCGCCACGTATGCGGCCGTAGTCCTGCTTGGCCACCGGCGCCGAGTGGCGGCAGGGCTCGCCGGCGAGAGCGTGCCGGCGCTTGTGCTCCGGGTGGTGTTCGTCGCCGCGATCGCGATCGTCGCCGTGGTGATCCTCAACTCCGACCGCGGCGTGCCCCTGGCGGTCTTGATCCTGCTCGCTTTCGTCGTCGGCATGGAGTACGTCGTCAAACGCACCCGTTTCGGGCGCCACGTCTACGCCGTCGGCGGCAATGCCGAGGCGGCCCGCCGCGCCGGCATCCGGGTCAACGGCGTGCGGGTGGCGGTCTTTGCCATCTCCGGCTCGATGGCGGCGATTGGCGGCATCATGGCGGCGTCGCGCCTGCTGGCGGTGAATCAGGGCTCGGGCGGCAGCGAACTCCTGCTGCTCGCGATCGCCGGGCCGGTGATCGCCGGCACCAGCCTCTTCGGCGGTCGCGGCTCGGTCTGGACGGCCCTGCTCGGCGCCCTCGTGATCGGCTCGATCTCCAACGGGATGGACCTGCTGGCCCTCTCCTCGGCGGTGAAGTTCATGGTCACGGGCGGCGTCCTTCTGCTCGCCGTCCTGGTAGACGCAATCGCCCGCCAACAGCGCCAGGCAGCCGGCCGCGTCTAGTCGGAGACGAGCAGCGAAGCACCGATCGCGCCGCCGAGGTCACCGAGCGAGGCGACCCGCACGGCAGGCGGGCGCTCGCTGACGAAAAGGTGCACCCCCATCTCTTTTTTTAGTGCCTCCATGTAGCGATCGCCGAAGCGCACGCCGAGGCCACCGCCGATCACCACCGCTTCGGGGTCGAGCAGGTTGACGGCCGAGGCAATCCCAGTGCCCAGCGCCTCGATCGCGCGGTCGATCAGCTTTGCGGCGAGGTTGTCGCCGTGGTCCAGAGCGCGCTCCCAGATGCCGCTGGTCAGCCGTGGTTTGTCATGCTTTTCCATTAGCTTGAAGAGGTCGGTCTTGTGGCCCTCTTCGTGCTGGCGCCGCGCCTCGGCTTCCATCGCCGAGCGGCCGGCGTAGGCCTCCATACAACCCTTGCGCCCACAGGGACACTTCGCGCCGCCGCGCTTGATCACCATGTGACCGATCTCGCCAGCGGCGCCGCGCCCCAGCCACGGCTTGCCGTCGAGCACCAGCCCGCCGCCAACTCCGGTGCCCCAGAAGACGCCGATCAGGCTCGAGAACTCACGCGCCGCGCCGAGCTGAAACTCCGCTTCGGTTGCAACCTGGACGTCGTTGCCGAGACGGACCTTGGTGCCGAGCGCCTTCGACAGCGTTTCGCCGAGCGGGAAGCTGCCCTCCCAGCCGGGCAGGTTGCGGGCGCCGGAGACGATTCCGGTTTTACCGTCGGCGTCGCCGGGAGAGCCGACTCCGATGCCGCTCAGCTCCGCAGGGTTGACACCGGCAGCCGAGGCCGCCTCGCGCAGCGCGTCCTCCATCGCGCGAGCCACGTCGGCGGGCCCGCCCGTCGTCGGGGTCGGTTGCCGCGCTTCGCCCCGGATCTCCCCTCCCGGCTCGACGATCGCCGTCTGAATCTTCGTTCCGCCCAGATCGATGCCGCCGCGCAGGTCGCTCACCCCGCCCAGTCTATGGCGGCGGCGCGTCTGGGAAGCTACGCCGCGTGAGTGGGCTGCGCGCTTGGCGACTTTGGTGGATGAAGCGGCGCTGGTATGAGCGCAACCGGCGGCCCTGGCGGCGCTGGCGTTTAGCCCGGCACTCTGTACGCGGTGGCTTCTTGATCCGCCGGCCGGTTGAGGGCGAGCTGCTCGAGGCGCTCGACGAGGGCCGCCTGCGGATCGGTGAGGGCACGCTGCTCGAGCCGGGCTGCTGGCTGACCTTGGCGCCCGAGGCTCAGATCGAGATCGGCGCCGGGTGTTTCCTCAACCGCAACACGATGCTGGCCGCCTACGAGCGGATCGAGATCGGCGACCACACGATGTTCGCCAACGGCTGCTTTGTCGGCGACGGCGAGCATCGCTTCGACGATCCGGACACGCCGGTCACCTGGCAGGGCTTCACCAGCAAAGGCCCGGTCAAGATCGGCGCCAACTGCTGGTTCGGCGTCAACTGTGCGGTGACGAGCGGCGTCACGATCGGCGAGCGCTGCGTGATCGGCGCCAACTCTGTCGTCACTAAGGATCTGCCTCCCGGCTCGATCGCGGCGGGCGCTCCGGCCCGTGTGATCAAGCCCATAGAGTTCCGCCGCTGAGTCCCTATACTCGGAAATCGGCCGTGACCCGCCAAGGGCATGGACCTTCTCATGAACCTCGCATTGACTGAGCCGTTGCATGTACGAGCAGGCGTGAAGTTCGTCCGCGCTAAGGACGAACTGCGGGCGCTGCTGGCTACCGCACGCCTCGCGGGGCGCTCGATTGGCTTGGTGCCGACGATGGGCTCCTTGCATGAGGGCCATCTCTCATTACTGCGCGCGGCACGGGCGGAGTGCGACCTCGTCGTCATGAGCCTCTTCGTCAACCCGGCCCAGTTCGGTCCCGGCGAGGACCTCGACCACTACCCGCGTGACGAGGAGCGCGACGCCGAGTTGGCCGGCGAAGCCGGTGTTGACCTGATCTACACGCCGCCGGTCGAGGAGGTTTACCCCGAGGGCTTCTCGACCAGCGTCGAGGTCGGCGGGCTGACCGAGGTTCTCTGCGGCGACCCTGCCCGGCGCGGCGCCGAGCACTTTCGCGGCGTAACCACCGTCGTCGCCAAGCTCCTCAATATCGTCCAGCCCAACGTCGCCTACTTTGGCCAGAAGGATGCCCAGCAGCTGGCTGTCATCTGCCGCATGGTCAGCGACCTCGACATCCCGGTCCGGATCGAGGCGCTGCCGATCGTGCGCGAGGCCGACGGCCTGGCGATGAGCTCGCGCAACGCTTACCTGAGCGAGGCCGATCGAGAGCGCGCGACGGCGCTATCGCGGGCGCTGCGCGCGGTCGAGCGCGCTGCTGGCGAGGACTCGCTCGCCGCCAGCATCGAGGCCGGACGGCGCGTGCTGGAGGAAGCGGGAATCGAGGCGGAGTACCTCGAGGCCCGCGACGTGGAGAACTTGGAGCCGGTGGCCGAGCTGAACGGTCGTCCGGTGCTGGTCGCGCTTGCCGCCCATGTTGGCGGGGCGCGGCTCATCGACAACGTCTTGATCCGGCCATGAAGGCCTGAACCCAGGGGAGACTCAATGCAGAGGCAGATGCTCAAGTCCAAGATCCACCGCGCGACTGTTACCGATTGCGATGTCGATTACATCGGCAGCATCACCGTCGACACCGAGTTGATGGCAAGCGCTGACCTGATCACCAACGAGCAGGTCCATGTCTGGGACATCGACAACGGCGCCCGCTTTGTTACTTACGTGATCGACGGCGAACCGGGCTCGGGAACGATGCAGGTAAACGGCGCCGCCGCCCACCTAACCCAACCCGGTCACAAGATCATCGTCGCTTCCTTCGGTGCCTACGACGAGAGCGATCTGGAGACCTACTCGCCGATTGTTGTCCACGTCGACGACGCCAACCGGGCGGTTGCCGTTGACAGCCATCCGGAGGTGCTGCTCTCACAGGAGGTCATCTGATGAGCGATAGAAAACCCGTCTCCCTGCCACGGCTCGCCGAGATGAAGCAAGCTGGCGAACCAATTGTCATGGTCACCGCTTACGACTATCCCTCGGCTCGCGTCGCCGAGGAGGCTGGCGTCGATCTCGTCCTGGTTGGCGATACGGCGGCGATGGTCGTGCTCGGCTACCCCGGCACCGAGCAGGTCTCGATGGACGAGATGATCATGCTCGGCAAGGCTGTGCGCCGTGGGGTCAAGACGCCGCTGATGGTCGGCGACATGCCGATGGGTAGCTATGAGTCCAGCAACGAGCTCGCCGTGCAGAGCGCCCAACGGATGGTCAAGGAGACCGGCTGTCAGGTGGTCAAGCTGGAGGCGGGGGGGACTTCGGTCGAGCGGGCGCGGGCGATCATTCGCGCCGGCATCCCGGTGATGGGCCATGTCGGCTTGACGCCGCAAACCGCTACCGCGCTGGGTGGCTACAAGACCCAGGGTAAGACCGCGCAGGGCGCGATCCAACTGCTGGAGGACGCGCTCGCTCTGCAGTCGGTCGGCTGCTTCGCGATCGTCTTCGAGGCGGTTCCGGCGGCGATTACCGAGGCGATCGTCGCCAAACTCGAGATTCCTGCGATCGGCATTGGCGCTGGCCCGGCCACCGCCGGACAAGTGCTCGTCTACCACGATCTGCTCGGGATTACGACTGGCCGCACGGCCAAATTCGTCAAGCGTTACGCCGAGGTCCATGCGGCCATGGTCGATGGCGTCGGCCGCTATACCGAGGAGGTGCGCACGCACCGTTTTCCCGAGGCCGACCACGTCTACGGGATCGAGCCGGCCGAGCTGCAGGAGTTCCACCGCTACCTCGAGCAAAAGGACGGCCTTGCCTCCCGGCAAGCTTGGGAGTGGGAGCCGCTGCCCTAGGGCCTACCATCCTCGGCGATGAGCCCCACCGCCGAGGAACGGCGCGACAAGCTGGTCGACCTTTACAAGGAGGTGCAGGCTTGCACCAAGTGCCCCCTGCACGAGACGCGAACTAAGTCCGTTTTCGGCGCTGGCGACGCCGACGCCGAGGTGATGTTCGTCGGCGAGGCTCCCGGCGCCGAAGAGGATCGCCAGGGGCTGCCCTTCGTCGGGCGCGCCGGGCAGCTGCTCAACCAGCTACTGGAAGGGATCGGTCTCTCCAGGGAAGACGTCTTCATCGCCAACGTGCTGAAGAGCCGGCCGCCGGGCAACCGCGACCCGCAGCCGTCGGAGATCGAGGCCTGCCGGCCCTATCTATTCGAGCAGGTGCGCCTGATCGAGCCGCGTGTCGTCTGCACCCTGGGGAATTTCGCGACCAAGCTGTTGAGTGGCAACCCGACGGGAATCACCAGAGTGCGGGGGGCGCCGCAGGTGCATGAGCTGGGCGGCCGCACGGTCTTCCTCTTGCCGCTCTTTCATCCGGCTGCCGCATTGCGCACGCCGGCGGTCAAGGAGACCTTGCGGACAGATCTTGAGCTGCTGCCGCAGTTGCTCAAAGGTCCACCGCCCGTGACTGCTGAGGAGCTGGAGGATGAGATCGCCGAGGAGTCCCCCGCCAATCCGCCCCAAGATCCCGCTGATCAGCTCGACATGTTCGGTTGAGCGAGGCGATGGAGGTAGTCGAGAGCGGCTCTGCCGAGGAGACCGAAGCGGTGGGAGCCCAGATCGCTGAATGCCTCAGCGCGGGTGACGTCGCCCTCGTCAGCGGCGAGCTGGGCGCCGGCAAGACGACGCTGATCCGCGGTGCCTGTCGGGCGCTCGGCGTCGAGGATCCGGTCACCTCACCCACCTTCACGATCGGCCAGCGCTACAGCGGCCGGCTGCCGATTTCCCATCTCGACCTCTACCGGCTCGGGGGGCTAGAGGACGAGGACCCCGCGCTGCTCGATGACTACCTCGACCCGGCCTCGGTCGCCTTCGTCGAGTGGCCCGCCGTCGCCGAGCCGCAATTGGGCGATCGACGGGTTCTGGAGGTACGACTCGTCCACCGCGATGGCGATCGGCGCCGAATCGAGTGGGGCAGCGCATCGGCGCCCAAATAGGCGTGTTTCGAAGGGGGATGCTGCCCTGTAGCATCGCCGCGTACGCAAACCGAATGGAGGAACGCGCTAAATGAAGGGATTGAAGACGCTGACGGCGATCGGGCTGGGGATTGCGCTGTTGGTCAGTGCCTCTCCTGCTTCGGCGAAAAGCGCGGCATACAAGCACTACGTCGCCTGCGGTCTCTCGCAGAAAGCGAAACCGGCGCACGTCTGCCAGAAGGCGCGCAAAAAGGGTGCCTTCTTCCGCAGCAACAAGGGCGATGTCTTCTACACGGTCTGCGTCAAATTTCCGACCAAAAAAAACCTCTGCGCGCCCAAACAGAAAGCCGAAAAGGGCACGCTCTACGTCAACAAGATCACCACCAACATCCCCGGCAAGCACCGGGTGAGCTGGTTTGTAGAGGGCAAACGAGTCGGCTCCGTCGTCTTCACGGTTCCGGGGTAGCAGAACGCTGATAACGGTCGGCTTCGACACGGCGACCGCCGACACCGCCGTTGCTGCGGTGGGCGACGGTGAGGTGCTCTGCGAAGCGCTGGTGGGCCTTTCCGAGAAGGGGGGGCCGCAGCACACCACGGCGCTGTTGGCAGAGGTCGAGCGAGCTGCCGACGCTGCCGGCGGCTGGGAGGCGGTCGACCGGATCGCGGTCGGGGTGGGTCCCGGCTCGTTCACCGGCCTGCGAGTCGGCATCGCCACCGCGAAAGCACTGGGCCTGAGCCGCGGCCTGCCGCTGAGCGGGGTGGGCACGCTCGACGCGCTGGGGCGCGGGCTCGGCGAGGTCGCCGACGAGCGACGTTGCCTCGCGGTTCTCGACGCGCGCCGAGGCGAGGTTGCGGCGGCGGTCTATTCAGCTGCAGGCAAACAGCTATGGGGACCCTGGCTCGGAACTCCAGAGGAGCTGGCCACGCGGATCCCCGCTCTGCCTGAAGCGGCACTGTGCGGTGGATCGGGCGCGGTACGATTTCGACAGCAGTTGACGAGTCGGGCTGTCGAGATCCCTGACGACACCGATCCCGTTCACCGCGTCGCCGCGCGGCAGATCTGCGCACTTGCGGCGGCCGGTTCGGGTGAGGATGAGTCGGGCTCCGTCGCCCCGATCTACCTGAGGCCCCCTGATGCGGAACGGTGGCGTGAGCGAGACTCTCTCAAAGCAGCCGAGTGAGCTGAGCGGAAATCCGCCGGTTCGGCGGCTTGCCTACAGCGACCTGCCGGCGGTGATCTCGATTGAGCGCCGCTCTTTTCCGGCGCCGTGGTCGCTGGCGATGTTCGTGCTCGAGCTCTCCAAGCCATCGGGGATCTGCCTCGCTGCGACCGAGGGCGACGAGCTGCTCGGCTATCTCGTCTGCTCCCGCTATGACCGTGTCTGGCACGTGATGAACGTCGCCGTTGCGCCGGAGCGACGTCGGCGCGGGGTCGCCAGCCGCCTGATCACCCAGCTGATCGCCGATGCCGGTGACGAACTTCCTTTCACGCTCGAGGTGCGGGTATCGAATCGAGACGCGATCGCGATGTACGAGCGGCTTGGCTTCCGCTCGGCTGGCGTTCGGCCTCGCTACTACCAGGACAATGGCGAGGACGCCCTGATCATGTGGCTGGACTGAGCCGTGATCCTGGCGATCGAGACCTCCTGCGACGATACCTGCGCTGCCGTCGTCGACGGTGCAGAGATCCTCTCCAACGTGATCTCCTCGCAGGACGAGGCGCATGCGAAGTTCGGCGGAATCGTGCCCGAGGTCGCCTCGCGTCACCACCTTGACCTGGCCGTGCCGGTTGTCGAAGCGGCACTTGCAGAGGCCGATGTCACGCTTGACCGGATCGAGGCGGTGGCGGTCACCGCCGGCCCCGGTCTGATCGGCGCGCTCCTGGTTGGCCTAAGTACCGCCAAGGCAGTCGCTGCACCCCGGCGGTTGCCATTGATCCCGGTCGACCACTTGCAGGGTCACGTCGCCGCCAACTTCCTCGCTCCGGAGCCCCTTGAGCCGCCCTTCCTTTGCCTGGTGGCGAGTGGAGGACACACGATGCTGGCGGGGGTGCGCGACCACAGCGGCCACGAGGTGCTCGGGCAGACGCTCGACGACGCCGCCGGGGAGGCCTTCGACAAGGTCGCCCGCCTGCTCGGGCTTGGTTTTCCCGGCGGTCCGGCACTGCAGCGGCTGGCCGAGGACGGCGATCCAGGGGCATTCGAGCTGCCCGTGGCGATGGCGCGCGACCCCGGTCTCGATTTCAGCTTCAGCGGTCTGAAGACGGCGCTCGTCTACCTCTGTCGCGATCTCGGGCCTGAGCAAGTAGAGCGCCGCCGCGCTGACCTTGCCGCCAGCTTTCAGGCAGCCGCGGTGGGACAGCTGACCTCGAAACTGAAACGGGCGCTCAAGCGCGGTGGTTGGAGCGCGGTCGCACTGGGCGGCGGTGTCGCTGCCAACGGCCCCCTGCGTGAGGCGGTGACGGCGCTCTGCGAGGAGCAAGGCGTGCGGCTCAAGCTGGTGCCCCTGAAGCTCTGCACCGACAACGCGGCGATGATTGCCTCCGCCGCCCGCTTCACCCCGGCGCTTCCCTACCCGGACTATCTCTCTTACGACGCTTTTCCCAGCACCCGCCCGCCCGTCGCCGTGCAATGAGCGCGCAGCTCGTCCTCTACACAAGGCCCGGCTGCCACCTCTGCGAGCAAGCGCTGGAGGAGCTCGTCGCGTTGCACGGGGAGGGCTACCGCTTTGAGTTGCGTGAGGTCGACATCGAGAGCGATGACGCCCTCTTGCGAGCAATGCTCGAGCGCATTCCGGTGCTCGAGCTGAACGGTGAGGTCGTCTCTGAGCTAATTCTGGACCAAACCTCCGTTCGCGCCCGGCTCGATACTGTGGTGGCCGATGATTGAGGAGGCCGTGGAGGATCTCGGAGTGCCGGGCGGGCTGGTTGGCGATGGCGAGCGGCTTTCGCTTGGTGTTGCCGCGCGACTCTCCCGCTACCTACAGGTGCTGACCCAGGCGCGCAAGATGGGCCGGGAGACGATCTCTTCGCAGGAACTCTCCGATTACACCCACATCAATCCGACCCAGATTCGCCGCGACCTCTCCGGCTTTGGCAAGTTCGGCAAGCGCGGCGTCGGCTACAACGTCGACTCGCTGGTGGCGGAGATCCGCAAGATCCTGCGCACCTCCGGTCAGCACAACATCGCCCTCTTCGGCGCCGGCAATCTCGGCCAGGCGATCGCCAGCTCCGACATCTTCGCCGACCACGGCTTTGAGGTCGTCGCCATGTTTGACATTGACCCAGAGGTCGTCGGCACCCAGGTCGGCAGCCTTCAGATTCGCGACTTCGGCGAGCTCGAGGCGGTCGTTTCCGAGCAGGAGATCGTCGTCGGCGTGCTTGCCGTTCCCGCCGCCGCAGCGCAGGCAGTTGCCGATCGCCTGGTCGAGGCCGGGGTGAAGATCATCTTCAACTACTCCGAGCAGCTGTTGCAGGTACCGCCGGAGGTGACGGTGCACACCTCGAGTCCGGCCGTCGACCTCCTCTACGCGCTCTACTTCTACCTGGCCTGAGAGAGAATCGGACCCTTGTCCCTGGACCTCGACCTTGCTCGGGAGAGATTCGAGTCCTCGACCGATTTCACCATCGGTCTCGAGGAGGAGTTCGCAATCCTCGACCCGGGCACCCTGGAGCTGGAGCACCGTTTCGAGGATCTCTACGCCGCCTGTAAGCAGGATGGGGTGCTGGCCGGCTCAGCGGCGGGCGAGCTGATCGCCTCGGAGATCGAGATCCGTTCAGGCCGCTCGACCGACTTCGCGGCGGCGATGGATGCGCAAGGCGAGGCCCGCACTCGGCTCTTCGAATTGGCCGAGGAGATGGGCCTGGCGTTGGCGGCGATGGGCACCCACCCTTGGGCCAACTACCTCGATCAGCGGATCATCGATACGCCCCACTACAACCGCCTGCGGCATGAACTGGGTTGGGTTGCTCAGCGCAACAACACCTGGAGCCTGCACGTTCACATGGGGGTACGCGGCGCCGACCGCGCGATCGCCGTTTGCGACCGGATGCGCGAGCTGCTGCCGCTGCTACTTGCGGCCTCGGCCAACTCACCCTTCCTCGATCGTCGCGACAGCGGTCTGCACACGGTGCGCACCGAGATATTCACCCGCACCTTTCCCCGCTGCGGGGTGCCCAGCCCGTTTGTCGACTGGGACAGCTACGCGGAGTTCGTCGGGATGTTGCAGCGCACTGGCACCGTGGTCGAGTCGACCCAGCTTTGGTGGAGCGTTCGCCCCCATCATGAATTTGGCACGGTCGAGGTGCGGATCTGCGACGCGCAGACGCGCGGCGAGGAGTCGTTTGGGGTGGCCGCCCTGATTGCCGCCTGTATCGCCCAGACGGCACTCGACTACGACGAGCATGGATATGACGGCGCCGGTGCGCCGTTGCGGGATCGCGAGATCGAGGAGAACCTTTGGCGAGCGATCCGCCACGGGATGAGCGGCAAGCTGATCGACTTTCGCCGCGGCGAAGAGGTCGAGGCACGGGCCGTGCTCGAGGGCTTGCTCGAGTGGACGGCGCCGGCCCGCTCGGCGCTGGGTATTGAACCAAGCCTGCCGGAGCGAAATGGCGCCCAGCGGGCGCGTGAATCGATCGATGCTGGTGTCTCGATCGAGGACATCTATCGCGACGCGGTGCGCGAGACGCATCGCACCTACACGGCGACCAAACAGGCTGCCTAGAGGCATTTGCGCCGGGTCGTGGGACGCAACCGCCGCGCCCGCATATAGACTCCCGCGCCGCTTAAAACCAGCCGGAGGAACCGAACTTGACCAGCTTCTTGACCGACTATGGAGTCGTCGTTGCGCTCGTCTGCGCAGGGGCGGCAGTGCTCTACGGATTGATCATCACTCAGCGCCTGCTGAAGAAGTCACCAGGCAACGAGCGGATGCAGGAAATCTCAGGTGCGGTGCAGGAAGGCGCCAAGGCCTACCTCAACCGCCAGTACACGATCATCGCCGCGGTCGCGGTGCCGATTGCGATCGTGCTCTGGCTCCTGCAGGACTACAAGACCGCGCTCGGCTTCGTGATCGGCGGGGTGCTCTCGGGGGCGACCGGCTTCATCGGCATGAACCTCTCTGTGCGCGCCAATGCCCGCGTGGCTGAGGCGGCCCGCGGTGGCGTTCCCCCGGCGCTCGACGTCGCCTTCAAGGGCGGCTCGGTCACCGGCCTGCTGGTCGTCGGCTTGGCGCTGCTCGGCGTCGCCGGCTACTTCGGCCTCCTCGTCCTCACCGGCAGCAGCGACAAGGAGGCTGTCGACGCGCTGGTCGGTCTCGGCTTCGGCGGCTCGCTGATCTCTGTCTTCGCCCGACTTGGCGGTGGCATCTTCACCAAGGCGGCCGACGTCGGCGCCGACCTCGTCGGCAAGGTCGAGGCGGGAATCCCCGAGGACGACCCCCGCAACCCCGCGGTGATCGCCGACAACGTCGGCGACAACGTCGGCGATTGCGCGGGCATGGCTGCGGATCTTTTCGAGACCTACGCGGTTACCACCGTTGCGGTGATGCTGCTCGGCGTCCTCACCTTCACCGGCTCAGGCGGCGACTTCTCCCGCGAGGTCGCGCTCTACCCGCTGGTCATCGGCGGCGTTGCGATCATCGCCTCGATCGTCGGTGCCCTTCTGGTGCGGACCAAAACCGATCGGGTCGAGGGCGCGCTCTACACCGGCGTGATCGCTGCCGGGATCCTCTCGATCGCGGCCTTCTACCCGATCACCGACTGGATGATGAGCGATCCGGTGCGACTCGGTCTCAGCACCGCAGCCGACGCAGTCAGCGTCACCGACCTCTGGCTCTGTGCCGTGATCGGCGTCGCCGTTACGGCGCTGCTTTTTGTCATCACGGAATTTTATACGGCGACCCGCTTCCGGCCGGTGAAGACGATCGCCAAAGCCTCTGAGACGGGTCACGCGACCAACATCATCCAGGGGTTGGCGCAGGGCTTCCAGTCGACCGCGGCACCGGCCTTGGTGCTGGCGCTGGCCATCCTCGGCGCCAACGAGCTCGCCGGCATCTACGGCATCGGCATCGCCGTGATGGCACAGCTCTCGCTCTGTGGTCTAATCGTCGCCCTCGACGCCTTCGGGCCGATCACCGACAACGCCGGCGGCATCGCCGAGATGGCTGACCTGCCCGAGGAGGTGCGCGCGGTCACCGATCCACTCGATGCGGTCGGCAACACGACCAAGGCGGTCACCAAGGGCTACGCGATCGGCTCTGCCGCGCTGGCGGCGCTGGTCTTGTTCGCCGCCTTCAAGAGCGAATTGGCCGAGGAGGCGCCGACCGGGTTCGACCTCAACGCCCTCTTCAACCTGAGCAGCCCCGATGTGCTGATCGGGCTGATCATCGGCGGCATGATGGTCTACCTCTTCGCGGCGTTTGCGATCGAGGCGGTCGGCCGTGCCGGCGGCGAGGTGGTCGAACAGGTTCGCGAGCAGTTCCGCGAACACCCGGGGATCATGGAGGGGACCGAAAAACCCGACTACGCGAAAACGGTCAGCATCGTCACCCTGGCGGCGCAGAAAGAGATGATCCTGCCGGCGCTGATCCCGATCGCCGTCCCGGTCGTCGTCGGTCTGCTCAGCGTCGACGCTCTCGGTGGCCTGCTGATCGGCGTCATCGTCGTCGGCCTCTTCGCCGCGATCTCGATGACCGCCGGCGGCGGTGCCTGGGACAACGCCAAGAAGCTGATCGAGGACGGCGCCCACGGCGGCAAAGGCTCCCCGGCCCATGAAGCTTCGGTGACCGGCGACACGGTCGGCGATCCCTACAAGGACACGGCTGGGCCGGCGATCAACCCGATGATCAAGGTCGCGAACATCGTCGCGATTCTGATCATCCCGATCGTTCACTTCTAGCTTTATTCACGTCGCGAGGGGGGAGGGGCGAGGTGCCCCTCCCCCGAAGACCGTCGCGCAGCTGAAACGCCGCTGAGGGTGCGGGACGCGGTTCCTGGAGCCTTCGTGGGAGGGGCACCTCGCCCCTCCTCACGGGCGCCGATAATGCGCGAACATGGTTGAGGACCTGATCAACATCGCGGACTTCGCACGAGCTGCGGAGGAGAAGCTCGATGCGGGGGTGGCGGGGTACTTCTTCGGTGGGGCTGGCGATGAGCTGACGCTGCGGGAGAATGTGGCTGCTTGGTCGGGCTGGCGGTTGCGGCCCCGGATGCTGGCCGGGCTTGACGAGTGGTCGACCGGGACGGAGTTGCTGGGCAAGGGCGTTTCGATGCCGGTTCTGGTGGCGCCGGTCGCCTATCAGGGGCTGGTCGATCCCGGTGGGGAGGAGGCGATGGCTCGGGCTGCTGCCGCGGAGGGGACTGTGATGTGTCTCTCCACGTTGGCTACGCGGCGGCCGCGACCGGTTGCCGAAGCGGCGCCGGGTGGGAGGCGTTGGTTCCAGCTCTACTGCTTCAAGGACCCGGCGGTGACCCGGGCGCTGATCGAAGAGGCGGTCGAGTGCGGCTACGAGGCGATCGTGGTGACCGTCGATGCGCCGCGAAGTGGCAACCGGGAGCGCGATCGACGCACCGGCTTCAAGATCCCGGAGGAGCTCGGTGTGCCCAGCGTCGAAGCTGCGCTCGGCTCGGACCGCGCGGTCACCATTGAGGAGACGTTTGAATTGATGGAGCCTGCTCTGACCTGGCCCGTGCTCGAGGGGCTGGCCGCCGATTGCCACGTTCCGGTGCTCGTAAAGGGGGTGCTGACGGCTGAGGACGCCACGCTGGCGATTGAGCACGGTGCCGCCGGGGTCGTCGTCTCAAATCACGGCGGGCGCCAGCTCGACCGCTGCCTCGCCACGGCCGATGCCCTGCCCGAGATCGTCGATGCGGTCGCGGACGGCGGCGCCGTCCTGGTCGACGGCGGCATCCGCCGCGGTGTCGATATCGCGATCGCGTTGGCGCTCGGCGCCGACGCCGTGCTCGTCGGCCGGCCGGCGCTCTGGGGGTTGGCTGTCGGCGGCGAAGCAGGTGCTCGAAGAGTGTTGGGGCTGCTGCGCGAGGAGTTCGAGCTGACCCTGGCCCTCTGTGGCTGTGCCACGCCTGCCGAGCTGAGCCGGGTCCACGTGCAGAGGGCACCGGCGGCGTCCGTATATTCGGTCTGAGTGACCTGTCCCTTCAACTGATCGATGGCCCAGCGAATCCCCAGAGACGAATCGCTGAGCCGTGTGCACGGCGTCGGCGCGCTGTTCTCGGCCGCCTACGGCAACGTCGGCTCCTCGATCTACTACGCGCTTGGCGTCACCGCCGCCTTCGCCCTCGGCCTGACCCCAATCGCCTTCGTCATCTCCGGCCTGATCTTCGCCGCGACTGCGGCAACCTACGCCGAGGCGACGGTGATGTACCCAGAGGCCGGCGGGTCCTCCAGCTTCGCCCGCCACGCCTTCAACGAGCTGGTCAGCTTCGTCGCGGCCTGGGGGCAGATGCTCAACTACACGATCACGGTCGCGATCTCGGCCTACTTCGTGCCCCACTACTTGGCTGTCTTCTGGGAGCCGCTCGGCCACACCCCCGGCGACATCATCGGGGGCGCCGTTCTGATCGGCGCTCTGGCGCTGCTCAATATCCGCGGCTCGCAGGAGTCGGCAAAGCTCAATCTGATCCTCGCCGTTGCCGACCTGGCTACCCAAGTCGTGTTGGTCGGGATCGGCATCGTGCTGGTGCTCAGTCCGCAGGTTTTGGTCGACAATATTCACCTCGGCGTCGCCCCGACTTGGAGCGACTTTGCGCTCGGGATCGCGGTCGCGATGATCGCCTACACCGGGATCGAGACGATCTCCAACATGGCCGAGGAGGCCAAGGACGCGGCGCGGACTATTCCCCGCAGCGTCGGCTTCACGGTCGCCGCCGTGCTCGGCCTCTACCTGCTGATCCCGATCGTCGCGCTCTCGGCGATGCCGGTCGTCCAGGACGCCGCCGGCCACTACACGACGGCGCTTGGCTCTGAGTTCGCCAATGACCCGATCCTCGGCATCGTCGAGAACCTCGGTCTCAGCGGCGGCCTGACTGAAGCGCTGCGCTTTTACGTCGGCATCCTCGCCGCAGTGATCCTGCTGATCGCGACCAACGCTGGCTTGATCGGCGTCTCCCGCCTCACCTACTCGATGGGCCAGCACCGCCAGTTGCCCGAGGGTCTGCGCCAGGTTCATCCCCGCTACCGCACTCCCTACATCGCGATCATGGTCTTTGCCGCCCTGGCGATGATCACTCTGCTCCCCGGTCAGGCCGAATTCCTGGCGACGCTCTACTCGTTCGGCGCGATGCTCTCCTTCACGATCGCCCACGTATCGGTGATTCAGCTGCGGCGAAAGAAATCGGGAGAAGAGCGGCCCTGGAAGCCGCCACTCAACTTCCAGGCCTTTGGCTTCGAGGTGCCTCTTACCGCGGTGCTCGGCGGCCTCGGGACCTTCGCCGCCTGGATTGTGGTGATGGCGCTCAATCCGCGCACGCTCGCGGTTGGGGCCGGTTGGATGGTCTTCGGCGTCGTCGTCTACGTCCTCTATCGCCGCAGCCAGAAACTGCCGCTGACCGAGACCGTCAAAGTCGTCACGCCGGAGCCGCTCGGAGTGGAGGAGATCGAGTACCGCAGCATCTTGGTCGCCTTCGAGGACGGCGAGCCGTTCTCTGAGGAGATGGTTGCCACCGCGATCAAGCTTGCTTCCAAGCGCCGTCGTGGCGTCCACATTCACTCGATGCTGACCGTGCCGACTAACTTGCCGCTCGACGCCGAGTTGCGCGAACAGGAGGCCGAGGCGCAGAGCAAGGTCGAGCAGGCAAAGCTGATCGGCGGTCAGCGAGTAACCGGACATGTGGAGAGGGTGCGACCGGCGCAGGCCGGCTACTCGATCTCCGACGAGGCGAACCTGATCAGCGCCGCCGCCGTAGTTGTCGGACTGCGCTACCGCAATGGCGCACCGCTCTACGACAAGACCCTGCAGACGGTTCTTAGTGAGCGGCCCTGTCGCATCATCGTCGTCTCCGACAGGAGCGTGCAGCTCCCCGAGGTGCAGCCTGTCCTCGCCTAGAATCGCCGCGATGTCCAAGCCCGAGCGGATCCACAACGCCTCAATCCGCACCCTCTCCTTCATCTTCGTAGCCCTAGGCCTGCTGATCCTCATCAGCACCTTCGCCAACGGCGGCGGCCCGCTTTCCCTGGGAACCCTTCTCGGCCTGGCTTTCCTCGCCGTAGGCGTAGCGCGCCTCTGGTTGAGCGGCCTCTTCCGCGGGTGGCGCGGGGGGAGGGGGGGTTCGGACGGGTGAGTCCGCTACCCCCCCCTCCCCCCGCGACAGGACCCGCGGCCGAAGGCTCCAATGAGCAACCCGAGCAGGCCGGGCAACCAAGCCAGCAACGCCCCCGCCTGGAACCTCTGCTGAACCGCCACCTCGGCGTCCCAGGCCTCTTCGTCGCCGTCTACTCCGCGGTCGGCTTCTCGATCTACTTCTCGCTCGGCGTAGTCGCCGACCGTGGTCTTGGTCTGACCCCGTTGATCTTCCTCGCCGCCGGGTTGCTCTTCGTGCTCACCACGCTCAGCTATGTCGAGGGCGGGGCGATGATCCGCGAGCGTGGAGGTTCGTCGAGCTTCGCCCGCCACGCATTTAACGAGCTGATCGCATTCATCGCCGGCTGGGCGATCCTGATCGACTACCTAATCGTCGCTGCGCTGGCGGCGATCTCGGTCCCTCACTACCTCGAGCCGATCTCGCACGACCTCTCTGAGCCGGGCTGGGAGATCGGCGTAGCCGGACTGGTGATCGTTTCCGCTTGTGCGCTCAACATCCTCAACATCACCGGCCGCGGACGGGCACGCACGCTCAGCGTGCTGGCCCTCGCCGACATCGCCCTGCAGCTTGCGGTGATTGGAGTCGGCGTCCTCGCCGTCTTGCATCCCGATCGCCTCACCGATCAGATTCAGCTCTTCACCAACCCCAGCGTCAAGGACATCGTCTACGCCTCGGTGATCGCGATGCTCGCCTACGCGGGTATCGAGGCAGCCTCCGACCTCGCCCCCGATATTGACGTGCGGCCACGTGACCTGAAACGGATCGTTTCGGTCGGGGCTGTTGCGGTGCCTCTCGTCTACGCCGGGATGGCGGCAATCGCACTGATGGCGGTGCCGGTAGTTGCCGGCCCGCATGGTCCCGAAACCGCTCTTGGTCACGAATTCGTCGAGGCGCCGGTGTTGGGGGTGGTCTCCGCCTATCACCCGGCCTGGGTGGCGAACACGATGCGCTGGGTAGTAGCGCTGGTCGCCGCCCCGGTCCTCTTCTGGGCTGTGACGACCGCGATGCTTGGCGTCTCCCGGCACATCTACACGTTGGCGATCAACCGTCAGATTCCCAGCTGGCTGGGCAAGCTCAATGGTCGCTACGCAACGCCGCACGTGGCGATCGGGCTCTCCGGCCTGATCGCGATCGGACTGGTCGTGCCGACCGATGTCAAGCTGCTCGCCGGTCTTTACGCCTTTGGCGCGATGTTGGCGATCACGATCGCCCACCTTTCGATCCTGCGGCTACGCGTCACCGAGCCCGACCGGCCCCGCCCGTTCCGGGTTCCCTGGAACGTCTCCTGGCGTGGCGCCCAGCTTCCGCTGCCGACCCTCTTCGCCGGCCTGCTCAGCTTCCTGGCCTTCCTCAGCGTGCTCGCCTTCCACGATCGGGCACGCTGGGTCGGGGGCGGCTGGATGCTGTTCGGCCTCCTCTTCTACGTCGTCTACCGCAAGGTCTTCGAGGGAACCTCTCTAACCCGGCGCGTCTCGGTCACCGAGAGGGCGCTGACCAAGCAGGCGCCCAACGTCGAATACGGCAACATACTCGTGCCGGTGTTCGGCACTGAGCTCGATGACGACATTGTCGCCACCGCCGGGCGGCTCGCCGCCGCTGAGCAAGAGGGAGATGGCGAAATCGATGAGACTCACCTTGCGATCGTCCATGTGATCGAGGTGCCGTTGACCTTGCCGCTTGATGCCGAGCTGCCGCCGGAGCAAGAGGCGGAGGCTCTGCACGCAATCGAGCGCGCCCGCGAAGTCGGCGAAGAGTACGAGGACGTGAAGGTGACGGCGTCGGTGATCAGGGCACGAAATGTCGGTGCCGGGATAGTCGACGCGGCGCGACGCGGCGGCGTCGAAGCAATCATTGTCGGTGCTGAGCCGCCGAGCAAGATCCGCGGCGGGGCGAAGCTGGGGGGGATCGGCGCCGCCAAACCGGCCGAGATCGGAGCGGCGACCGAGTACGTGCTGAAGAAGGCCTCCTGTCAAGTCCTCCTCACCGCGCCACCAGAGCCGGCCGCCGAGCCGCAACCCGCTCCGGCCGCCGCTGACTAGTATCCAGGCGTGGTGAAAACGTGTTCATCCTGATCGTCGGCTGCGGGCGGGTCGGCTCCTCCGTCGCCCGCTCGATGCTTAGCGAGGGTCACGAGGTGTCGTGCCTCGACGAGGATCCCGAGGCGCACACTCGCCTCGAGGTTGGCCTCGACAAGGGTTGGGAGGACCTCGGCGGCCGCTTCACGGTCGGAACTGGCCTCGAGACCGACGCTCTGCTGGCGGCCGGGATCGAGAACGCGGACGCCTTCATCGCCTCCACCAACGGCGACAACACCAACATCGTGATCGCCCAGATCGCCCAAAAACGCTACGAGGTGCCGACTGTGATCGCGCGGATCCTCGACCCTCTGCGGGCCGAGTGGTACCGCCAGCAGGGTTTGCACACGATCTGCCCGACGCGGGTCGCGATCGACATGCTGGAGAGCGCGGTGCGCGAGGGCGCCCAGCGCAGCAAGGTGGTCTGACCGTGTACATCATCGTCGTCGGAGCGGGGAAGGTGGGCTGGAATCTAGCCCGCGAGCTGCTCGAAAAGAACCATGAGGTGACGGTGATCGAGAGCAACCGCCGCCGCTACCTGACCGTCGAGCAGGAGCTCGAGCACAACGTCACCTACGGCGATGCCTCCGAGCTCTGGGTTCTGGAGCGAGCTGGGATTCAACGCGCCGACTTGGTGATCGCGGTGACTGGCGACGATGAGGACAACATGCTGATCTGCCAGGTCGCCCGCGAGAAGTACGAGGTCGCGCAGATCATCGCCCGGGTCAATAACCCGCGCAACAGGCCTCATTTCGATCTGCTCGGGGTGAAGCCATCGGTTTCGGCCACCGACCTGATCTTGCGCTTGTTAGAGCACGAGGTGCCCGAGTACGGGCTGGTCCACTTGCTCGATCTGCAGGAGGAGCAACTGGAGATCATTGAGATGTTGCTCGGCAAGGATTCCGGGGTAACTGGGCGTCGTGTTGGCGATCTCTCGATGCCCGAAGGCAGTCTCTTGATCTCGGTCCTGCGCGAAGGCAAGGGCTTCGTACCCAACGCCGACACTGTGCTCGAGGTAGGCGACGAGGTGTTGGCTGTGCTCGACCCCGGCCGCGAGGATGATCTCAAGGAGCTCTTCGGCCCGGCGGCCGGCGGCAACGGAGCGGGCTGAGCATGGCCGACCGCGAGGTCGACTTCCTACTCGTTGGCGGTGGCATGGGCTCGGCACACTGCGCCGCGGAGCTGCGCAAGCGCGGCGCCGAAGGCTCGATCCTGTTGGCCGGGCGTGAGCCCGAGCCGCCCTACGAACGACCGCCGCTCTCAAAGGAGTACATGCGCGGCGAGGCGAGCCGTGAGGATGCCTACGTCAACCCGCCCAACTGGTACGAGGAGAACGGGGTCGAGTTGCTGACCGGCGTCAACGTGATGTCGCTCGACATCGCGGCACGCACGGCGAAGCTGCAGGGTGGGGGAGAGGTCGCTTTCGACAAAGCACTGCTCGCTACCGGGGCGATGGTCAACATCCTCCGGGTCGAGGGCGCCGAGAACGAGGGCGTCCACTACCTGCGCGCCTTCGGCAACTCCGACGCGATCCGCGCCGACGCCGAGGCGGCCGAGCACGTCGTCTTGATTGGCGGCAGCTATATCGGCACCGAGGTCGCCGCCTCGCTGACCGCGAAGGGCGTCAAGTGCACGATCGTGATGATGGAGGACGTGGCGCTCTCGCGGGTCTTCGGCGAGGATGCTGGCCGCTGGTTCCAGGGGAAGCTCGAATCCCACGGCGTCACCGTTCATGCCGGTGAGGAGCTGGAGGCCTTCGAGGGCGATGGCCGGGTGAAGGCAGTACTGACCAAGAGCGGCCACGCTATTGAGTGCGACACGGTCATCGTCGGCGCAGGCGTCCGTCCCGACGCGATGCTCGCCCAGCGCGCCGGGCTCGAGGTCGACGACGGGATCGTTTGCGACTCGAAACTGGCGACTTCGGTCGAGGGGATTTATGCCGCCGGCGACTGTTGCTCCTATGAGAGCGTCGTCCACGGCAGGCGGATCCGGGTCGAGCACTGGGACGTAGCGATGCAGCAGGGCATGCACGCCGCCGGCAACATGCTCGGTGAGGACCGCGACTATGACGTCGTTCCCTACTTCTTCAGCGACCTCGCCGATTGGGCCAGTCTTGAGTATGTCGGTCCCGCCGCGGAGTGGGACGAGGAGATTTGGCGTGGCGATCCCGACAGCGATGAGTTCTCTGTCTGGTATCTCAAGGACGGCAAGGTTGGCGGTGCCCTTAGCGTCGGCCGCTCCGAAGACCTGGCCGAGGCCCGCCGCCTGCTGGCCGACGGCGTTGACGTCTCCGCCGCCCGCGAGCAGATCGCCAACCCCGACAGCGATCTGGGCGCGATTTCCTAGCGGACGCAGCCTGCGCGCAGCTGCCGCGCGCCGCCGGATATCCTCAATGTCTGTTCGTTGCGCCCTGGTGTAATTGGCAACACGCCAGCCTCTGGAGCTGGATTTCGGGGTTCGAGTCCCTGGGGCGCAGTCGCAACCGCAGCAAAAAGTCCCTGCAAAGACTGTCTAGCCGCTCTGCTACCTTCGCGTCGCATGGGGAACTCCAAGCGCCTTCTCGTGAGCTTGCCGCTCATCGCTCTTGCAATCGCCGGCTGTGGCGGTGGGGGCGGCGACGATTCGACTGCGGCCCCGGCCCCAGAAATCACCGAAGTGGCCGCACTGAGCAAGGAAGAGCTAATCGCGCAGGGTGACGCGATCTGCGCCGAGGTGAACGCGGCGGTCGGCACGGTCGGCTCGACCAGCTCGGGCGCGGCCGGCCAGGCCGCTCAGGTGGCCGGTCTATACGCCGGCATGGTCGAACGGCTGAAGGGCCTGGGGGCGCCCGGCGACGAAGCGACCGGCTACCCCGAATTCATTTCCTCTGCCGAAGCTCTCGTTCAGGCGGAGGACAACGTCAAGCTGACCTCTGAACGAGAAGAAGGGGAAGCGCTGAGCGAAGCCGAAACGGAAGCCTCTTCGGCGCTCGCCTCGTTCCAGTCGTCATCGTCGTCGTTCGGCTTCGAAGACTGCGCCGAAGCTCCGGCCGCGCCGACCCCAAGCAGCTCGGCCGGGGTCGGTGCCGAAGAAGCCGAAGCTGGCGGCGAAGAAGCCGAAGAAGTCGCACCTGAAGAAGAACTCGAAGTCGCACCCGAAGAAGCTCCGCCCGTCGAAGAAGAAGGCGCTGGCGGCGGCGCCGGGGTGGGCGGCGGCACCGAAGGCGGCGGGGGCAGTTCAGGTGGCGGCAGCAGCGGCGGTATTGGCCCTGGGTAAGGGCCTTAGGCCACTGAAGACTCTTCCCAGTTGCCGTATAGACGCGCATACGGACCGCCGGCCTCGATCAGCTCCTCATGAGTCCCACTCTCGGCTATGCGCCCGTGTTCGAGCACGACGATCTTGCCGGCGCGGCGGATGGTCGAGAGCCGATGGGCGATGACGATCGCCGTGCGGCCGGTGAGCAGACGCTCCAGCCCCCGCTCGATCGTCTTCTCGGTGCGCACGTCGACGTTAGAGGTCGCCTCGTCGAGGATCAGGATGCGGGGTTCGGCGAGCAGGGCGCGGGCGAAAGCGACGAGCTGGCGCTGGCCCGCTGAGAGCTGGACGCCCCGCTCGCCGACTTCGGTGTCAATGCCTTCTGGCAGTGCCGCAATGAACTCGGTTGCGCCGACGGCTGCCGCGGCGGCCTCGACCTCGTCCAGGCTTGCCTCGGGTCGGCCGAAGGCGATGTTCTCCCGCACGCTGCCGGAGAAGAGGAACCCCTCTTGGGGGACGATGCCAAGCTGGCGCCGCAGGGCGTGCTGCTGGACCCCGCGCAGATCGTGCCCATCGACCAAGACGCGGCCATGCTGCGGGTCGTAGAAGCGGGCGACGAGCTTGGCGAAGGTCGACTTGCCGGCCCCGGTCGTACCGACGAGGGCCAGGGTCTGCCCTGGTGGCACGTGCAAGTCGACCCCCTTAAGCGCCCACTCCACGTGCTCTCCTCGGACCTCCTGTTCGAGCGCGTCGTCGTCATAGGCGAACGACACGCCCTTCATCTCGATCTCACCGCGCAGGGTGCTCGGGTCGATGGCGCCCGGTGCATCGACCATGTCGGGCTCGGTATCGAGCAGCTCGAAGATCTTGTCGAGTGCGGCCATGCCCTGCTGGTAGGTGGTGTAGAGCTGTGAGAGTTCCTGGATCGGCGAGAAGAAGACCTGTAGGTAGCCGATGAAGGCGACGATCGTGCCGATCTGGATCGCCTGGTCGATCGCTTGGGTGCCGCCGTAGAGGATGATTGCCGCGGTGCCGGCGGCGGTCAGCAGTTCGATCGCCGGGAAGTAGGAGGCGTTGAGAAAGACGGTCCGCATATTCGCCTCGCGGTTCGCCTCGTTGAGCTCGGTCATCGCCGCCCCATGGCGCGCCTCCTGGCCGAAGCTGCGCACGATCCGGACCCCGCTCAGGGTCTCCTGTAGGTAGGCGGTGACGGCGGCGATCCGCTCGCGCGTTTCCCGGTAGGCACCGTGGGAGGCGACCCGGAAGACGACGCTGGCGAGGGCGACGAGGGGAAAGGTGAGGAAGGTGACCAAGGCCAACTTGACGTCGAGCGCGAACATGATCACGACCACGCCGATCAGAGTGAGGACGCTGGAGAAGAGGGTGGTCACGCCACTGGTGAGAAGTTGGTTGAGGGCCTCTATGTCGTTGGTCATGCGGCTGATCAGCACACCTGGGCTGCGCCGCGTGAAGAAGCCGATCGACATCGTCTGGAGGTGGGCGAAGACGTGCTCGCGCAGGTCCTGGAGCGCGCGGGTGCCGACCCAGCCGACCAGGTAGGTCTGGGCGTAGGTGGCGAGAGCAAAGACGGCGGCGACGGCGAGGAAGGCGATGACGATCAGCGTCAGCGCGCTGGTGTCGCCGGTGACGATGCCGGCATCGATCGCCTGTCCGGCAAGGTAGGGAGGGGCGAGGCCGGCGCCGGTGGCAGCCAGTATCGCGATCACGGTCAGCACCACCCGGCCGCGGTAGGGGCGCAGCAGTCCGGTCATCCAGCGCAGCTTGCGGCCGCGCTGGTCCTCGCCGCGGACGATCAGCCAAAGCCTCCTCATAGCCTCGCCACTTCCTCGCGCTGCTCGAGGTCGCGCTGCAGGAAGACCGAGTCGGCGAGACCGTGCTCGGCAATCTCGCGGTAGAAGCCACAGCCCTCGAGCAGCTCCTCGTGGGTGCCGCGATCGACGATGTGGCCGCCGTCCATGACCACCACCTCGTCGGCGAGCGAGACAGTCGAGAGGCGGTGGGCGATGACGAAGGTCGTGCGCCCGGCCATCGCTTCGCCGAGGCCCGTCTTGATCGCCGCCTCGGTCGTCGCGTCGACAGAGGAAGTGGCGTCGTCGAGGATCAGGATGCGCGGGTCGGCGAGCAGGGCACGGGCAATGGCGACGCGCTGGCGCTGCCCGCCGGAGAGAGTCATCCCGCGCTCGCCGACCAGGGTGTCGTAGCCACCCGGAAGGTCGCGGATGAACCCGTCGGCCTGAGCGCGCCGTGCCGCCGTTTCGACCTCGTCGCGGCTCGCCCCGGGCCGCGCGTAAGCGATGTTCTCGGCAATGCTGGCGGTGAAGAGGAAGCTGTCGTCACCGACGAAAGCAACCTCCGAGCGCAACGACGTGAGGTCGACCGCGCGAACGTCGGCACCGTCGATCGCCACAGAGCCCTGGCTCGGGTCATAGAGGCGGGCGATCAGCGCGACCAGGCTCGTCTTGCCCGACCCTGAGGGGCCGACGAGTGCCACCGTGCGACCCGCCTCGACCTCCAGATCGACGCCTTCGAGCGCCGCAGCCGACATTGACCCCACCCTGGTGTGGTCAATGTCGGCTGCGCTGGCCGGCGGAGCGGTTTCGTAGCGTAGGGCCACGCCACGCATCTCCACTCGCCCCCCGCCCGCCGGCAGCGGCGGTGCTTCCGGTGGGCTCTCGATCTGCGGCTCGCGGTCGAGGATCTCGAAGAGGCGGTTACCGGAGGCGATCGCGCGCTGTGCCATTCCCAGCGTCATTCCCAGCATCCGCATCGGTCCCGCCAGCATCGCGACGTAGGTGTAGAAGGCGGTGAAGTCGCCGAGGCTGAGGTTGCCGGCGATCACCTGACGGCCGCCGATCAGCAGCACGAGGGCGATGCCCAGCTGCGGCAGGAAACCGAGCAGGGGGGAGAAGAACGCCTGCAGCTTGGTCGAGTAGATGCTCTGGTCGAAGACGCGGGAGACAGCGCGACGGAAGCGGTGCAACTGGTGCTCCTCGCGGGCAAAGGCCTTGACGATGCGAATTCCGGAGACGTTCTCCTCGGCTTCCGCGGTCAGCTCGGCGATTCGCTGCTGCACCTCCTGCACGGCTGGGCGGGAGACGCGGTTATAGCGGGAGGCGGCGTAGACAACGAAGGGTGCCGGCGCCAGGGCGACCAGTGCCAGCCAGGGCTCGAGGATGAACATCACGGCGCTGGCCAGGGCGATCGTCAGCAGGTTCTGCGTGATGAAGATCAGGCCGTAGCCGAGGAAGAACCGGATCGATTGCAGGTCCACGGTCGCCCGTGACATCAGCTGCCCGGTCTGCTGGCTGTCGAAGAAACCCAGCTCTAGGCGTTGCAGGTGGGCGTAGAAGCGTTGTCGCAGGTCGAACTCGACCGCGAGGGAGACCTTGCCGGCGACTACCCGTCGCACCATCGTCAAGCCCAGGCGCAGAATGCCGGCGACCACGATCACGATCGCCAGCGGCAGTAGGTCAGGCTTGTTGCCTTCCTCGATCGCGTTGATCGCCCGGCCAATCAGCCAGGGAATCAGCACGGTCATCCCCATCGCCAGCCAGGCGAAGACGAGTGAGCCCCAGAGTTGGCGGCGATATGGCCGCAAAAAGCCCATCAGACGGCGATAAGTCCGCATCAAGCCACTATACAAAGTGAAGTAAAGGCCTCCGGACCGACGTGTCGAGAGTTATGTACCCATATCGGCACTCAACTCCCGGCGCGTCGCGAGTCGTCAGTCGAACGCGGCTGCCTTGGCGCTGGAGACTTTGCCGCCGCTGCACTTGGGGCCGTGGCCGGGGCGCGGCAGGATCTGGAAGTTGGTGACTGCGTGGTAAGGCGTGGTGGCGCCGTTGTTTTGAGCCAAGGTCACCACCAGGCGGTAAAAGCCTGCCGGAAGGTCGTGGTAGTAGATCTCCGGACGCGTCGCTGGCGAGTAGCTGCCGCTAGCTCCGATTCGTTCAGCAAGCACGCCGTTTGGCCCGGAAAAGCGCGGAAAGTCGAGGGAGGCGCCAACCAGTCGTCCGCGGCCGAGTGGACTTTCCTCAGCGCGTTTTAGTTTTGCTGGCTCCACACAGTCGGGAACGCGGTTAAGCGCGAAGCGGATGTTGCCCTCGCCGAGTTGCGGTTCACCGCCGAAATGGCGCGGCGCCAGCTTGAAATTGTCGATCTTGGACTTGACCACAACCGCCCGGTTCGTTTGACGAGCCCCGTTACGAGGGGAGACGATCTCTACACTTGGTTCTCCCGGCAGGGCTGATCGTCCCGAGTCACTGGTTCCGTCGCTTGCAAGCGATGCCGCCAGTATGGCTACTAGGACAGTCGCCGCCAGGACTGCAAAAATGCCAATTCCGCGTCGCACGGGCCGGAACACTACGCACAGCTGGCGCAGAGCCTCGACTCGACATGACTCCCGCAACCGAACTCGCTTACAGAATTGGCGCTGCCGCACGGCGCCCGGATAGTTGGTTGCAGCTGCTCAAGTTCGGCCTGGTCGGCGGCTCCGGTTATTTGATCAATCTGGCGGTCTTCTCCGTGCTCTCTGACAGCATCGGACTCCATCACCTCGTCGCTGCCGTAGGTGCTTTCGCTGTCGCTCTTTCCAACAACTTTCTCTGGAACCGTCACTGGACCTTTGAACCTGGCGACGGCCACGCCGGTTTTCAAGCCGCGCGCTTTCTTGCCGTCAGCCTGGGGGCGCTGTTGATTAACCTGGTTGTGCTTGAACTCCTAGTTTCGGGAGCTTCGATGGGGAATTTGACCGCACAGGCGGTCGCGGTCGCAGTCGCGATGCCATTTAATTTTCTGGGCAACAAGCTCTGGACCTTCGCCTGAGGCGGCCGTAGACCGGCGCATCTCGGGGTCTTCGGTCGGGCTCCTCGGGTCACGCACTCGAGTGCGCTCCCCTTGTCGCCCTTCCTGCATCCCCCGAGCTGCTTGGTCTACGGCCGCCTCAGGTAGTGGTAATTGGCATTGCGTCTACCAGTCGCCCTCCAGCCAGCGGAGCAGGTTGGGCTCGATGCTGGCCAGGTCGGGCTCGGGGGAGGCCAGCTCGGCGCTGGCGAGTTGAATCGCGGCACCGACGGCGAATGTGGTCCGGTCGGGATCTCCGCCCAGCCAAGCCTCGACGCGACCCAGGCGGAGATGGTCTGTTCGGAACTTGTGCAGGGCCGACCGGGCGGCGGCGGGATCGGTCTCGGCAAGTGCGATCAACGCCTCCAACCCGGCTTGGACCCTGTTCCCGGGCGGCGCCTCCTCGACGGCGGCGATCGCCCGCTTAACAAACCCTTCGTCCAGCCGCCCTTCTTCCAGCAGAGCGGTTCTCGTACCCTCTCTCATGTTGGGACCTCCTCTTCAGGTCTCGGCCGGGCCCCGGGGTGTTACAAGCACCGCCGGGGCCGCGTTTTTCTCATCGCTGGTCAACGTAGGCTCGCGCCCGGACGGCGAAGCGCCCAATTTCCTCCCATTCGCGACTTTTCCCACTTATTTGACACTTTCGTCACTCTTTTGTGTGTCACTCGAATACTTCAAGGTGCTTGACCATTGTTTTCCAGCATAGGACTCCGTGAGCCCGTGGTCAACGTCCGTGGCAAACTCTGACGACAATGAGCACCGGAAAGCCGACCTACAACCCCGCGGAGATCGAGGTTTCTCGCCAGGCCGACTGGGCTGAGCAGGCTGTTTTCAAGACGCCTGTTCCGAGCCCCGGTCAGGCTGCTGTCTACATCAAGCCATCCAGTCCGTTTACCTCGGGAAACCTGCATATGGGTCACGTCCGCGATTACTCAATCGGCGATGCTTACGCACGCTTTCGCCGTGCCCGTGGGGACGCGGTTCTGTTCGGTTTCGGCTTTGACGCCTTTGGTTTGCCGGCAGAGATGGCCGCGATTGAGCGCGGCACGAGGCCGGCAGAGTGGGTCGAGCGTTGCGGCGAGCGGATGCTCGGGCAGATGAAGCGACTCGGTTTCTCTTTCGACTACGAGCGCGTCTTCTACAGCTCCGACGAGGCGCAGTACCGCTGGTCGCAGTGGCTGTTCGTGACCCTGCTCGAGGCCGGCATGGTCTACCGCGACAACGCCACGGTCGATTGGTGCGACACCTGCCAGACGACGCTGGCCGCCCTGCAAGTTGAGGATGGGCGCTGCTGGCGTTGCCACAACAAGGTGCGTTTGGTTCGCCGGCCGACCTGGTTCCTGCGACTCTCCCCTTACCTCGAGGAGAACGACCGCAACTTGGCAGAGCTCGCGGATTGGGATGAGCTCTCGCTGAAAACTCAGCGCTACATCCTCGGCCGCAGCGATGGCGTCGAGCTCGATCTTGCCGGGCCCGGAGGTGGTGGTCTTGAGGTCTTTACGCCGCACGCCGATGCGGTAGGCGAGGCGCGCTTTGTGTTGCTCTCGCCCCGCCACCCCGAGGTCGAGCGTTTGGTGACCGACGACGCGGTCGCCGCACAGCTGGATGAGCTGCGTTCTGGTGGCTGGGAGCGCAGCGCCCGCGACGCCGCCGCGGTGCCGGTGATCGACACCGGCGCCTCCATTGACGTCGCCGGTGGGGGGACACTGCCGCTATTCGTTTCGCCGCTCGTCGATGCCCGCTATGGCCCGACCGCCGCGCTCGGTATCCCCGCGGCCGACGAGGCCGACGAGGCGATCGCGGCGCGGATGTCGCGCAGCGCGAGCGAGCCACTCGGTGGTGGTGTGGCCGCCGAGTTGGAGGCTCGCGAGGCGACCCGTTACCGGGCCTATGACTTCTCGATCTCGCGCCAGCGTTACTGGGGCACGCCGATCCCGGTTGTGCATTGCAAGCAGTGCGGCGTGGTCCCGGTCCCGATTGAGGATCTGCCGGTTGTGTTGCCGCGCGACGTCGAGCCGACCGGCGAGGGCAATCCGTTGGCCGAGCGTCCCGATTTTCTCGAGACGACCTGCCCTCACTGCGATGGCGTGGCCAAACGTGAGACCGACACGCTCGATTGTCACTTCGACGCCCTCTGGCTATGGGTGCCGGCCGCCGTGCCGCCCTCTGATCGTGACGAGCAGATGTTCACCCATCCCGACTTGCAGGATTGGCTGCCCTCCGAGCGACTCGTCGCCGGCAATGACAGTGGTGGCTTTGTTTTCGATCAGCGGGTGGTGACCAAGGCGCTGCGCGACATTGGTCCCCTCTCCTTCCTCAAGGACGGAGAGCCCTTCGCCGGTTGCCTCTTTCACGAGATGGTGATCGCCGATGGCCGCAAGATGAGCAAGCACCTTGGCAACGTCGTTGATCCCGACGAGCTGGTCGCCCAGCAGGGTGCTGACACCGTTCGGCTCGCGGTTCTCTACGCCGCCGGACCTGCCAAGGCGCTCAACTGGACCGACGGCGCGCTGCGCTTCGCCTCGCGCTTCTTGCGCGGTCTCTGGGACTACACCCAAGCCAGCATCGTTGCCGCCGCCGCGGCGCCCGAGGACGCCGAGGCCGCTGCCGACACCGCCTTTATTCGCGAGCGCCTGGGCAAATGGTGCGACAACGGCGTGGAGCGGATCACCTCCGACCTGGAGGAGCTGCAGATGCACAAGGCTGTTCGCAACGTCACTCGGCTGCTGGAGCGGATTAAGGACTACGAGAAGCGGATCCTGCAACGCCGCGGTCAGCTCAGCCGCGAGGACTACGAGACGCTGCTCGAGGCGCTGGCGCTCCTTGCGCGGACGCTCTCGCCCTTTGCGCCGCATATCGCAGAGGAGCTACTGGCAGCCCTCGGGCGGGACGCCTCTGTAGGATTTCCGGCAGGAGGAGAGGCCGTATCCCTCTCTATGGCCAGGAATAATTGATCGACATGCCCGTACCTGCTATACAGAACCGCTCATGATCAGGCGCCAGCACGGAAAGCGTAGGCGGAGATTTGCGAAGGCGGGCGGCCTGCCCTCGCTAGCCAGGGGTGTTGAGGGGCAATGAGCCTCTCGGCTGACCAGCGCACCCGCTCCTGCGCGACGGAGCTGGTCTGCCACGACTGTGAGCTTCGGCTCCCCCTTCTCGATACCACCTTCAGGTGCCTTGGCTGCGGCCAGACCCTCGATGTCGACTACGACTACGAGCTGGCAAAGAGGCGCGTCGCCGAGCGGCCGATCGCCGAGCGCGAGCTCAACATCTGGCGCTTCGAGGAGCTGCTGCCGATCGTCGACGCGACGGCAAAGGCCCGGGTCGGCCGCTACAGCGGCCGTACGCCGCTGATCCATGCCGACCGCCTCGGCGCCGAGCTCGGCCTGCGCAAGCTTTACCTCAAGGACGACAGCACCCAACGTCCCAGTCTCTCCTACAAGGACCGCGTCGTCTCGATGGCGGTTGCCCGCCTGCTCGAGCTGGGGAAGCCGGAGATTGGCTGCGTCTCGACCGGCAACGTCGGCACCGCGGTCGCCTCGCTGGCAGCCAAGGCGGGGGTTGCCGCTTACGTCTTCTACCCGAGCAACATGGAGCGCGGCAAGGCGCGTGCCTGCCGAGCCCTGGGGGCGGCCGTGATCCAGCTCGACGGCAACTACGACGAAGCTAATCGTGCTTGCCGGGAGCTGGCGTTGGAGACCGGCATTCAGTTCGCCAACATCACCCTGCGCCCGTTTTACGCCGAGGGGGCGAAGACGATGGCCTTCGAGGTGGTCGAGCAGCTCGACTGGGTCTCACCAGACCACTTCGTCATCCCGGCCGCTGGCGGCACGCTCTCCTCGCGTGTCCACAAGGGACTAGGGGAGATGGAGACAGTCGGCATGGCGGAGACCGCCGCGACCAAGATCCACGTCGCCCAGGCGGACGGCTGCGGGCCGATCGCGACCGCAATTCTCGACGGTAGCGGCGAGATCGAGCCGCAGCGCCCAAATACGGCCGCCCACTCTCTGGCGATCGGCGCCCCGGGGGACGGGCCGCTCGTCGTCGACGCGGTCACCTCGCGCGGGGGCTCGGCGGCGAAGGCCACCGACCCCGAGATCTTCGAGGCACTCGACCTACTCGGCGCCACCGAGGGCATCCTCACCGAGCCCGCGGGCGGCACCACGATCGCCGCGACGATGAAGCTGGCCAACGAGGGCAAACTCGGCCCCGACGACACCGTAGTCGCGGTGATCAGCGGCAACGGCTACAAGACCCTCGACGAGCACCCCGACAAACCCTGGCCCGAAATGGTTGCCCCAGAGGTCGAGGCGATGGAGGAGACCCTCGCCCAGTTCCGCCACACCGGCACCAGCGCCGCACTGTCGGGCTAGTCGGCCGAACTAACGCTGTAGGCGATGCCGGAGGAGGGACTCGAACCCCCGACACGCGGATTATGATTCCGCTGCTCTAACCAGCTGAGCTACTCCGGCGGGGCGGGGGATGGTAGCGAGGGAAGGGGTGCGGGCGGGCTGCACGCCGCATCGGCGGTTAGCCTAGTCGGATGATGGGGAGCGCTCTGGATAGGGCAGTCAACACGCTGATCCGAGATTGCCTGGATCTGAGCCCCTCTGAAGAGATGCTGGTGATCTGCAATCCGATCACCGAAGAGCTTGGGGCACTGGTGCGAATCAATGCTCAGGGCGAGGGCGGTGAAGCGACCCTGGCTGTCATCTCCGAGCGCGAATCGCACGCGGCTGAGCCGCCGCGGGCGGTCGCCGCGGCGATGCTCGCCGTCGACGTTGTCGTGGCGCCGACGATCCAGTCGATCTCCCACACCGAAGCCCGCCGCGCTGCTACTGAAGCGGGTGTTCGGGTTGCCTCGATGCCTGGCGTGACTGGCGAGATGCTGGCCCGGGTAATGGCGGCGGACCTGAGGCTGTTGCGGAAACGGGGTGCGTCGGTTGGTCGAGCGCTCGGCGCCGGCGCCGAGGCAAGGATCACCTGCGCGCACGGCTCTGACCTGCGCCTCGGCCTAGAGGATCGGACCGCGATCGTCGATGCTGGAGCGCTCAACATGCGCGGTGCTTTCGGCAACATCCCCTGCGGCGAGGCCTTTATCGCGCCGCTTGAGGGAACTGCCGAGGGAACCCTGGTAGTCGACGGCTCGATCGCGGGCATCGGCCGGGTCTCGGGACCGGTCGAGCTCACGGTGCGCGATGGTCACCTGACCGAGGCAACCGGCTCCGACGGCGCTCAGCTGCTGGGGCTTCTATCCGAACACGGTGCCGATGGAACCAATGTCGCCGAGCTTGGGATCGGCACCAACGAAAGCGCGACCCTCACCGGCAACATCCTCGAGGACGAGAAGATCCTCGGTACGGCGCACGTCGCCTTCGGCGCCTCGGCGGCGATCGGCGGCACCGTCCAGGTGCCGGTGCACCTCGACTGCGTCGTCCTCCGGCCGACAGTCGAAATCGATGGTTCCACGATTGTGCGGGCCGGTGAGCTGGTCGTCTAGTGCCCCGGCCGCTGCTTGCCGTTCCGAACGTTTCAGAGGGTCGCGATGCTGCGCAGATTGAGGTTCTGGAGCGCGCCTTCTCTGCGGGTGTCGAGCTGCTCGACCGTCATAGCGATCGCGACCACAATCGGACCGTCTTCACGCTCGCTGGCGAGCCGTCAGCGTTAAGCGCAGCGCTGGCGGGCGGCGCAGCCGAGGCGATCCGCTCAATAGACATGAACGCGCACGACGGAGTGCACCCGGCCATCGGGGCGCTCGACGTCTGCCCGATCGTTTGGGTTGACCCCAAGGATCGCGACACGGCGCGCGCGACAGCAATCGCAGTTGCTGTCGCGATCGGCGATCTGGGGGTCCCCGTCTTCCTCTACGGCGAGCTTGCCGCTGGTCCGGAGTTCGTCGAGCGGGCCTACTTTCGCAACGGTGGCTTGGCCGAGCTATGGGTGCGAATGGAGGGCGGCGAGCTGCATCCCGACCGGGGGCCTGAGCTGCCCCACCGCAGCGCCGGCGCGGCACTGGTGACCGCCCGCCCGCCGCTCGGTGCCTTCAACCTCGAGCTCGACAGCGGCGACCTCGATCTCGCCCGCGCCGTCGCCGCCGGCCTGCGCGAGTCCGGTGGCGGCCTGCGCGGCGTGCGGGCGATAGGCCTGCCGCTCTCCAACGGGCGCGTCCAGGTCTCGGCCAACGTTCACGACCCGGCCGCGACTCCGCTGGGAGTGGTTGCAGAGAGGGTGCGTTCCCTCGCCGCACCCCTCGGAGCACGCCCAGTCGAGGCTGAGCTCGTTGGCTTGATCCCGGCGGCTGCCTTGGTCTGCTACCCAGACGATGTGCCGATCAGGGGCTTCGATCCGGACCGGCAGACGATCGAGCGGCGCCTTGCGGCTCCGTCCTGAGAGACCCGGACCGCTAGATTCCGGCATATGGCTCAGACGAAGAAGAAGCGTCGTCGCAAGCACCGCGGTACCCAGGGAGGTCGGGTCGATCCGAATCGCCGCGCGGGTAAACCCCGCAGTCGCGAGGAGGCGAAAGCCCGCGCCCGCGCCGGCCGCACGGGTTCGCCCAAAACCGACTCTCCACCGACTTGGCGCAGCTCGATCCTCCGCGGCGTGGTCGCCGCCGTCATCTTCACCGCGTTGCTGATGCTGATCTTCAAACGCCCACCGAGTGCTGCGTTCGGCCTCGGCGCCTTCATGCTCGTCTTTTACATTCCGGCCGGCTACTACATCGACTCGATGCTCTGGCGGCGAAGGGAGCGTGCCCGAATCCGCGCCCGGGAGAAGGGATGAGCCTCGATGTCCAGATGCTCACCGTCGGGCCGATCGCGGAGAACTGCTTCGTGCTGCGGCGCGAAGGCTCGGGCAGCGGCCTGATCGTCGATCCCGGGGACGAGCCCGACCGGATCCTCGCCACAGTCGAGCAAATGGGGACGAAGATCGACGCGATCCTGGTCACCCACTGCCACTTCGATCACATCGGCGCGGTTGCCCCGGTGGCGACGGTCACCGGGGCGCCGGTCTACTGCCCGGAGCTGGAGCGGCCGGTCCTCGCGGACATCATGTCCTACGTCCCGATGCCCGGAATCGGTCCGTACGACAGCTATGAGGCTGATCAGACGGTGAAGGGGGGAGAGGCGCTGGAGCTGGCGGGAATGACCATCGATGTGATCTTCACCCCCGGCCATAGCCCCGGCCACGTCACCTACTCGGTGCGCGACGAGGACGCGATGTTCTCCGGCGACGTTCTCTTCCAAGGGTCGGTGGGCCGGGTCGATCTGCCCGGCGGCGACGGCCCGACGCTGATGCGTTCGATTCGTACGCTGCTCGACTCCCATCCACCGGAGACCGGCGTCTACCCAGGCCACATGGGTGTCACCACACTGGGCGCCGAGCGGGCGACCAATCCCTTCCTCGCCGAACTGGCCCGCTAAGCGCGGCCTCGCGCAGGTAAGGTCGCGCCACGATGGCGAGCAAGTACCAGGCCCCGCGCGGGACCTTCGACATCCTGCCGGACGGTGCCCGGTCCCGGCGGCGGATCGAAGCCGCAGCCGCGGCGATCTTCGCCCGTGCCGGCTACGAGCCGATCGCGACGCCTGCCTTCGAGGACACCAATCTGTTCGAGCGCGGCGTCGGGCGCTCCACCGACATCGTGCGTAAGGAGATGTTCACCTTCGAGGACAAGGGCGGCCGCAGTATCACCCTGCGGCCCGAGGGGACGGCGCCGATCTGCCGTGCCTACCTCGAGCACGGCATGCAGAAGCTGGCACAGCCGGTGAAGCTGTCTTACGCGGGGCCGTTTTTCCGGCACGAGCGCCCGCAGGCCGGTCGCTATCGCCAGTTCCACCAGATTGGTATCGAGGCGATCGGGAGCGATTCGCCCGCCGCCGACGCCGAGGCAATCGCCATGCTCGACGCCTTGCTCAAGGAGCTGAACCTGTCCGGGGTTGAGCTTCGCCTTGGCAGCCTCGGCTCTTTCGAGGCACGTCGGTCCTACCTTGAGGAGCTGAAGTCATATCTGCACGCACATGAAGACGAGCTGTCAAAAGATGTGCGCGAACGGATCGATGTCAATCCACTCCGCGCCTTCGACTCCGACGATGAGGGGACTCGGGGTGTGATGGACAGCGCCCCGACGCTGGTCGACCAGCTCGAAGGCGATGACGCTGCGCATTTCAAGACGGTGCGCGCCTACCTGGACGCCTCGGGTGTCGACTACACAATCGATCCCACGCTCGTTCGTGGCCTCGACTACTACACCCGGACGATCTTCTCGTTTGTCTGCGACCGGCTCGGGCCCCAGTCGGAGCTCGGTGGCGGCGGGCGCTATGACGGCCTGATCGAGCAGCTCGGCGGCCCGCCGACCCCGGCTGTCGGCTGGGCTGTGGGGATCGAGCGGATCCTGCTGGCCCTTGGCGACGAGGAGGGCGGGGGCGTGGAGATGCGGCCGGTCTTCTTCTCCTTCGAGCACGACACCAATGTCGAGGGGCAGGCGGTGGCGCTCACGGCCGAACTTCGCAACGCCGGCGTAGCAGCCGAGTTTGATCTCGCTGGCCGCGGCTCGAAGGGTCAGCTCAAACACGCAGACCGGATCGGCGCCCGGCTTGTCGTCTTCCTCCATCGGGATGGGCCGGCGCAGGTGCGCGACATGGACAGCGGCGAGCAGCGCGAGCTCGACCCGGCTCGTCTGGTCGCCGAGCTGACGGAAGGCGACGGATGAGCGACGCGCCTGTGCTCCGTGCCAACGCCTACCGCGACACCTGGTGCGGCCAGGTGCTCGACGACCGGGTCGACTCGACCGTGCGGGTCGCCGGCTGGGTTCACCGCCGCCGCGACCACGGTGGGCTGATCTTCATCGACCTGCGCGACCGGACCGGGATCGTTCAGCTCGTTTTCCATCCTGACTCCTCCGGCGAGGCATTCGAGCTTGCCCACAAGCTGCGCGCCGAGGATGTGCTGAGCACCGCCGGCAGCGTCGTCCGCCGCTCTGCGGAGACGGTTAATCCGGAGCTTCCGACTGGCGAGTTCGAGCTTGCGGTGAGCGCCGCCGAATTGCTCGCCGATGCCGAGACGCCGCCCTTCCAGATCGAGGGCTTCTCAGGCGAGGTCGGCGAGGATGCCCGCCTGCGGCATCGCTACCTCGACCTGCGCCGCGAGCCGATGCGTGAGGCGCTGGTTCTCCGCCACCGGGTGACCGCGGCAATGCGCGAGTTCCTCGACGGCGAGGGCTTCCTCGACGTCGAGACGCCTGTGTTGACCCGCTCCACCCCTGAGGGCGCTCGCGACTTCCTCGTCCCAAGCCGACTCCAGCAGGGCTCCTTCTACGCCTTGCCGCAGTCGCCGCAGCTATTCAAGCAGTTACTGATGGTCGCTGGCTTCGAGCGCTACTACCAGATTGCCCGCTGCTTCCGCGACGAGGATCTGCGCGCTGATCGCCAGCCCGACTTCACCCAGCTCGACATCGAGATGTCCTTTGTCGACGTCGATGACGTGATCGAGGTCAACGAGCGCCTCTTGACGCACGTCTTCGACCGGGTCGGAGGGCCGAAGGTCGAGCGGCCGATCGAGCGGCTTTCCTACGACGAAGCGATGAGTCGCTTCGGCACCGACCGACCAGACATGCGATTCGGGCTCGAGCTTGTCGACCTATCCGACGCCCTTGCCGAGACCGAGTTCAAGGTCTTCCGCGGGACGATCGAAGCCGGTGGTGTGGTGCGCGGGCTCAATGCCGGTCGTCGTGAGATGCCGCGCTCCGAGCTCGATGGGCTGATCTCGCGCGCTCAAGAGCTGGGAGTAAAAGGGCTCGTCTGGGCCTTCCGGGAGGGTGAAGGCTGGCGCTCACCGACCGCCAAGTTCCTCTCCGAGGGTGAGCTGTCAGAGCTCAACACTCGCCTTGGCGCTGAAGAGGGCGAGCTGCTGCTGTTGGTGGCCGATCAGCATCGCGTCGCCAATGCGGTGCTGGGGCAGTTGCGGGTCGATCTAGCTGAGCGCTTTGGGCTGATCCCCGAGGACGAGCACCGGCTTGTCTGGGTGGTCGACTGGCCGCTGCTGGAGCAGAGCGCGGACGGGGCACGCTGGGACCCGCTGCACCACCCGTTCACGGCTCCGGCGGGAGAGTTTGACCCGGCGCGGCCAGGAGAGGCACGCGCGCTTGCTTACGATCTGGTCTGGAACGGACAGGAGATGGGCGGCGGCTCGATCCGTATTCACCGTGCCGATGTGCAGGAGCAGCTCTTTGCCGCGCTCGGCATCGATGCAGAGGAAGCCCGAGCGCGCTTCGGCTTCCTGCTTGAGGCGTTGCGCTACGGCGCGCCTCCGCACGGCGGCATTGCCTACGGACTCGATCGCATCGTACAGCGGCTTGCCGGCGCTGACTCGATCCGCGACGTGATCGCGTTCCCCAAGACCGCCTCGGGCGCCGATGCTCTGACCGGTGCCCCGGCCCCTGTCGATGAGATGCAACTGAAAGAACTTGGCATTGATCTGCGCCGCCGCGGTCCTGGCGGGAGCTAAGCCAGGACCGACTCCCTCCCAGCGAAGAATGGTCAAGATATGACCATGAGCCTCCTCGATCGCTTTCGATTTACCCGTCGAGGCCGCCAGCCCGGTCCGGGGAAGACGCCCATTCAGGTCGATGACCCGGCATTTGATTCATGGGAGGTCGTACGCGACTTCGGCGACGTGCGCACCGCAAGGGCCTGGCACCAAGCGCTGGAAGAGGCCGGGATCGAGGCTGTTTTAACGGCGGACTGGCCAATCGACCGTTTTGGTCGTGGCGATATCGCTCTGCGTGTAAGGGGCGATGACTGGGGCGAGGCAGAGTTCTTGCTCTCCAATCTCGACTGACCTTCCGCAGACCTTCAGCCTGGACCGATTGGCCACTCGCCAGAGGACGCGGGCGGTGGTACGGTTGCACCGAGGCTCGAGCCCGTGCGAGAGCCGTCCCACCGTTTGACCCAACACAAACGGCGCGGGGGCCGATCTCTCTTGGTCCTGCGGGATCCGGAGGAGGCGCCCACCCTTTACTTCAAGGGATCAAAGCCAGGGGCGGCAACGGCGGGTTGGAGCCTCTTTCTTGCGCCATTCGGATGCGCCCTTGGGGAGAGATTTGACTCTGTGCGCACCACTCATGCGTCCGTGCTTGCCACGCTCGCACCGATGGCGCACCAGGACTCCAACCCGACCCGCATCGAACCCCAAATAGGGGTCGGATGTGGTTCGGAGCCGATGGATCGCGTGATCGGCGAGCTGGCCGGATGTCAGCATGGCGTTGTCGCACGACGGCAGTTGCTCGACCTCGGCGTTGGACCCCGGGCGGTCGGCGGCCGGTTGGAGCGTGGATATCTCCACTCGATCCATCACGGTGTGTACGCGGTTGGCCACTCGGTTCTTACTCAGCACGGCCGCTGGATGGCCGCCGTGCTTGCGTGTGGGCCAGGTGCGGTATTGAGCCACCGGTCCGCGGCGAGCCTGTGGGGGCTACTCGACGTTTCCGCTCAGCCGGAAGTGATCAGGCCAGGGCGGTTCAGGGCGCGCCGGGGGATCCTGGCGCGGTTCGGATCGGTGCCAGCCGATGAGCGAACCGTCAGGGAGAGCATTCCGGTGACAATCGTTCCGCGGACGATCGTCGACCTCGCAGGTCTGGGGAAGCGCCGACAAACGCAGCGGGCCATGCATGCGGTGGAAGTCAAGCAACTTACGGATAGCCTCTCGGTCCCCGATCTTCTAAGGCGCTATCCGGGGCGCCAGGGCACGTCGCTCCTTCGCGAGCTTCTGGCGGATGGCGTTGTGTCCCGGGGGACGCCGATCAATCGCTTCGAGGACCGGTTTGCCGATCTGCTCGACGAGCACGGCGTTCCCAGGCCGCGATTCAATCCCCATCTCAACATCGAGGGCCGCCACGTCAAGCCCGATTGCCTTTGGCCACGCGACAAGCTGATCGTCGAGCTGGACGGGGCGGGCGTACATCGCACGCGAAGGTCGTTCGAGTCCGATCGGGAACGCGACCGGGTTTTGCTTGCCGCCGGCTACCGGACGATGCATGTGACCTGGCGACAGCTGGAACAGGAACCGGACGCACTCATCGCCGACCTCTGCAACCTGCTCCCCCGCACCCGTGCTGCATCGACACCCTAATAGGGGTCCGATGCATCATCGCTTTGAATGGGATGAGGGCGGCTCTACGCTGTGGAGCATGAGCCGGGAGCTCTTCGAGCACTATTTGCGTGACCAGGCAAGGCTTGGGCCTGCGCCCGATGGCGCTTTCACCGGCGCCACCGGGGGTGCGGCCTGTGGGGATCTCTCGCGGGTATCGATGCTGATCGAGGATGGGCGCGTTGCACGGGTGAGCTTCGACGCCGAGGGGTGCGGGGCTACTAGGGCCGCCACCGCGGCCGTCGCCGAGATGGCCGACGGCGAGCCTGTCATTGAGGTGGCGCGGATCGGGATCGATGAGGTGGATGAGGCGGTGGGAGGACTGACTCCAGCCAAGCGCCACGCCGCCCAGCTGGCTGCCGATGCGCTTCATCGCGCCCTCGCCAGTGCCGCTGCATCCTCGGAGCGCCTCGCGGCACCCCACGCCGGCCGGGTCCTGATCGCCATGTCCGGGGGCGTTGACAGCGCCGTAGCCGCACTCTTGGAGCGCGAGCGGGGCGCCGACGTGCTTGGCGTCACCTTGAAGCTCTGGGCTGACCCGGAGACCGACGGCGCTAAGGCCTGCTGCTCGCCGGAGGCCGTCCTCGGTGCGCGCGCAGTCGCCCACTCGCTCGGCATCCCGCACCTCACCCTCGACCTTGAGGAGGAATTCCGCCGCCGCGTCGTCGGCGCCTTTCTCGATGGCTATGGCGCCGGCGCGACTCCCAACCCGTGCATCGTCTGCAATGGCGAGGTGCGGATCGCCGCGATGATCGACCTCGCCGAACGTCTCGGCGCCGACTATTTGGTCACGGGCCATTACGCGCGGATCGTCGAGGACGACAGTGGGCCGCTGCTCGCGGCCGCCGCTGACCAAGCCAAGGACCAGAGCTACATGCTTGCCGCCCTGCCGCCGCGATTGCTCGACCGCCTGCGCTTCCCGCTGACCGAGCTGAGCAAGCCCGAGGTGCGCGAGATCGCCGACAGGCACGGGCTTTCCGTGGCCAGGAAGCCCGAGAGCCAAGACCTCTGCTTCCTAGCCGGACAGGGCAAGAGGCGGTTTCTGCGTCGACACGGCGGCCTCGCCGAGCGCGACGGCGCGGTGCTCGACTCCGCGGGCCAGGCAATCGGCCGTCACCGCGGTCATCACAACTTCACCGTCGGTCAGCGCCGCGGGATCGGGGTTTCCGCTCCGGAGCCCCTCTACGTCCTCGCCACCGACGCAGCTGCAAATACGGTCACGGTTGGGCCGCGGGCGGAGCTTGCTACCCGGCAGGTGCGGATTCGTGACGCGGTCCTCCACCGCAACGGCGACCAGGTGGACGCGATCAGGCTGCGTTATCACTCGAAGGTCATCCCCGCGGCAATTGCGGCGGCGGAAACCGGAAGACATTCCGAGCTTGAGGTAGAGCTCGGCGAGTCGTTCGACGCCGCCTCACCGGGGCAAGCGGCAGTGCTGCTCAGCGGCGAGGCCATCGTCGGCCACGGCACCATCGCTCGCGCTGGCTAACGCCTCCCCGAATCGCCGCCCCGTTCACTTAGGCTTCGTTGCCAATGAAAGCTGAGGAAATCCGCGACACCTACCTCTCCTTCTTCGAGCAGCGAGGGCACAAGATCGTGCCCTCGGCCTCGTTGGTTCCATCTGCCCACGACCCGTCGGTGCTGTTGACCACCGCCGGAATGCAGCCCTTCAAGCCCTACTTTCTCGGGCTTGAGCGGCCGCCGGCGCCGCGCCTGGCCGACGTCCAGAAGTGCTTCCGCACGACCGACATCGAGGAGGTAGGCAAGACCGCCCGCCATCTCACCTTCTTCGAGATGCTCGGAAACTGGAGCTTCGGCGACTATTTCAAGGCCGAGTCGATTCCCTGGGGTTGGGAACTTGCGACGCAAGGTTTTGGCATGGATCCGGAGCGGATCTGGGCGACGGTCTTCGGCGGCGACGAGGAGCTTGGCCTTGGCCCCGACGAGGAGGCGATTGAGATTTGGAAGGGCCAGGGGATGCCCGAGGAGCGAATCGTCCTGCTCGGCCGCGAGGACAACTTCTGGCAGGCCGGCCCCACTGGGCCGTGTGGCCCTTGCTCGGAGCTCTACCTCGACCGCGGCGAGGACTTTGGCGCCGCGGATGCGCGGCCCGGCGACGACACTGATCGCTACCTCGAGTTTTGGAACCACGTCTTCATGACCTACGACCTCTCCGTCGATGGAGTGCTGACCGAGCTGCCGATGCGCAATATCGACACCGGCATGGGACTCGACCGCATGGCGGCGATCCTCCAGGACGTTCCCTCGGTCTTCGAGACCGACCTGGTCCGGCCGCTGATCGATCTCGCCGAAGAGCTGTCCGGCCGCTCCTATGAAGAGGGAGGCGCGGTAACCCGCGCGATGCGGATCGTCGCCGACCACTCGCGCGGCGCCGCCTTCCTGATCGCCGACGGCGTCGTCCCCTCCAACGAGGACCGCGGCTACATCTTGCGACGGATCATGCGACGGGCAATCCAGCAAGGCCGCACGCTTGGCCTCGAGGCGCCTTGGCTGGGGCGCTTCGCCGAGCGCGCGATCGAGATCATGGGAAGTGCCTACCCAGAGCTGGTTGCCGAGCGCGAGGCAATCGCCCGCTGGATCGGCGATGAGGAGGAGAGCTTCGGCCGCACGCTGGAGCGCGGCAGCGAGTTGCTCGAACGGCTGATCGCCGGGGCCCAGGAGTCCGGCACCTCATGGATCGACGCTGCCGATGCCTTCAAGTTGCACGACACCTACGGCTTCCCTTATGACCTGACCAAGGAGCTGCTCGCCGAGCAGGGCCTCTCGGTCGACGACGGCGGTTTCGAGGAGCTAATGGAAGAACAGCGCCAGCGCGCCCGCGTCGGCGCCGCCACGGCGCACGGCTCCGAGGATCGCCACGGGAAAGTGATGGCCTTCACCGCAGAGGCGCCGCCGACGCGTTTCGTTGGCTACGAGACGTTGCACGCGACCACCGGTCTGGCCGCGGTTGCAGCCGATGACGAACGGGCGCTAGTCAAGCTCGAGGAGAGCCCCTTCTACGCCGAGGGCGGCGGCCAGGTCGCCGATTCGGGCCTGCTGCGCTGGGATGGGGGGGAGGCGCGCGTGGTCGACGTTTACCGGGTAGGCGAAGACCAGGCGCTCGAGGTCGAGGCGAACGGCAGCCCGATCGAGGCCGGCGTCGCTGTCGAGGCCCTGGTCGACCATGAGACCAGGCACGCGACGATGCGCAACCACACCGCGACCCACCTTCTGCACGCGGCGCTGCGCGAGCGGCTCGGCGACCACGTACGCCAGGCGGGCTCCGCCGTGAGGCCGGACAAGCTGCGCTTCGACTTCACTCACGGGCAGGGGATTGCCGCTGAGGACCTGAGCGCAATCGAGGAGCAAGTCAACGAGTGGATCAAGGGGAGCCGGCCGGTGCGCGGGCTGGAGATGGAGCGTGCAGAGGCAGAAAAGCTCGGCGCGATGGCACTCTTCGGCGAGAAATATGGAGAGTGGGTGCGGGTGGTTGAGGTCGATGCGGTCTCGCGCGAGCTCTGTGGTGGCACCCACGTCGCCAACACCGCTGAGGTCGGCATCTTCAAGATCACCTCGGAGGGGTCAAGCGCCGCTAACGTGAGGCGGATCGAGGCTCTTACCGGCCCTGGCGCAATCGATTGGTACCGCAGCAGTGAGCAGCGCTTGCGCGAGGTTGGCGAGCTACTCGGCTCGCCGCAGGACCCGCTGAGCGGCGCCCGCCGCGCGGCCGAGCGTCTGCAGGAGGCGGGCGAGGGTGCGAAAGAGGCAGCCAAGCAGCTGCTTGGCGACGAGGCGGAACGCCTTGTAGGTACAGCCGAAGAGGTTGACGGGATCAATGTCGTTGCCTCCCAGGCACCGCTTGCGGATCAAAAGCAGTTGCTCGACCTCGCCAACCGCGTGCAATCGAAGTTGGGCGGGGAGTCCGCGATCGCGCTTGGCGGCGCCGATGGGGACAAGGTCGGGCTCGTCGTACTGGTGTCGAAGGGCGCCGTTGGCGGTGGTCTATCCGCGGCGGAGATCGTGCGCGAGGCGGCGGCGGTGGTCGGCGGCGGCGGCGGCGGCCGCGACGATATGGCACAGGCCGGGGGGAAGGACGCTTCAAAGCTCGAGCAGGCGCTGGTTACGGCGCAGCGGGCAATCGAAGCGAAGGTCAGCTAGTGCGCGTCCTTGCCCTCGACCACGGCACCGCCCGGATCGGCTGCGCGATTTCTGACCCGAGCGGGACGCTGGCGACGCCGTTGCCGGTGATCGAACCGCCGGAGGCGCGCTCGGTCGCCGAGCTGGTCGCTAAGCACGAGGTCGAGCGGGTCGTCGTCGGTCTACCGCTGCATCTGAGCGGCGAGGAGGGCTCCCAAGCTGCGCTGGTGCGGACCTTCTGCACCGAACTGGAAGCGATGCTCGACGTCCCGGTTGAGACTTACGACGAGCGCTTGACGACGCGGATGGCCGATGTGAGCAAGCGCGAAGGGGCCGCAGCGCCCCCCGACTCGCTCGCCGCTGCTCATTTACTGCAGGCATACCTCGCCGGGCAGGCCGCCATCGAAGGTGCCGACGACGATGAGTGATGTCCATCGGCGGCGTCGTATCGTCGCCGTCCTTGTGCTCGTCCTCGTCGTGATCGGGGTGGTCGCCGTCGCTGCGCTTGCCTATCGCCATTTCCACAACCCAGCACCTCCGCCTCCGGTCGTACTGAAGACGACGACGGTGACGGTCCCGGAGGGCTATACGCGTGAGCAGACCGCGCAGGTGGCCAAGGAAGCCGGATTGACCGGCAGCTACCTGAAGCCAAGCGACGGGCACGAAGGCTTTCTCTTCCCCGACACCTTCGAACTGGAAAAGCGGGCGCCCGCGGCTGATCTGGTCCAGCTGCAGCTGCAGGACTTCAAACGCCGGATCAAGGGCGTTGAGATGAGCTATGCGCGCTCCAAAAACCTGACCACCTTTGACGTGGTGACGATTGCCTCGATGGTCGAGCGCGAGGCTCTGTTGGAAAAGGAGCGGCCGCTGATCGCGGCCGTCATCTACAACCGCCTGCACGAAGGTATGCCGCTGGGCATCGACGCGACGATTCGTTTCGCCACCGGCAACTACGAACAGCCACTGACCGAATCCGAACTCGCGGTTGATTCGCCCTACAACACGCGTACTAACGTCGGTCTGCCGCCGGGTCCGATCGGCAACCCAGGTCTTGCCTCGATCGAAGCCGCCGCGCATCCGGCCAAAGTCGACTACCTCTACTACGTGGTCAAGCCCGGTACCTGCGGAGAAGACGCCTTCTCCTCGAGCTCGGCCCAGTTCGAAGCCGACGTCGCTCGCTACAACGAAGCGCGCGAAGCGGCCGGCGGTGAATCGCCGGACACCTGCGCCGAATGAAGCGCCTTGCCGTAGTCGGCCACCCGGTCGGCCACTCGCGCTCGCCAGCAATGCAGAGCGCCGCGTTGGCTGCGCTGGGTCTGGCTGATGAGTGGAGCTACGAGGCGATTGATCTGTCCCCGGATGAGTTCGAGTCGGGGGTGCGGACGATGGCAAGCGAAGGGTTCGTCGGCGCCAATGTCACGGTCCCTCACAAGGGTGCAGCGCTAGCGCTGGCTGACGCGCTCTCTGAGACGGCGCGTGAGATTGGCGCCGCCAATACGCTCAGCTTCGAGGCGGGGGAGATCCGCGCTGATAACACCGATGCGCAGGGGTTGTTGAATGCCCTGCCCGGTTTGCCCGCCGGCAAGCGCACGCTGGTGTTGGGTGCCGGCGGAGCCGCGCGCGCGGCCGTCTGGGCGCTGGTGCGCGAGGGGGCCGAGGTGGACGTCTGGAACCGGACGGCGCTCCGTGCCGAGCACCTCTGTGCCGAACTGGGTGGCGCGCCGGTAACGGTCACCGGTGCGAGCGAGTACGAGCTGATCGTCAACACGACCGCGGTCGGCTTGCGGGGCGAGGACCCGTTTACCGAGCTGCCGCTGGAGCCTGCCGATTTTGCCCCGAGACAGACTGTCGTCGACCTCGTCTACGGCGAGCAACCCAGCCCGCTGTTGGCGGCAGCCGAGGCGGCCGGCGCGACGGTCGTCGATGGAATTGAGATCCTCGTCCACCAGGGCGCGCTCTCGTTGCGGATCTGGACGGGGCAAGAGCCGTCACTCGAAGCGATGCGCGCCGCAGCTCGCAGATAGCCTAGGCACCCTATGAGCACGCGCTTTCGCTTCACCACCGCAGGCGAGTCCCACGGCCCGGGCCTGGTCGCGATCGTCGAGGGCATGCCGGCGGGGCTCGAACTTGATCGCGAGGCGCTCGACCGCGACATGGCGCGGCGCCAACTCGGCCACGGTCGCGGCGGGCGGATGAGGATCGAGACCGATACCGCCGACGTCCGCTCCGGCGTCCGCCACGGCCGCACCCTGGGCAGCCCGATCGCGGTCTTGGTCGCCAATCGCGACTACGCCAACTGGGAGGAGCGGATGAACCCTTGGCCGGTCGAGGGCTTCGAGCCCGACGCCGTCCACCTGCCGCGTCCCGGCCATGCCGACCTGGTCGGTGCCCAGAAGTACGGCCACGACGACATCCGCAACGTGCTCGAGCGCGCCAGCGCCCGCGAGACGGCTGCCAGGGTGGCAGCCGGCTCGCTCGCCCGTGGCCTGCTGAGCGCGATCGGAGCCAGCGTCCACAGCCACGTCACCCAGATCGCTTCGGTCAAGGCGCCCGAGAAGCCAAACCTCACCCCCGAGGATTTCCTCGCCGTTGACGAGGACCCAGTTCGCTGCCTCGACCCGGAGGCGAGCGCGGCGATGGTCGCGGAGATCAACCGCCTGCGCAAGGCCAACGAGAGCCTCGGCGGCACTTTCGAGGTGCGCGTCTTCGGCCTCGTCCCCGGCCTCGGCTCGCATATCTCTTGGGAAGAGCGGCTCGACGGGCAGCTTGCAGGCGCGGTCGCCTCAATCCAGTCAGTAAAGGGGGTCTCGATCGGCGAAGCCTGGGACGTCGCCGGTCGCCCCGGCTCGGAGGCCCACGACGAGATCTTCTGGTCGGAGGAGCACGGTTACCAGCGCGAAACCAACCACGCCGGCGGGCTTGAGGGTGGCATGACCAACGGCCAACCACTTTCTGTGCGGGCGGCGATCAAGCCGATCTCGACCCTGACCAAGCCGTTGCGCTCGGTCGATACCGAGACCAAGCAGCCGGCGCAGGCGCTGCGCGAGCGCACCGATTCGACCGTCGTTCCGGCTGCCGCTGTGGTCGCAGAGGCAATGGTTTGCCTCACCCTCGCCCGCTGCTATCGGGAAAAGTTTGGCGGCGACCACATCGACGACATGCTGGCTGCGGTGGAGGCCTACAAGCAGCGCATCGACTTCCGTGGATAAGTCGGTGAGTCGGCCCGCGATCGTCTTCATCGGCTTCATGGGCGCGGGCAAGTCGACGGCGCTTGCCGCGGCGCGCGATGCTGGCCTCGAGACGACCGAGATCGATGATCTGATGGAGGCTGAGCTCGGCATGCCGATCGCCGCGGCATTTGAGCGCCACGGCGAGGACGGGTTCCGCGCACGTGAGGCGGCGGCTGTCGGCGAGCTGCTCGAGCGCGCCGACGGCGGGGCGATCGCACTGGGCGGTGGCAGCGTGCTCTCCGAGCGCGTGCGCAATGCGCTCAACCGTCACATCGTCGTCTGGCTGCAGATCGATGCCGAGGAAGCCTGGCGACGAATCGAGGGAACCGATCGGCCACTGGCACGCAGCGCCGCCGACGTGACCAAGTTGCTCGACACGCGCCTGCCCCTCTACGAGCGGCTTGCCGACGCGGTAATCCCGCAGGGAGATCGCGGCAAGATCGGCCGGGCGCTGCCGTCGATTCAGGCGCTGGCCGACCTGCCGTCGGGGACCAAGATGCTCTGGGCAGCGAGTGCATCCGGCGAGTACCCGGTGCTGGTCGGGCGCGGCCTGCTGGGCGCCGACTGGTGGCCGCTGGATCGTGGACGCTTCTGCGTCACCGACACGGCAGTCGGGGCGCTGTATGCGGATCGCCTCGAACCCCTAGCGGCCAGAGTCGAGGTCGACCCGGGCGAGGGGGCGAAGACGATGACTGAGGCCGAGCGAGTGTTGAGCCAGCTTGCCGCCGCGGGGATGACCCGCGAAGACCACGTGGTCGCGCTTGGCGGGGGAGTGGTTGGCGACTTGGCGGGCTTCTGCGCGCACACCTACCAACGCGGCGTCTCCGTGGTTCAGGTTCCAACCACCTTGGTCGCTCAGGTCGACTCCGCTTACGGCGGCAAGACCGGGGTGGACCTGCCCGAGGGCAAGAACTACGCCGGCGCCTACCACCTGCCCGCGGCGGTGATCGCCGACACCGAGACGTTGGCGACGTTGCCCGCCGAGGAGCTCGCCGCCGGCTTCGTCGAGGTGCTGAAGACGGGTCTGCTGGCTGGTGGGGCGCTCTGGGAGCGGGTGTGCGCAATCGAGTCGCTCGTGCCGGGGGAGCTTGACGACGTCGTTTTCGCCTGCGCTCGCTACAAGTGCGAAGTTGTCGCGGCCGATGAGCGCGACGCCGGGCTGCGCCACACGCTCAACCTTGGCCACACCGTCGGCCACGCAATCGAGGCGGCGAGCGGCTACTCACGCTACCGCCACGGCGAGGCAGTCGGATTGGGTCTGCTGGCGGCTCTGCGGCTTTCCGGGGCGCCGCAGCTGCGCGATCAGGTCGCGGAGGCGCTCGCCCGGCATGACTTGCCGCTTTCGCTCGATCCCGAGATCGGCGTTGACGCCGTTCTAGACGCGCTTCAGCGCGACAAGAAGCGAACCGCGGCTGGGGTCGGCTTCGTCCTCCTCTCCGAGCCCGGGGCGCCGCGAACGGGGCAGACGCTCGATCCGGCTAAGGTCAGGCTCGCCGTCGAGGAGCTCTACGAACGATGACTTCTGCCCATAACCGAGTTGCCGTCCTTCACGGGGTCAACTTTGATGTGCTTGAGCGGCGCGACCCAGAGATCTACGGAGGGCTCTCGTTGAGCGAGCTCGAGATGAAGATCCGATCCGCGGCACACGAGCTCGGCCTGGAAACGATCTTCTTTCAAACCAACTCCGAGGGCGAGTTCGCCGAATACCTGCACCGCGCTCCGGAGCTGGCCGACTCGATCGTGATCAACGCTGGCGCCTGGACTCACTACAGCCGCGCGATTGCCGACGCGCTGGAGCTGACCGCCCTGCCGGCGGTCGAGGTCCACCTCTCCGACGTCGAGTCGCGCCAGGACTGGCGTCGCGAGTCGGTCTTCGACGGACTGGTCTTGGAGAAGATCTCGGGTAAGGGACCGGACGGCTACAACGATGCCCTCGCTGCTCTCGCTCGCCACCTCGGCGTCTCAGCTTCGCAGTGAAGGCCCGCGGCGACCGGCTCGCGGCCTCGCTGGTCGAGCGTGAGCTCGACCTGATGCTGGTCACCGAGCTGGTCAACGTCACGTACCTGACCGGTTTCACCGGCACCAACGGCGCCTGTGTCTGCGGTCCCGACACCCGCCTCTTCCTCACCGACTTCCGCTACACCGAGCGCGCCGCCGCTGAGGTCGAGGGTTGGGAGACGGTCACCGTCACCGACGACTGGCTCGGCGGTATTGCCGCCCACCTTTCGGGCCGCTTCGGCTTTGAGGACGACCACTTCTCGGTGCGCCTGCTCGAGCGCTTGCGGGGGAAATTGGCCGACGGGACCGAGCCGGTTGCGGCTGGCGGCGCGGTCGAGAGCCTGCGTCGGGTCAAGGACAAGGGCGAGCTGGCGGCGATCGCGGCGGCGTCCGAGCTCGCTGACGATGTTTGGCGCTGGAGCCTGGAGAGAGGGCTGGGCGGCCGTTCGGAGCGCGACGTGGCCCGCGCCGCCGAAGCCCGGATCCGCGAGCAAGGCGGCGACCCCTCCTTCCCGGCGATCGTCGCCGCCGGCCCAAACGGCGCCCTGCCGCACGCCGAGCCCGGCGAGCGCCAGATCGGCAGCGGCGAGCTGGTCGTCTTCGACATGGGCGCGAAGCTGGACGGCTACTGCTCGGATGGCACGCGCACCTTCGCTGTTGGCGAGCCAGGCGAGCGCGCCCGCGACGTCTACGAGACGGTGCGGGCGGCGCAGGCCGCAGCGCTCGACGCCGTTGCCGCCGGGGTTGGCGGGGAGGCCCTCGACGGCGTTGCTCGCGAGCTGATTTCCGCAGCCGGTCATGGCGATCGCTTCGGCCATGGCCTGGGACACGGCGTTGGCCTCGAGGTGCATGAGGCGCCGCGCGTCTCGCCGCGCTCAGACGACGTCCTGGCGGCGGGAGAAGTGGTGACGATCGAGCCAGGCGTTTATTTGCCGGGAGAGCTCGGGGTGCGGATTGAGGATCTCGTGGTGGTCAGCGACGCCGGCTGCCGCAATCTCAGCGCCTTGCCTAAAGAGATTCAGCTGGTCGAGTAGCTGCAGCTCTAAGTCTGAGCGTGGGCTGGTCGATGCGCCATCGATGAGACTGCGCCCAGATATGCATCGGCCCGCGGCTGAGCCCTTGGCTGCGATCCGCGACCACGCTCGCCGCGAGCGCCTGCTGGATATGGAGCTGCGCCTGCGCCCGTACCGTTTTGCCTGCTTTGCGATCCTCGCCCTGGCGCTGACCTCGATCGGCACGGAGATCGGCTGGTGGTGGATGGCGCCACTGCTGGCCGGGCTCGGCGGCTTCGCGGTCGCTGACAGCTTCATGCGCACCAGTCGGCACCCGGCTCTCTGGGTGGCGACCGCCTGGGGGATCCTGCCGCTGTTACTCGCCGATGCCGTCGTTGTGACCGGCGGCGCCGCAAGCCCGATCCTGATGTGGTTCGCGCTACCGGCGGTGACCCTCGGCGCCCGCTTTTCCACGCGCGGCACGGTCCTCGGCACCGCCTACATCCTCGCCCTGCTGCTGGGCAGCACCGTGGGCTTCGACCCGTCGACCGCGTTCACCCATCACCAGGAGGTGGTCGCGGCCGTGGCCTTGGTCCTTAGTGCGGTGACCCTTTCCGGCGCCCTGGTCGAGTCCGACCGCGCCCACCGGCGCCGGGCGAAGCTTGATCCGCTCACCGGCCTCTTCAATCGCACGGCGCTCGAGCAACGACTGGGTGAGCTGGACGGCCAGGCGATCGGCGACGACGGGATTGCGCATGCGCTTTTGCTCTGCGACCTCGACAACTTCAAGCAAGTTAACGACCAGCTCGGGCACGCCGCCGGGGATGAGGTGCTGCGCGAGGTCTCGCACACGATGCGCACCAACCTGCGTGCTGGCGACTCGATCTACCGGGTCGGGGGTGAGGAGATCCTCGTCGTCCTGCCCGGGGCGACGAAGGTCGACGCCCTCGGGGTCGCCGAGCGATTGCGGCTGGCGGTGCGCGAACGGCGCCCCGCCGGAATCTCGGTGACCGTCAGCATCGGGGTTGCGGTCGCCCAGCATGGCCCGCTCGACAGCGATGAGCTGGTCGGGCTCGCCGATACCGCGCTCTACTCCGCCAAGGCGGCGGGACGCGACCGGGTGATGGTCTGCGCCAACTGACGCTCTGGCGCTTTCCGGTCATACAGGCCGAGAAAAGCGCCAGCGCTTAGCGGCTGAGGTCGAGGCCGGCCTGCAACCTGGCCGCGAAGGCGGCGACCAACTCGACCGTGGCCTCGACATCGCCGAGGTCGCAGAGCTCCACCGGAGAGTGCATGTAGCGCAGCGGGATCGAGACCAGCCCGGTCGGCACTCCTGAGCGGGAGATCTGAATCGCGTCGGCGTCGGTACTGGTGCCGCGGCCGCTGGCGCTGACGGTGTAGTCGATCCCGGCTCCCTCCGCGGTCTCGACCAGCAGCTCGAACACCTTTGGCGAGAGGGTCGAGCCGCGGCCGATCGCCGGCCCGGAGCCGAGCGGATGACTGCCGATCTCCTTCTCGTCAACGCCGGGTGCATCGGTGGCGTGGGTGACATCGACGGCCACGGCCAAGTCGGGCCTTACCTCGAAGGCCGAGGTCCGTGCTCCGAACAAGCCGATCTCCTCCTGGACGGCTGCGACCGCGGCGTAGCTGCCGTTAAGCGAGCCCCGCTCGTGGCAGCGGCGCAGCGCCTCCAGGGCAACGTAAGCGCCGAGCCGGTTATCCATCGCCCGGGAGACGAGCCGGTCGCCGGCGAGGCGCTGCGGCTCAGCGGCGATCACCACGGGATCGCCGACCCGAATCAGCTCAGCCGCCTGCTCGCGATCGACAGCGCCGATGTCGATATGGAGGCCCTTGAGCTCGACAACCTTCTTGCGCTGGTCGGGGTCGAGCAGATGGATCGGTTTGCGGCCGACGACGCCGGGGACGTGCTCGTCGGAACCCCGCACCTCGACCCGCTGGCCGACCAGGATCTGTGGGTCCCAGCCGCCGATCGGAGCGAACCAGAGAAAGCCCTTCTCGTCGATGTGGGTGACGACGAGGCCGATCTCGTCGATGTGGCCGACAACAGCGAGCAGCGGCGCCTCCTCGCCGACGCGGGCGATCGAGGAGCCGAGGCCATCGGCCGAGAGCGTTGCAAAGGAAGCTTCCTCACGCCAGATCGCAGCGGCGGGCGCCTCGTGACCGGAGGGGGCGCCGGTGCGAAGCAGTTTGTTTAACAGCGAAGGAACGTCGGCCATCTCGAAGCCAGCAGTATGTCGAGCCGAACAGACGTCCGCAATCAGGCGATTCGAATAGTTTTCTTGTGATGAGCGAAGCGAAGGCCGTCTACCTGGTCACGGGAGCCTCGAGCGGGATCGGCGAGGCGACCGCAAAACGGCTCGCACGCGAGCCCGGCGCCGAGCTGATTCTCGTTGCCCGGCGGGAGGAGCGGCTGCGGGCGTTGGCCGACTCGTTGCCCTGTGAGGCGAGCTGGCTCGCCGCCGATCTGACTGCCGCCGATGCACCCGAGCGCATTCGCAGCCACGTCACCGAGCGTCACGGGGGCCGGCTCAACCTGCTCGTCAACAACGCCGGCGCTTCCTGGCGCGGCTCTTTCGGCGACGTGGGATACGAGAACGTGCACCGCCACATGGAGCTCAACTTCGATGCGGTTTTACGCCTCACCGAGGCCTTGCTGCCGCTACTGCGCGGCTCCGCGCCGAGCGCGATCGTCAATGTCGCCAGCACGGCCGGCCGCGTCGCCCGGGCGCGCACTGGCGCGTACTCGGCAAGCAAGTTTGCCTTGATCGGCTGGACCGACTCGCTCTTCGCAGAGGAGCGGCCTTATGGTGTCCATGTCGGCATGGTCCTGCCGGGCTTCATCGAGACCGAGGGCTTCCCCGCAACCGAGCTGCGCGAGCGAGCCCTGACCCGCTGGACCGTTTCCAAACCGGAGAAGGTTGCCGAGGCTATTGTCGAGACGGGCCTGCGCGGCAAGGCCGAGCGCTACGTGCCGAGGCCCTACGCTCTGGCCGCGGTTGCTCGCATTCTAGCCCCGCGCCTGGTCCGCCGGGTCCTCTCCGGCGGTGCCGCTTCAAGCCTCACCACCAGCACCGCGGCGGAATCGACCGACTAAAAGTCTCCCCTCTGGCGTGGGATGCTTCAGCCGCCGATGCGGCTGAAGCGGCAGTACTGGAAGTGAAAGACGATGCTGGTGTTATTTGCCGAAAGCCCGCTGCGTTCGGCGAGGATCGACTCGTGGGTGCCTTTGATCTTTTCGCCCGCGATGAAGTACTTGCCGACGTTACGCAGCCGTGATTTAAGTAGCTTCATGATGGTGAGCCAGCGTTCGATCCGGTGGTTGTCGGCGGTTGGAGCGGGCACCACGGCAAGGTGTTTGATCAGCTTGCCGAACGATTCCGAGAGGCGAAAGAACTGCTTCCCTGCCGGCGCTAGCTTGCCTTTGTTGACGCGATCCTTGGCGCCGTCCATGATTCGTTCATTGGCATCTCGGTTCGCTTTGCAAATTGGCTCAACCTGCGCTTTGTAGCTTTCGCGCGTCTGCTCTTCGCCATCGGCCAGCGGCGCGATGGCGAGCATCGCGAGCGCGATAACGACGAATGTCCCCAGCGGTCCCTTCATTCCCTGACCCTTCGAAGATTAGACCCTGGCGTCTATCGGCCGGCTAAAAGCTAGGATTCGCCGCCGTGATCTCCACCAACCAGTTCAAGAATGGCAGCCACATCGAAATCGATGGGTCCGTCTTCAAGATCATCGAGTTCCAGCACGTCAAGCCGGGCAAGGGCGGGGCGTTCGTGCGGACCAAGCTGCGCAAGCTCGATGACGGCTCGGTTCAGGACAAGACCTTCAGGGCGGGGGAGAAGTTCAGGCCCGTTCACACCGAGTCGCGCAAGATGCAGTACCTCTACGACTCCGGCGAGGCGGCTGTCTTCATGGACAGCAACGACTACGAGCAGATCGAGATCCCAAGCGACGTCGTCGGTGAGGCGATGCAGTGGGTCCTGCCCAACGACGAGGTTGATGTCCTCTTCGTCGATGAACAGCCGAGCGACGTCCAAGTCGCTAGCGCAATTGAGATGAAGATCGCGCAGACCGAGCCGGGCGTGAAGGGCGACACCGCTTCTGGTGGTGGCAACAAGGCGGCGACTTTGGAGTCTGGTGTGGTCGTCCAGGTGCCGCTCTTCATAAACGAGGGCGAGACGATTCGGGTCGACACCCGTAGCGGCGAATACATCTCGCGGGCTTAATCCCTCGCCAGCCGCCCGAAGCGCGAGAATAGGCCGATGCGTAGATCCGACCAGCGCCGCGACGCCGTGTTCGCTTGCTATCAGCGCGACGTCACCGGGCGTCCACTGGAGGAGCTCTTGGCCGAGGTGCGGCCGTTCACCCGTGAGCTCGCTGAAGCCGTCGAGTCGCATCGGGAGGAGCTCGACGCGACGATCGCCGGCCACGCCCGCGGCTGGGAGCTAAAGCGGATCGCTCCGCTGGAGCTGAACGTGATGCGGGTGGCGCTCTACGAGATCGAGCACAGCGAGGACGTGCCCGACGAGGTCGCGATTGATGAGGCGGTTGAGATCACCAAGGAGTACTGCGGCGCCGACGCGCCCAGCTTCGTCAACGGGATCCTCGGCGCGATCGTACGCGAGCAACAAGGGGGTGCGGTGACGTGAGCGAGGAGGCGCGACTGCGCGAGATCTCAACCCGCTTACAGGCGATCGCTGGCGAGCTAGAGGATTCAGAGGTGAGCGATGAGCGGGCGGCGGAGTTGGCTCGGGAGGCGGCAGAGCTCTCCACTGAGGCAGTCGAGGAGGCGAACCGCCGCATTCGCGAGTCGGAGAGCTCGCCGTGAGCGGACAGTTCCCGCGGTGAGCTACCCCGAGGACCTGCGCACCCTGGTTGACGCCGAGCTGGAGCGCCTGAGCTTTGCGGCGCACCCCGCGACGGCCGGGCTCGAGGAGGCGATGCGCTACTCGCTGCTTGCCGGTGGCAAGCGGGTGCGTCCCGTCCTAGCTCTGGCGACCGCGCGCGCCCTGGGCGCCGAGGCCGAGCACTACCTGCGGGTCGCGGCGGCGCTGGAGCTGATCCACACTTACTCGCTGATCCACGACGACCTGCCGGCAATGGACGATGACGAGCTGCGGCGCGGTCTACCGACTTCGCACGTCAAGTACGGCGAGGACGTCGCGATTTTGGCCGGAGACGGCCTCTTTGCCGAGGCGATCCGACTCTTCTGCGAGCAGCCTGGCGACGCAGCCCGCGTGCTTGCCGCGCTGGCCGAGCTGGCAGCGGCGATCGGGGTCGACGGCATGGTTGGCGGGCAGTACGTCGACGTCGCCGGCGGCGCGGGTGACGCCAAGGCGCTGCGGGCGCTGCACGGCCTTAAGACCGGCCGTTTGATCGCCGCGGCCGTCAGCGTCGTATTGATCCTTGAGGGAAAGGGCGAACCTGAGACAATTCCCTACAAGCGGTTCGCTGCTGAGCTCGGCGTCCTTTTCCAGATCGTCGACGACATCCTCGACGTGACCGGAAGCGACGAGCAACTCGGTAAGCCCCACGGAAGCGACGAGCGACATGGAAAAATCACCTACGTCAGTCTCTTCGGCCTCGAGCGAGCCCGTGAGCTGGCGGCCGAGTCCCACGCTAAGGCGATGGCGGCGCTGGCCGAGGCCGGCGCCGACACGGGCGACCTGAGAGGGATCGCCGACTACATCTTCACTAGGAACGAATGAGCGATCGACCACAACCACTGCTGGGGGGAATTGATTCCCCTGCTGACCTGCACGAGCTCAACGACGAGCAACTGCAGCAGGTGGCGCAGGAGATGCGCACCTACATCATCGACACGATCGGTGAGATCGGCGGCCACTTCGGCGCCAACCTCGGGACCTGCGAGCTTGCCGTCGCGCTTCACAGCCTGCTCGACTCCCCTCGGGACAAGATCCTCTGGGACGTCGGCCACCAGGCCTACCCGCACAAGATCCTCACCGGCCGTCGCGAGGGTCTACCGACAATCCGCCAGTACGACGGGCTCGCCCCGTTCTGCTCGATCTTCGAGTCCGAGCACGACATCATGGGTGCCGGCCACGCCTCGACCTCGATCGGTTACGCGGTGGGACTGAAGGAGGCGATGCGCAAGGGGATCGGCGAGGATGGCAAAGTCGCCGCGGTGATCGGCGACGGCGCGCTGACCGGCGGCGTCGCTTACGAGGCGTTGCACGCCGCCGGCGGTCTGCAGACCCCGATCGTGATCGTCCTCAACGACAACGGCATGTCGATTTCACCAAACGTCGGCGCGCTCTCGCGCTACTTCAACCGCGTGCGGCTCAACCCGCGCCTCTACCACGCCCGCGAGGGGGTTGAGGACCGGCTGACCAAGCTGCCGCTCGGCCTGGGTGGACGAATCGAACGGTTGGGACCGGAGATCAAGTCGGCGATCAAGGCCTACTGGGCGCCGGGCCTCTTCTTCGAGGAGCTCGACCTCGCCTACATGGGCGTAATCGACGGCCATGACGTGCATGCTCTGCGCGACGCTTTGCGCGAAGCCTTCGAGGCGGACCGCCCGGTCGTCGTCCACATCCACACGGTCAAGGGCAAGGGCTTCGCTGCCGCCGAGGAGGGCGGCCTGGAGGGGATGGAGAAGTGGCATGCGGCGAAGCCGAAGTCAATCGTCAACGGCGCACCGGCACCAAAGCCGGTGGCCGTTAAGGAGTCCGACTCGCCCGAGGCGATCGCGCCCGAGCGGCTGGAGAAACCACCCGCCGCCGGCGCCCCGCCGCAGTACACCCAAGTCTTTGCCGATGCGATTGTGGCCGAAGCCGAACGCGACGAGCGGGTGGTCGGGATTACCGCGGCGATGGCGGGGGGGACTGGTCTGCAGAAGTTGGCCGACGAGGTGCCCGAGCAGTACTACGACGTCGGCATCGCCGAGCAGAACGCCGCCCTGCTGGCCTGTGGCCTGGCGCTACAAGGGGGAAAGCCCGTCTGCGCGATCTACTCGACCTTCCTGCAGCGGGCCTACGACCAGATCATCCATGACGTCTGCCTGCAGGAGCTCGACGTCACCTTCGCGATGGACCGGGCGGGCTTGGTCGGTGATGACGGCCCCACCCATCACGGCGCTTTTGACATCTCCTACTTCCGCCCACTGCCCAATGTGGTCGTGATGGCACCTCGCGACGAGGCGATGCTGGTCAACATGCTGCGCACGGCTATTGCTCACGACGGCCCCGCGGCTTTGCGCTATCCGCGCGGCGCGGCGGAGGGAGTAGTGCTACCTACTGAGCCCGTGGAGATCCCGATCGGCAGCGGCGAGCTGTTGGCCAGCGGCGAACGGGTGGCGCTGCTTGGCTATGGCTACGGCGTCACGGTGGCACAGCAGGCGGCCGAGATCCTTGCCGGACATGACCTCCGGCCGACCGTCGCCGACGCTCGCTTTGCCAAGCCGCTCGACGCCGAGCTGCTCGAGCGACTGGCGCTGGGACATGACTTGGTTGTGACGATTGAGGAGAACGTGCTGGCCGGCGGGTTCGGCTCGGGTGTGCTCGAGCACCTCGAGGACTCCTTCACCGATCGTCCCGAGGAGCGAGCGCGGGTAATGCGGATCGGACTTCCCGACCGCTACGTCACCCATGGCAAGCCGGCCTTGCTGCGCGAGGAGGTCGGCTTAACCGGCGAGTCGGTCGCCGAACGGGTGCTGGCGGCGCTGCGATCCGGTGAGCCGGCACTGAGTTAGACACCTCGCTCGTTAACTAAATTTCTACCTGCGCTTGCACCAAAGCGCTCAATCGGCTAGCTTTCCCGGCGGCCTCCTTGGTTGCACCGGAACCGGCCCCGCATTGCGGAGCGTTTCTGGGGTTACTACAGGGAGAGGAGGCGCGTATCTCTCGATATGCAGGGTCCGTTGGGCAGGCGGACCTATGCCCGCAACCGGCAGTGCGGTGCCGGTTGCGGGAGAGGTTCGTCACGCCGCCTGGCCACCGGACATGGCGGCAAAGCGCAGCGTCGCTGGGGTGTCGATGTACTCGCCCGTCTCCAAGAAGGTCTTGAGGCCGGAGAGGATCATCGTCCAGCCGCCGTAGAGCTCGTCGTTGGCGCCCTCGCGCAGCTCGTCGTGGGTGACGCGCAAACGGCAGGAGCTGCCGACCGGCTCGATCTCCCAAGTGATGCGGGAGGGTCCTTCGCGTTTTACCTCCTCGCTCCATTCGGCGACCATCCGTTCGACCAGGCGGCGTGGGGGGTCCTCCTCGAGTCGCTCGCTCTTGGCCGCGGGTACCTCACCGTCGTAATCGGGGCCGACCAGGACTTTCATCGTCGTGCCGTCGGTGATCGCCTCCCAGAGGCGCTCCGGGGTGGTCTTGATGTAGACCTCGAACACTTTCTCCATCACGTTCTCCTTCGTCTCGATGTCTTTCTTGAGATCGCTGAGCGCTGCGGCCCAGGGCTCTGCGTACTTGCTCACCCAGCGGTCGTGGACGAGCCGGATCGGGACGGGGTTGAGGAAATGAAGCTTCTCGCGACCGCGCCGCTTAGTGGTCACCAGGTTGGCTTCCTCGAGCACCTTCAGGTGCTTCATGACGCCAAACCGCGTCATCGGCAGTTGTTCCTCCAAAGCGCTCAACGTCTGTCCGTCCCGATCGAATAGGGCGTCGAGCAAAGTCCGTCGCGACGGATCTGCCATTGCCTTGAACACCTCGTCCATGTCAGGATAATAGGTGACTAATTAGTCACATGTCAAGCCGCGCCGAAGATCCGCGCTTGCTCGACCGCCTCCTGCCGGATAGGCTCGACCGATGGCGGTAAAACTCCATCGCTGTTCGACCATGTGGGTGAAGATCGATGCCCACCCTTGCTGGCGCGTGCAGAAGGCCCTCGACGAGCAGGGCATCGAGTACGAGGTCGTCAAGGGCCCGCTGCGTCCCGGTAAGCGTGACGACCTAGAGCGCCTCTCCGGTCAACGCAAGTACCCGGCAATCGAGTTTGAGGACGGCCGGACCTACCGCGACGAATCGGCCAACATGGCCGAGCGGATTCGGGCCGGGGAGCTTTTCGAGGACTCAGGCGAGTCCCAGCCGAACGCCTAGCACGCGCTAATCAATCGAGAGCACTTTCGATTTGGCCGGCTTGCAGCTGCCCTTGGCTGGAGCCTTGGCGTAGTAGGAGCCGGAGGTCAGCCTTTTGCCGATCGGGATCGACCACTTGGTCTTGGCGTTGCTCGTGTCGGTACCCAGGATCTTGTCCGGTCCGGACTTCTCGCGGTAGAGCTTGACCGTCCGGCCCACCGCGCAGGCGCTCGTGCCGGACTTGAGCGTGCCGTGAAAGGCGGGGAATTTGAGACTGACGACAATCGTGGTCGAGTGGCTCGAACCTGCGGCTGCGATGGGAGAAAACAGCGCAACGACAAAAGTGGCGATGAGCAAGACAGAACTACGGGCAGCCATGGCGACCTCCGGTTGAAATTTGCCGCACCACTCTAAAGGCTGGACAGGCCCAGTGAACATTTCTGTCCGATTGAACAAAAACACTTGCGTATCAAATTCGCGGTGGTTAGGGTTGCGGCGTGTCGGTCGGGGAAGCAGGTGGCAGACAGGGAGGTGGAGCGGCCGTCATCGCGGCCCTGATCGCGCTCGTCTGTGCGCTTCTCGTGGCGCCTGTTGCCGCTGCCTCGGAATTCACCGTTGACAGCGCTGCCGACGGCGTCGACGCCATGCCCGGTGACGAAAGCTGCTCGACGGCGGGGGGTGAATGTACGCTGCGCGCCGCGATCGAAGAGGGGGACAGCCTGGGGGAATTCACCAGGATCGACTTCAAAGAAGAAATCTTCGAAGGGCAGGCCGCTGCCACGATCACGTTGGGCAAAAGTCTGCCCTCGGTGACCGTTCCGGCATTCATCAATGGACGCGCCTGCGAGACCGAGGCCGGAATCATCGGGCCCTGTGTTGGCGTCGCCGGCACGAGTGACAAACCGGCGCTGGTCATTGCCAATGCCGAAAGCGTCGAAATCTTGGGCCTGGCTATTACCGGCGCGCAGACGGCCATTAGCCTGGAAGGCTCTCCCGCCACCAAAATCCAAGAAAGCTGGTTCGGCGTTGCGCTTGATGGCACCCTCGCCGGCGACGAGACCGGGGTCCTGGTTGGTCCCGGATCTAACCGCAGTCTCGTTGGTGGGGAAGGGCTCAGTCAGGGCAATCTCGACGGTGGGGAAGGGATCGGTCAGGGGAACGTATTCGCCGGCAACGCAAACGACGGTCTCGATATCCACGGCGCCAGCAACGTCAAGGTTTTTGGCAACTACTTCGGGGTGCGGCCAGACGGCGTTACCGCGGCACCGAACGGCGGGGACATCGAGGTCACCTCGATCTCAGAAGGAGGTCCCGAAGCGCTCGGAACCTCAATCGGCACCAGGGTGAGCCCGGCCGCCGCGGCAAGCGCTCAATGCGATGAGGGCTGCAATGTGATCTCCGGCTCGGCTTCGAGTGGGATCGACCTGCAGGGGGACGGGGAACCTGAGGCCCCCGCGGTATCAACTGTCATCGCCGGCAACTACATCGGCCTCAACGCAGATGGAACGGCGGCCATCCCGAACGCTGGCGCGGCTGTCAAAGTCGGTGAAGCGGCGCATACCGTCATCGGCGGCCCGGCAGCGGGCGACACCAACCGCATTAACGGCGGCAGCGTCGGTGTCCTTGCCGGCCCGGCAGCGGGCGACCTCTCCGTTCGCGGCAATTTGATCGGGACCGAAGCTACTGGCACCGGCATTCTGGCTCCGCCCAGCAATGGCATCGTCGTCGACTCTGCCGAACTTCCGAGCCCGGCGGTTGAAGCCGAGATCGTCGGCAACGAGATCGGGATGGAAGGCGGCGTTGGGATCTCCCAGCAGGGTCAGGGGGCCTGGATCTTCGACAATCGGGTGTTCGGCGCCCAGATCGGGATCAGGACCTTTGAATCCACCGAATACGGCAACGTGATCGAGGGAAATTTGGTCGAAGACCCGGTCACCAACGGTGTTCTAGTTGAAAATAATCTCAACGAGATACTCGCCAACGCGATCTTCGGAGCCGGTGGTGCCGGGATCCGGATTCAGGGCGCCCCGCCCGAATTCCGCGCGGACGGAAACCTGGTCGGTGGGAGTACGACCGAAGACGAGAACTTCATCAGCGGTAGCGGTGGCGCCGCGATCGAGATCTCCAGCCGCGAAAAAACCAGGAACGAAGTTGCTCGCAATGCGGGCATTGCCAACGGCGGCCTCTTCATCGATTTGGTTGCCGTCTTTCCCAGCACCGAATTTGGTCCCAATGACGGCATTGAACCGCCTGAAATAGTCGCCGCCACCCAAGCTGGCGCTAGCGGTGAAGCCAAAGTCGGCGCCAAGGTGAGGGTATTCCGCAAGCAGAGCGCCGCGGCGGGAGAGCTCGAGTCGTTTCTCGGCGAAACGTTAGCCGACGGCACTGGGGGCTGGGAAGTCACTTATGACGGCGCGATTCCGGCCGGGACGATCGTCGCTGCCACGCAAACGAGCAAATTTGGCGGAACCTCGGAGCTCGCTACGGCGGCGGTCCCCGGTGGGGGAAGTGTGGACGGTGGCGTGGTGGGAGGAAATGCGGGGAGTGACGCCGGCGCCGCCGGCAGCTTCATCGGTCAACGTCCAAGCTGGCCTCGGACGAGAATCGTTAAGGCCCCGAAGGCGAGATCCCGAAGGGGGACCGCGCGGTTTGTGTTCAACTCCGATGAGCGCGGCTCGGTCTTCCTCTGCAAGATCGACGATAGGCCATTCGATCTCTGCAAATCGCCGAAGAAATACACGCATCTGAAGCCAGGTAGGCACGCCTTCGAAGTGCGGGCGGTCAATCCGGACGGGCGCGTCGATCCAACTCCCGCCAAGAAGAAGTTCACTCTCCTCGACTGAGCCATGGGTATGCGACGCAACAGAGGCTGGGCGGTCGTCCTCATAGTCATGCTTGCGGCGGCTCTGGCGCCGAGTGGGGCTCGGGCGGCGAGAGTCGTCAACGGCGACTTCGAGTCCGGGGACCTGGGGGGCTGGCAGGTCTATCAGTCGGTGCCAGAATTCGGAAATTGGTTTGCCTACCAAGGTACGGAGACCCCGCTCGGGGCGCTCAGGAAGAAACAGGTTCATGTCGAGCCGGTCCAGGTCCCCCCGCAGGGGGACTCCGCAGCTGTCACTGATGAGATCGAGCCCACCACCCTGATCCTCTACCAAGACGTGGCCCTGGAGGCGGGGCGCAGTCATCAGCTCAGCCTGCTGGCCTATTACGACTCCTATAAGCCGCTTGCGGTACCGAAGCCCAACACTTTGTCGGTCGACACTGAAGCCTTGACCGCGCTGAACGGCGAGGTGCAGCCCAACCAGCAGTTCCGGATCGACGTGATGAATCCGGAGGCGCCGCTCGACTCGGTGAACCCGGCCGACATCCTTCGCACGGTGTTCGCGACCAAATCCAACGCTCCACAGAAGATGACGCCGACCAAACTGACTGCGGACCTCAGTGCCTTTGCGGGTCAGACGGTCCGACTGCGCATCGCCAACGCCGTAACCGAGGAAGTCTTCAACGCAGGAGTCGACGCGGTCTCGATTTCGACCGGTGCGCCAGGGGAATCCGCGTCTCACGGCTCGAAACACGGCCCTAATCTGTTCAGCTTTAACAAGGTAAAGGCGTACCGGCATAGAGGGATAGCGACCTTGCGCATACGAGTGTCTGGGCCGGGGCTGCTGAGGGCGAAAGGGGCTCCGATCTCACTGGGGAGCGCCCATACGAATATGAGCGGAAAGCTCAGCAAGCCAATCGAGCCGATCACCGTTCCCATCGCCAGGGCGAAGACGGTGACTATCCACCTGAGACCGACGCCACGGGTCCGAGCGATCTTGCGCAAGGACCGCAAGCTGCGGGTCAAAGTGGTTGTGACCTTCATACCGACCGGCGGTTCGCCGGAAGCAGCCTCCGTGCCAGTCTTCTTCAGACTCCACTAAAAAGATCTGATTATAATTCTCGGCTTGTCTAAAAGCCGCGCTTCCGCAGAAGCGGCTGAGCGGCTACCAGTCATCGAGCAAAAGGAATGGGAGAATGAAAAGCAACAAACGGTTGCTGCTCGCCGGCGTGATCGCCGTGCTTGTAGTGCTCGCAGTTCCGGCTTTGGCCCTGGCTGCGGTGTGGAAAGACCACGGGACGAATGTCAGCAAATTTGTCGAACTCACGATGCACGGCGGCGAAGTATTCGAAACGACCGAAGGCAACGGCATGTCGTGCGAAATTAACGCCACCCTCACCACCGAAGGAGGGAGCACCGGGAAAATCACCAAATTTAAAATCGAAAAATGCTCGGGAGCTTTTGGCAGCTTTGCGACCCAAAAATGCGAACTCAACGTCGGTGAAGGGAAAGGGCTGCCCTGGACCGTTGATGTCAACGCAACGGATCTGACGATCACAAACTGGCGCACCAAGCACACTTTCAAAGGTGCTTCGTGCACTGAACCCGAACTCGATAAAACGATCGCGAGCATGACAGTGACGCTCGAACCGAGCAGCACTGAAATCTCCGTGCTCGCCTTCAACGGCAAAATCCTCGAAGGCGAAGTACAGAAATACAAAACGTTCGGTTCGCTGACGATCGAAGGGGCGAACAACGGCACATACGGAATCGGCTGAACAGGTCAAGCCCCAACTCGCCGGTACCGCCGGTGAGTTGGGGTACCTGGCCGCGGTGGCCGTGTTACGAGGTTCGGGGCGTCGGACCCGGTCTGCGCAGTCGCATCGCTAGGCCGGCGAGCAGGTAGGCGATCGCCACCGCCAGGAGGAGGAACTTGCAAGCGGCGAAGATCGTCGCCAGAAGGGGAAGCGCCGCGCCGGCGCCGTCGAGGGTCAGCAGGAGGCAGATGTTCTCGAGCGCGTCAAAGGCGGCCCCGAGGGCGCCGAACGAGACGACAACCCCGCCGATCGTTGCAAGGCGACGCCAGCCTCGGCTTCTGGCGACATCGCGAACTGAGGCCAGGGCGAGCGTGAGGAAGGTGCCGTAGGCGAGCAGAAAGCCAAAATCGATCCGCAGGGACTCGCGAGCGGCATCCTGGCCGTCCTCACCCCATTCAGCGAGGATCTCGTCGGCCCGGTCCTGGCCGCCCGTTAGCTCGAAGGGGACCATCCCTGGGCCGCCGGTGTCTTTCATCCGGTTCTCGGCGGGGGACATCGCCAAAAGCAGGATCAGCGATGCGATCCCAGATGCGATCAGTCCCCGCCGACGCGTCACGCGCGCATTATCCAGGGATGGGTGGCCAGCCGCGTCAAGGCGACGCGTTGCGACGCGATCCTTACCGGCGCGCCTGCTTCCCGCGAGCCGACCGCAGCGCAACCGGCCGCTTCCGACCCTCGCGACCGTACGGCTGCTCGCGCCACGGCTTCCCTCCCTCGGGCTCGCCGACTTCGAAGACGACCACCACGCGGCGGACGAAGGCCGGGACGTCGAGCGCAGTGTCGACGACGTCGGCGTCGTCCTCGGCGTGCGTCAGCAGGCGATAGGGGTCGGCCAGGCTCGCGCCGGGCGGGCCGGTCACGGTGACGATCGCCTGGTGGCGGCCGTGCTGGAACGGGGTGAAGACGCCAACGTAGTCGCCGCCGCCTCCGCCCTCGGCAAGATCGTCGTGCAGGATCACCGTGCGGCGCGCGCCGTTGGGCGACGTCACGATCGCGCGGGCCTGCAGCCCGGTCAGCGCATGGCGCCAGCGCGCGGAGGCCGAGATCGGAACCGCCGCGCCCGCCGCGCCGGTCGCCGGCGCAGAGGCGAAGACCTGCAGGTTGCGGTTCTCGCCGCCGGCGACGACGTGGCCCTCGAACGCCGGGCCCGGCTTCGCGCGGACGGCGACGATCGTCCAACGGCCCGGGTCCGGGTGGTCGACAACGATGAACTCGTGCGGCGCGGCGCTGGCGACCTGTACCGCATAGCCTCCGGGGGTGGTGTCGATGACCGCGCCCGCGGGGTCGATGAGGTAAAGCCAGACGTCGACATCGCCGGGGTGGTTGACCGTAAAGCTCGCGCGGTCGGCGTCGGGCTCGACCTCGACCGGGATTGCGACCAGACGGCTGTGCCGCGCGCCCCGGCCGCGCGGGCGCAGCTGCGTGAGGTCGGAGATGCGCGCCGCCTTCAGCAAGCGCTCCAGCGGCGGGCGCTTGCGCGGGTCGACCGGCTCGCGCGAGCGACCGATGACCTTGTCGATCGCGCTCGGGCGGCTGTCCGGGAAGAGCACCGGCTCGGTAGTGATGATCCCTCCGCGAACCTCGGCGTTGATCTCCACCATCTTGGTCTCGATCAGCGCCGGCTGGTCGTCGCCGACAGAGTAGGAGCGCCCGCCGGTGCCGGTGGCGATCGCGTCCAGCGTGCCCATGTCGATCTGACTCCGCGTGCCGACGCCGAGCGTGTAAACGCGGATGCCGCCCTCCTGGAGGTCGCCGAGCGCCTCCAGCGCCGACGACCCCGACGGGAAGTTGTGGATGCCGTCGGTGAGCAGTAGCACGACCTGCGCGGCGGCGCGCGTGGGCAACGACTCGATCTCGTCGCGGGCGCGGAACAGCGCGTCGCGGATGTCGGTGGCGCCACGCGGCGCCAGCGCGTCGATCGCCGACGTCGTGCCGCCGAGGCCGCCAAGCGCCGAGACCTGGGTCTGGGTGAGCACCGTGTCGACCTGGTCGTCGTAGGCCACGACCGAAAGCAGGTCGGTGCCCGCCGAGCAGTACTCCAGCCAGTAGACGGCGCCGTGCTGGGCGTCCTCCATCCGGTGGCCGGCCGCCATCGAGCCCGAGCGGTCGACGACGACCGAGAAGCGCAGCTGCTTGTCGAGGACGATCCAGTCGGGCGCGGTCGAGCCGGTCGACGGACCGGGCGACGCGGGGTCGGGCGCGGTCAAGCCGGTGAACCCGGGGCGCGAGACGATCGTCTCCCAGCACGAGTCGTGGTTGCGGATCTCCTGCTGGGTGTTGCCGTCGGGGTCGTGATTGCTGTCGGTGCAGAACTCGGTGACCGGGTTGGCGGCCGGCGTCCACGTGCCCGTCGCGCTGAGCGTGCCAGCGGCGCCGCGGCTGTTCTCCATGATGCAGAAGTTGGGGTTTGCGCCCGTCGCGCACTCGGCCGGGAACTGGTACTGGACGCGCGCGTCGGAGTCGTTGACTGGCGACTGCGAGAAGGCGACGTCGACAGTCACCGACGTCGGCGTGTTGGCGATGATCCGGTGGCGCTCGAGCAAGGACCCGAACTTGAGGATCGCGTCGTTGCCGACCAGCGCGCCGGTCGCGTAGCCGCTGCTGACTAAGGGGATGGTCTTGAAGTCGGGCGGGCTGACCGACGTGTCGATGTCCTCCAGGACTGCGTCGCCCGCGTACTCCTCGCCTAGCGCCCAGACGTGGTGGCCCATCTCGTGTAGGTGCGTGAGCACCTGGAACTTGACGTAGGGCATCAGGTGCAGCGCCTGGCCCGGCTGACCGAACCGACCCCAGGTGCCGTAGCTCGGGTCGCCGCTGGCGTGCAGGATGATCTCGGCGGCGTCGATCCCGATCGAGTCATCGCAGACGAAGATCCGGCCATACTGCATCTGGCCCTCGGTGGCGTCGAAGAGCAGCTCTGACGCCTTGGCGAAGCTGCGTTTCCACTGGGCAACGTCGGTCGCGGTCATCCCGAAGTTGGCGACCACGACCAGGTCGAACCGGCCGTTCTTGAAGCGTCCCATCCCCATCGCCTAGCGTCCTCTCGGTTGGTTGCGCCGATTCTCTTTGAATAGTATGCCGCCGTCAACCTATAAACTGACGTTGTGCACTGCAATCTCGCGCATCGGTCTGTTTCCGTCCCGTGGGAGATCGCCTTGCGTACCGTCTGTATATAGCCCGTTTGGCTTGATAGAGCCGCCACAACAGAAAACGCCCCACCGGGGAGGCGGGGCGTTTCTGGGGTTACTACAGGGAGGAGAGAAGCGGCTCTAGCCGCATGGCAGAGCGGATTTCGCTTGCTAAAGCGGAATCGAAACCGCTTGAAACCGCTGGAGACCGCTCAATCAGGGGTCGGACTGGCGCATTACTGGCGCATTCGCAGACACATTTGTCCAGGTAGGCGCGTCGAGGAATCAAAGTTGACGCCTGGCTCGACGATATTGAACCGCGCGGCCCGCAACGTCCAACTCGGTGCACGGACTAATCGCGCTCCATGCGTCGGCGTAGAAGCGCGTACGTGATGACGGCTCCAAACGCCATCAGCGCAACCATCTCCAACGCCTGCTCAGCAGGGGACCCCGGCAGCCTCAGCTGCACGGTGGGTCCAAACAGCGTTGCCACAAGCGCGGGCACCAAGAGAAACGCGGTCAAGAGGGCAACCGTCGTTTGCAGCCGGTCGGCTTTTGCGTCTTGGTCGCGGCTTAGTCGAAGCTGCTGGGAGATTGCAATGGTGCCGGCCGCGACGAATGTCAGAGAATGTCACTCCGCAGTTGCGAAACGACTGCACTGGCGCTGTCGATCGACCTATCGACCGCTTCATCGATCCGGGGGAAATCCCCGGCGCTCCAGCCAAACCGCCAAAGTCCAGGGTTGATTTGCGACGTGAGTCGGTCCAGGTTTGCCCGAAGGGCCGACGCGCTTACCCTCGTGCTCCCCAGCAGCTTCAGATCCGATTCGTCTGATCGTTCGCCTGGGGATGCAAATAGGTCTGCCTCCCATTGGTCAACGAAGCGAGTCGCTTCTTCGGCGACGCCTCGAATTCCGCGTGCGACCTCGGTTGCATAGGCAGAAGCAAGGTCTGCCACTGACATGGTCGCCTCTCCAGAATACGTTCCAGATCGGGCCATGCCGTCGATGTTTGAGCAGGCACCGATCCCAGCATCCTGGTTTGAATACCACAACACGAGAAGTGCCCGTTCCAATACGGTGATCGTCCCCTGATACCAGCGCACGGTCCCGTCGCTCGGGATGAACCTTGGAACGACGATGTGAAATCTGAAGAGTTGGCGATAACTATCCGGGAGGGATACAAACACCAGATCGCCGTTGTCCGGAGTGCACAGGACCGTTGCCATCTCTTCTGGGTTATCCAGACCTTTGAAGATTATCCTCAACCAAGCAGTCAGCTCATCAACGTCACGAGGAGTAACTGTGCCGAAAGTTAGGAGAAGAGTGTCTCCGGATTGCCGGTCAAATCGCACTTTCGGTGGTAACAGGTGCCTTAGATCGTCGGGCGTCTCGATCGGACGCTCGGACTGACCGCTCCAGACAGAAAAATTGCCTGCGGTGCGCTGGACATCGCTGAGATGGGACCAGCCAAAACCGATTTCGGGCTGATACTCAGTCGTTCGCACTTCCACCACCCAAAGTTATCCGAGGCGGACTAGCTCTGCGCGACCAGGCGGCTTGCGCTCGCGAACCTGCGACCCATGTTGGAGTGTGTGCGACAGGTCGTCAGACATGTGGCGGCGCTGCCCCTGGGCGGGAGACTGAGAATTTCGCTGTCGTTCCGGCTGGCGCTGAACTGCGCCTTTGCTTCGATTGCACGGAGGGCCGTCCGAGCACGGCGGAGGTGTTGATCGACTACACCGATCTGAACGACCGGCCTTACTCGACGCGCATCGAACTCAGCGACATCAACGTTGCGTCGGTCCTTCGCATGGCAAAAGTCGAGCTGTCCGACAACCGCGAGCGCATCCCGTGGAAGCCGTGGACCTGGGAGCCATCCACGAGGCGAGAGTGGCTTCGGTCGAAGGTTCGGAAGAAAGAACGCGAGCTGGAAGAGTTCTAGGAGGCCTGAGGGAGTAGTTCGAGTGCCTCAGCGTGGCGTGGGCGCATCGTGCCGAAATGGCGGTGGTCGAGCGTGGCGAGCTTCTGCTCGCCAAGGCGCTCTGTGACGGCGAGGACCGCACAGTCGACGAAGCCGACTTTCAGGTCGTTGTAGGCGCGCAGCAGCTCAACCGCGCGTTCATAGTCTGCGGGCGTCAGATCCTCGATCAGGAAGGCGCCGCTTCGCACCTGGTCGAGCACCGCGACAAAAGTCTGCTCGCCTGCGATGCGTGAGAGGAAGTAGTCAACCTCAACGAGGACCGGCGAGGGGATGACCCGGCGCTCATGAGTGCCTTCCATCAGGGAGGCGCAGGCGGCGTGTGCCTGATCGCTGCGGTCGAAGGCTCCGACCAGGACACCGGTGTCGAAGATCAGCGAAATGGCGGCGGCTCGTACACGTCGCGGCTTGCCAGCTCGCTCAAGTCGCCACGCCCCGATTCAAACATGCCAATGCAGGTCACGGGAGGCTGTTCGCCGTCCCCGGGGCCAAGCTCGTGCTCAAGGGCCTCATTGACAAGCTGGGGCACTGCCACGCCGCGCTCGCCCGCCACCTTGCGGGCGCGTTCCAACAGCTCGGGATCTACTTCGACGGTGTTTGCGGGCGTCGCGGCCATGTCTGGATTCTACCGTTGCCGCTCCCGGCGGCCTGCACACGCGGGCATGCTGGTGGTCTTAGATCACAAAATCAGCGTCGGACTGGCGCATTTACTGGCGCATTGGCCGGGTTGGGCGGGGTCAAAGTCGTCTGGATCGGAGCGGCCAATACCACGCGTTCCGCTCTAGCAAGCCCAGCACAACAGAAAACGCCCCACCGGGGAGGCGGGGCGTTTCTGGGGTTACTACAGGGAGGAGAGATATGTATCTCTATATATGTGGATCCGTGGGAGGTAGGTGAGCCCTTATGTGCCGCGGGGCAAGTCGATGGGAGTCAACTGCCATATGAGCGGCGCCAGGCCCAACCAGGAAGTTTTGTAAGCCTTTTATCGTTCCTCTCTCGTAAATCCTTGAATCAGAGTACGAACATACGTGCGATTCGTGTGTGAGGCGAGTCACAGAGCTCTGAGAGGCCTGGCCACGCCTGTGAATGATTCTTCTACCCAATTCTAAGGTGTCGCTAAACGTCTGGCAAGAGCTTCTTATGGATTGCTGGATGTCGGCTGTACCGTTCCTGCGTGGCGCGGACCGGCTCTAAGGCGCGGATAGACGCTGTTTTGGCCGAGCGAGGCCTGTTTCCGTCGCGCTCTGCGGCCGCTGGCGCGGTCCGGGCCGGCGAGGTTCGAGTCGGTGCGGACGGCCCGGTTGCGTTGCGTCCCAGCCAGTTGGTCGACCCCGAGGCCGATTTTCGCCTCGAGCAGGGCCCACGTTTTGTCTCCCGGGGCGGGATCAAGCTCGACAACGCGATTGAGGCTCTCGGCATCGATGTCACCGGACGCGATTGCCTCGATACCGGCGCTTCGACTGGCGGCTTCACGGACTGCCTGCTGCAGCGCGGGGCCGCTCGGGTTGTGGCGCTTGATGTCGCCTACGGGCAAATCGACCTGCGCATGCGCGAGGATCGTCGCGTGACCGTGATTGAGCGCCTCAACGCCCGCGCAATTTCCCCGGCTGACCTACCTTTCAAGCCAGATCTGGCGACTGTCGACGTCTCCTTCATCTCGCTAACCAAGGTGTTGCCGGCCGTTGCAAATTGCCTTGCTCCTGGCGGTGAGGTCTTGGCCATGGTCAAGCCCCAGTTCGAGCTCGGCCGCGAGCGGGTCCGCAAGGGCGTCGTCCGCGATGCTGCGGACCGCCATGAGGCGATCTTGTCCGTGGCGCACTCTGCCGGCGAGCTCGGCCTGCCGGTGCGGGGCTTTGCCTCATCCGGCCTGCCCGGCCCCAAGGGCAACCGCGAGACCTTTGTCTGGTGCGGCGGCGATGGAGAGTCCCTTGTAGACCTCGAGGCTGCGGTTCGCGAGGTCGATCCATGAACGACCGAGTTGCCGCTCTGATCACCCACGGGCACCCGCCGGCGACCACTGACGCGATGGTGGTGGCGATCGCTGCCGCCCGCGACGCTGGCTGGCGGCTGGTTGCTACCGCCGGCGAGCTCGCAAAGCACGGTGATGTCGCTGGCCACATTGAGGTCGTCGAGGAGCTGCCACACCAGGCCGACCTCTGCCTGGTGCTCGGTGGTGATGGCTCAATCCTCTACGCACTTCGTCATTTCGCCCACAGCGGCGTGCCGGTCTTCGGCGTCAACTTCGGCAAGGTCGGCTTTCTTGCTGCGGTCGAGCGCGATGAGGCGGAGGATGGAATCCGACGAGCTTTCGCTGGCGAGACCGAGGCGATCGACCTGCCCGGCCTAATGGTCGAGGTAGCGGGCTCGCCGCGGGTTGCCCTCAACGACGTCAGCTTCATTCGTCGCCCGCACGAGCGGGTGGCTGAGTTGAGCTACAGGATCGCCGACGAGGAGGTGGGACATGTTCGCTGCGATGGACTTGTCGCCGCGACGCCGGTGGGCTCCACCGGCTACAACCTCGCAAACCAGGGGCCGATCCTGGCTTGGGGCGTAAAGGGCTACGTTGTTTCCTACGTCGCACCGCATTCATTGACCGCACGTGCGCTCGTCGTTGCCCCGGGCGATGTGCTTCACGTCGGCAACGCCGGCGGCCGCGAGCCGGTCGATGTCGCGATCGACGGCGAACATGTGGGCACGCTCGAGTCTGGAGGGGCGCTGGAGGTCGGCTTTGCCGAGGGAGTCGGCCGGCTCGCACAGCTGCCGGGAACGAGCTTCTACCAACGCATACGCGAAAAGTTCGGCCATCTAGCCGTCTGAGGCCGCCCGGCTGGCGCATATCGGCGTCTTAGCCGAGGCAGGCGGTTCTCTAGGGTTCCGCCGATGGAGCGCAAATGGTGGACCCTCATCTTGAGCTCGATCGCGACGTTCATGTTGTTGCTGGACATCACGGTCGTCAACGTCGCTCTGCCCGATATCCAGCGCGATCTGGGAGCCAGCCTCTCCAGCCTGCAGTGGGTGGTCGACGCCTACTCCCTGATGCTCGCGGTCTTCTTGCTCACCGCGGGATCGCTGGGCGACCGCCTGGGCCGTCGCCGCGTCTTCTCGCTCGGCCTCGGCATCTTCACCTTCGCCTCGTTCCTCTGTGGGATCGCCGGCGATCCGACGCTGCTCAACCTGGCGCGCGGACTGCAGGGGATCGGCGGCGCGGCGATGTTCGCGACCTCGCTTGCCCTGATCGGCCAGGAGTTCCACGGCAAAGACCGGGCGACCGCGTTTGGCGTCTGGGGTGCAACCGTCGGCGGCGCCGTCGCCATCGGCCCACTGGTCGGCGGCCTGATCACCGAGCACCTCGGCTGGGAGTGGATCTTTTTTGTCAACATCCCGATCGGCGTCCTCGCCGTCGTATTGACCGAGGTGCGACTCGCCAATGTTGCTGCTCAGGACCCCGAGCGGATCGACCTGCCAGGGTTGGCCGCCTTCTCCGGCGGCCTCTTCCTGCTCATCTTTGGATTGATCCGCGGCAACCCCGAGGGCTGGGGCAGCGCGACGATCGTCGCCTCGCTCGTCGGCTCGGCGGCCCTGCTACTCACCTTCATCGCAATAGAGGCGCGTAGCGCTCACCCGATGCTCGATCTCACCCTCTTCCGTAAACCCGCCTTTAACGGGGTCTCCGCGGTCGCCTTCGGCCTCTCGGCGGGGATGTTCGCGATGTTTCTCTATTTGACGATCTATATGCAGGGCGTTCTGAACTTCTCGCCACTGGAGACCGGCTTGCGCTTCTTGCCGCTGACCGTTCTCTCTTTCGTTGTCGCGCCGATCTCGGGCAAACTTTCCCATCGGGTTCCGATCCGCATTTTGGTCGGCGTCGGCCTTGGCCTGGTCGGCGTCGGGCTGATGCTGATGCACGGGCTCAAGCCCGACTCGGAGATCTCGGCGCTGTTGCCCGGCTTCCTCATTGCCGGGATCGGCATCGGTACGGTCAATCCCAATATTGGCCAGGCGGCAATCGCCGTCGTTCCGGCGGCAAAGGCGGGGATGGGGTCGGGGATCAATACGACTTTCCGCCAGGTCGGGATCGCTACCGGTGTTGCCTCACTCGGTGCCGTCTTCCAGTCCCAGGTCGATTCGAAGCTCTCCAGCCTGCTACCGCACGCACCGCCGGGTCTCGCCGAGGCTGTCTCATCCGGTGGTTCGCGCGCCGCTGCCACGTTCGGACCGCCGTCCCAGCGGGCCGATGTCGTGCACGCCGCAAAAGTGGCCTTCGTCAGCGGTTTCAACGAGATCCTCCTAATCGGCGCAATCCTCTCCTTTGTAGGTGCCGCCCTGGGCTTCGCCCTGGTCCGCTCATCGGATTTCGTCCAACCTTCCTCACCAGAGGCCCAAGCCGCGGAGCCCGTCCCGGCCTAGTGCTCCCTTGCGGTGGCCTCTCCCGCGGGTGGCGCGGCGGCGGGGGTCCCCCATAGCGGAGGGCGCGCGAAGCGCGTCCGAGCACATGGGGGAGGGCCGCCGTGACAGGACCCGCGGGCCGGGACCGCCGCACTGAGTGCTACATCTAAGGCGTGCTCCGTGAGCTCCGCATCGAGAACTTGCTACTGATCGAGCGAGCCGAACTGCGGCTGGGGGCGGGGCTCAACGCGATCACCGGCGAGACCGGCGCTGGCAAGACCGTGCTCGCCCACTCACTTGACCTTTTGATGGGTGGTAGGGCGCGACCGCAGATCGTCCGTCCCGGGGCCGAAGAGGCCTGGGTCGAGGGTGTCTTTGACTTGCCGGCTGGATTGTTGGCCGAGCCAGAGATGTGTGAGGTCGCCGAGCGGCTGCCCGAGGGGGCGGAGGAGATCGTCCTGGGGCGCCGCGTGTCGACCTCCGGAAGGACCGCGGCCTTCCTCGCCGGTCGCGCCGCGTCTGCCGCCGATTTAAAGCTGTTGGGTGGTCGGCTGCTCGCCTTCTACGGTCAGCACGAGCACCGCAAGCTGACGATTTCCTCGGCGCAGATGGAGGTGCTCGACGGCTTCGCAGGTGCCGACCATCTGGCTCTTCGCGAGCGCTACTGCGAGGCGCACCGCGAGTGCGGACGGTTAGAGACCGAGCTGATCGAGCTGCGCGAGCGCGACGGTTCGCGCGAGCGCGACCTCGATCTCTTTCGCTATGAGCTCTCGGAGATCGAGGAAGTAGCCCCCGACCCGGTCGAGGAAGTGGAGCTAGCGGCAGAGCGCGAGCGATTGCGCCACGCTGAGGGGCTGCGGGAGGCGGCGTATGGAGCTCTTGCGGGAGCTGTTGGCGCGGATGAGGACGGTGGCGGCGCAGCGAGCGCGCTGGCTGCTGCCGAAGCGCAGCTGCAGGGTGTCGGCGGTGTGGACGCCGAGCTTGACGCCCTTGGTGAGCGGCTCGGCTCCCTCGCGGTCGAGTTAGGTGACGTGGCCGCGGGCCTGCGCGGCTATCTCGACAAGATCGAGGTCGACCCGGGTCGCCTTACCGCGGTCGAGGAGCGCTTGGAAGCGATCGATCGGTTGCAGCGCAAGCACGGCGGTAGCGTCGAATCAGTGCTGGTCCATGCTGCGCTCTGCCGTGAGGAAATCGGGCGTCTTGAGGGGGCGGAGACCCGTTGCGCCGAGGCCGAGTCCGCCCTCGCCGAGGTTGAGGCACGGCGCGAGAAGCTTGGCAAGCGGCTGAGCAAAGGGCGCGCCACGGCAGCGCCGTCGCTGCAAGCGACGGTTGCCAAGGAACTTGAGGGCCTGTCGATGCCGGGTGCGAGCCTCGAGATCGAGCTGGAGCCCCACGGCGATGGATTTGGCCCGAACGGGCGCGAGACGGTCGAGTTGCTGATCGCGCCAAATCCCGGCATGGCGCCGGCGCCGCTGCGCGACGCGGCTTCGGGTGGAGAGCTCTCACGGGTGATGCTGGCGCTAAGTGGTCTCGGCGAGGCGGCCGGGGCGGAGACCCTGGTCTTCGACGAGATCGACGCCGGGGTTGGTGGCAAGACCGCCCGCGTCGTCGGCGAGCGACTGCGCGCTCTCGGCGAGGGCCGCCAGGTCCTCTGCATCACCCACCTTCCGCAGGTCGCCTCGCTCGCCCCGACCCACTTCCGCATCGAGAAGGACCTGAGCGGTGAGCGCGCGGCGGCCAGCGTACAGCGCCTCGACGGCGAGGATGTGGTTGAAGAGATTCGCCGCATGCTCGGCGGCGAGAGCGCCGACGAGGGCGCCGACCGCCACGCCCGCGAGCTGCTCAAGGCTGCCTGACCGGCGCATATCGGCGTCCTCGGTCGCTCACGTGCAGAGCACGCTTCGCTCCCTGCGTCCTTGATCTGCTTGGTCATGCAGCCTTGAGCCTTGCCCACAGGGCGTCGTTTGTCCTAGTCTCAGCGGATGGCTACTGCCAGTCGTCGTCGCTTTCCTGCGCTGCTATCGCGCCGCAATGGGGCGTCTGCCGGGGAGACGATCGAGGGAACCGCGCGGCTTGGTCGCCGCACCAAGGATCTGGTTAAGCGCCTGCGTCCCGGTGACGTCGCCGTCGTCGACCACGTCAATATCGACCGCATCGCCGCCGAGGAGTTGGTCGCCGCCGGAGTTCGTGCTGTGGTCAACGCCTCGCCGTCGAGCGATGGCCGCTATCCGAACGCTGGCCCACTCTTTCTTACTAGGGCGGGAATAGTTCTGCTCGACGCCGAGGGCGCCGACCCATTCGAGCTGCTCGAGGACGGCGCCATGGTCACAATCTCCGCCGGCACGGTGAGTGTTGCTGGGCGCGAGATCCTCCACGGCAAGCTGCTCGGAGTCGACGAGCTCGAGGATCGCCTTGCCGAGCAGCGCGAGCGAGTTGACGAGGCGCTCGCTGAATTCGCCGAAAACACGGTCGCCCATGTGCGCCAGGAGACCGATCTGTTGACCGGCGCGGTGGAGTTTCCGGCGACGCGCACCTCTTTCCGCGATCGGCAAGTGCTGATCGTCGTTCGCGGCGACCGCCATCGCCGAGACTTGAAGGCACTGCACGCATACATCCGCGACGTCCGCCCACTCGTTGTCGCGGTCGATGGTGGGGCGAACGGTTGCCTTGAAGCCGGTCTGAAGCCCGACGTCATCCTCGGTGACATGGACTCGGCGGATGACGAGGCGCTGCGCTGCGGAGCCGAGCTGATCGTCCACGCCTACCCCGATGGTCGGGCGCCAGGGTGCGAGCGGCTGGGGGACCTGGGGTTGGAGTACACCGTGGTACCCGCTGCCGGCACCAGCGAGGACGTCGCGATGCTGATGTCTTACGAGAAGGGAGCCGACTTGATCGTCAGCGTCGGCGCTCACTTCAACCTGATCGAGTTCCTCGACCGCAAGCGCGGCGGCATGTCTTCGACTTTTCTCACGCGCCTGCGGATCGGCGAGAAGTTGGTCGACGCGAAGGGGGTAAGTCGGCTCTACAACCCCCCCTCGACCTTCGCCCCCCTAGCCCTCTTTCTGGTCGCCTTCGCAATCTTGCTGACGATCGTCGTGATCAGCTCGCCAGCCCTTAGCGACCTCTTCGAACTGCTCTGGCTGAAGGTCAAGATCTGGCTCGGTTTGTAGTGGTCTGCGCCGCGACCGTCTAGCCTTCCCCGGCCGATGGGTTACAGCGCTCGCTACCACGCCACGTCGCTGATCGCGGTTTTCCTTGCCTTGGCGATCGGGATTCTGATCGGCGCCGAGTTCGGCGGCGACACGCTTTCCAACACGCGTAAGGACCTCGAGCACAGTCTCACCGGCAACCTCCAGGACGCACGCGAACACGCCGATGAACTGAGTGGCGAACTGGGCCGCGCCAATGAGTTCTCTAGCCGGGTGTACCCGGTCCTGGTGCGCGACCGGCTGCGTGGGCGCCGTATCGGCCTGATCGCCTTTGGCGATCTGCCGGGAGATGTCTCTGGTGCGATCGATGCCGCGTTGGCGCCGGCCGGAGGGCATCTGGTCGGGGTTGGCGTCGTGCGCGAGCCGATTGATACCCGCGGCCTCAGCAGTGATCTCGCCAAGACCCGCTTTGCCAACCTTGCTCGCGATCCCGACGCGCAGGCCGCACTTGGCGCTGGGTTGGGGCGGCAGCTGGTGCGGGGTGGGACGCTGCTCGAACCGGTGCGCAGCCACCTTTTCTCGCGTGCCAGCGGTAACTTCGGCGCCCTCGACGCGGTAATTGTCGTTCACGACCAACCGCAGGAAATGGGCCCGGTCCAGCGCTCGGTTGTCGGCCGGATCGAGTCCGGGGTGGTGCAGGGCATCACCGGGACCCACACTCCCGCGGTTGGCGTGGAGAGCAGTGGCGCCGAACCATCCTCGGTTTCTTTTTTCACTAGCAACGACCTCTCCAGCGTCGACGATGTCGACCTGGTGGCTGGGCGGCTGGCGACCGTCTTTGCCCTGCTCGGCGCCGAGGGCAGCTTCGGCGTCAAGGGCAGCGCCGACCGCCTGCTACCCGACCTGCTCGCCCCGCACGAATGACTTGGATCGGTTTCCCGGCGGCGATCGCGGCGGGGTTGTTGGTCGTCCCCACTGGCATTCGCGGTCTGCTCGATGCCGGCCTCGTCCGCGAGAACTTCCGCGGCGCCCGCTTGGCCTTTCCGCTCGGCGCAGTGCTGGCGACGGCGGCGTTGGTCGCACTGGCGCCACTTGCCTTTCTCGACGACCGCGGTGACCTCGAACTGCTCGACCCCGAATTGCGGCGCTGGTTGCCCTACGTGATCGGTGTTGCCTTTTTGGGCTTCCTTGACGACTCTTTGGGGCAGGGTGAGGTCGAGGGGACGCCGCGCGGCTGGCGTGGTCACATCCAAGCGCTGCGCGAAGGAAGGCTCTCAACCGGCGCGATCAAGGCGATCGGGGCGTTAGCCCTTGCCGCCTACGTTGTTTCTGGCCGCGGCCTCGAATCGTGGCGCTACCTCGCTGACGTGGCGCTGTTGATCCTCGCCACCAACGCCTTCAATCTGCTCGACCTGCGACCTGGGCGGGCCGAGAAGGGACTGGCTCTGCTCGGGCTCGGACTCTGCATCGGCACCTGGACGCTTGCGCCCCTCGACCTGCTTGGGATCTTTGCCGGACCAGTACTGGTCGGCGCCTGGTTCACCCTGCGCGAGCGGGCGATGCTCGGCGACACGGGCTCCAATCTGGTCGGAGCGATCGGCGGCGTCTGGTTGCTGACGACCTTGGACGGGACCGGGCGGCTTATCGCCCTCGCGCTGGTCGTCGCATTGACCATTTTCGGCGAGTTGCGGTCTATTTCGCGCACGGTCGACTCGGTTCCGCCCTTGCGCTGGCTAGACTCGCTCGGCAGAGAATGAATCGGGCCAAACCAGGAGACACGCGCTTCATCTTCGTCACCGGCGGCGTCGTCTCGGCCCTTGGCAAGGGGATTGCTGCGGCATCGATCGGGCGCCTGCTCGTCTCGCGTGGCTACCGGGTGCAGCTGCAGAAGTTCGACCCGTACATCAACGTCGACCCAGGGACTATGAGCCCCTTCCAGCACGGCGAGGTCTTCGTTACTGAGGACGGGGCGGAGACCGATCTCGACCTCGGTCACTACGAGCGCTTCACCGACGAGAACACCTCGCGTGCATCCAACGTCACCGCCGGCTCGGTCTACAACACGGTGATCAACCGCGAGCGGCGCGGCGATTACCTCGGCGCCACCGTGCAGGTGATCCCTCACATCACCGACGAGATCAAGAACCGCATCCTGATCGTCGCCGAGTCGCAGTCGGTCGACTTCGTTCTCACCGAGATTGGTGGCACGGTCGGCGACATCGAGTCGCTGCCCTTCCTCGAGTCGATCCGCCAGCTCTACACCGACCTCGGCCCGAAACGAGCGATGTTCATGCACCTGACCCTGGTGCCCTACGTCGGCCACGCGGGCGAACTGAAGACGAAGCCGACGCAGCACTCGGTTAACGAGCTGCGCCGCATCGGAATCCAGCCGCACGCTCTGGTCTGTCGCTCCGAGAGCCGCCTCGACCGGGAGATCCGCAGCAAGATCGCCCTCTTTGCCAGCTTGCCCGTGGACGGCGTGATCTCCGCCCACGACGTCGACAACATCTACAAGGTGCCACTCGTCTTTCGCGCCGAAGGCGTTGATGACCTGGTGCTCGACCACTTCGGCATGGAGGCTCCCTCTTCTGACTTGAGTGAGTGGGAGGCGATGGTGCGCCGCGCCGACGACGCCACCGGCAAGGTCAGGATCGCCCTGGTCGGCAAGTACGTGCAACTCGCCGATGCCTACAAGTCGGTTATCGAGGCGCTCGAGCACGGCGGCTTTCATCATGGGGTTGAGGTCGAGGTCGAGCTGGTCGATTCGGAGAATTTTGACGCCGAGAAGCTGGAGGGAGTCGACGGCGTGCTGATTCCCGGCGGCTTCGGCGAGCGCGGCATCGAGGGCAAGGTCGAAGCGGCCCGAATTGCCCGCGAGCGCCCTATCCCCTATCTCGGCATCTGCCTCGGAATGCAGATCGCTGTGGTCGAGTTCGCCCGCACTGTGGCCGGCATGGTCGGTGCCAACTCCTCGGAGTTCGATCCCGAGACGCCCTTCCCGGTCGTCGATCTGCTCCCCGAGCAGAAGGAAGTCTCCGATATGGGGGGGACGATGCGGCTCGGCGCCGATCCGGTGAAACTTCACGACGGGACGCGGGCGCGCGAGATTTTCAACGAGGCGGTCATCTACAAGCGTCACCGCCACCGTTACGAGGTCAACATCCAGCTGCGCCGCCGGCTCGAAGACGAGGGCCTGGTCTGCGGCGGGACCTCGCCTGACGAGCGCCTGGTCGAGATGATCGAGCTGCCCGATCACCCTTTCTTCGTCGCTTCGCAGTTTCACCCCGAGTTCAACTCGCGGCCCAACCGGCCCGAGCCGCTCTTTCGCGAGTTCGTCGGCGCCGCCTCCCGGCACGCCGGCGAGCGTCCGGCCGAAGGCGGCGAGATCGAGACAGAGTCGGAGGATTCGTCTTCCGTAGCGCAGCAGAGTTAGCCTGTCCCGCGTGGATAGGCTGCATGAGACGTTTGTCAGGCTTTGTGAGATCCGCAGCCCGACTGGCGAGGAGCGTGAGGTCACCGACACGATCGTCGCCGAACTGCGGGCGCTGGGCCTCGAGGTAAGCGAGGACGACGCCGCGGGGCCGGCGGAAGCGGGCGCTGGCAATATCGTCGCCCGGCTGCCCGGCCGCTCCGATCGCTGGCTGATGTTCTGCGCCCACGTCGACACCGTTCCGCACGCGGGGCAGATCGAGGTGGTGGACGACGAGGGAGTCTTCCGCAGTCGCGGCGAGACGATTCTCGGCGCCGACAACAAGGCGGCGGTCGCCGTCTTCATCGAGCTGGTTGCCCGGTATGCCGAGGAGCCACCGCCGATCGGGATCGAGCTGCTGCTGACCGTTGCCGAGGAGCAGGGACTGCGCGGAGCGAAAGCCTTCGACGTGAGCACACTGCGCGCCGACTGTGGCTTCGTCCTCGACCACGCCAGCGCTGTCGGTGAGGTGATCGTGACCTCACCGACCCAACAGCAGATCCGCGCCGATTTCTCCGGGGTCGAGGCGCACGCCGGTATCCGTCCAGAGGACGGCAGCAACGCGATTGCAGCAGCGGCGACCGCGATCTCAAGGATGGAATTGGGTCGGCTCGACGCTGAGACGACTGCCAACGTGGGCACGATTTCAGGTGGCACCTCGGGCAACGTCGTGCCGGGGCATTGTGCGATCCTCGCCGAGGCACGCAGCCTCGACGCCGACCGTGCTGCGGCCGTCGCCGGCGAGCTGACCGAGGCTTGTGCCTGGGGGGCCAGCGAGCATGGCTGCGACGTAGACGTGCGGGTCGAAGAGCTCTTCCGCGGCTACCAGATACCGACCGATTCGAGGGCGCTTGCTCTTGCAGAGGCGGGCCTGCGACGGGCCGGCTTTGAGCCACAGCGCACGTCGACCGGTGGCGGTAGCGACGCCAACGCGCTGATCGTTGACGGCTTCGCCTGCATCCTGCTCGCCAACGGCACGGAGGCCAACCACACCGCGGACGAGAGCGTCGCTGCGCGCAACCTCGATGCGATGCTCGAGGTCTGTCAGGGCATCGTCATCGAGGCCGGCACCGAGACCGGGTGAGCGGTCAGCTGAAGCTGCGCCGCGGTGTTGTCGTGGGCGAGGACCCGCTGGTGGTCGAGGTCGGCGGGGAGCGGCGCTCGGCATGGGCGGACGAAGCGCTGCTTGGCGAGATGCGCACGGGCGACGAGGTCGTCGTCAACGTCGCTGCTCTGGACCTGGGCTTGGGCTCGGGCGGTTTCGACGTCGTTCACGTCAACCTGACCCGCGGCCTGGAAGCGAGCGGCGATAGCCGCGAGCACGTAATGAAGCTCAACTACACCTCGCTCCAGCACCCAGTTGAGCCAGTCGAGCCTCCGGAGTTGGCTAGCCCCGATATGGGCGGGAAAGGCACACCGGAACAGGTTGGAAGTGCGATGCCGGTTCTGGTCTTGCCGCTGCACGGGCATCTCGCACCGGCGGTCTGGGCCGCCGCCCAAGCGGCGCCGGGGATGACGATCGGCTACGTGCAGACGGGCGGTGGCGCGCTTCCCGGTTCGCTGAGCCGTGACGTCGCCCAGCTGCGCGAGCGCGACCTGCTCTGCGACCACGTCACCGTCGCGCCAGCCTACGGCGGCGAGCGTGAGGCCCTCTCGGTCGCCGGCGCACTGGATGCGGCCGCCAACAGTCTCGGCTGGGGTGCCGCAATCATTGGTCCTGGGCCAGGCATCATCGGTTCCGATACCCGTCTCGGCCACGGCGGCATGGCAGCGCTCGACAACGCCCATGCCGCCTTGGCGCTGGGCCTGCCAACCCTTCTTTCGCCTCGCCTCTCTGGGGCCGACCCGCGAGAGCGCCACCGAGGAGTGAGCCACCACACGCTCACCGTGCTGGAACTGCTGCTGGGTGGGGTGGACGTGCCGGTGCCGCTGGACGATGCCGACATCGCCGCGAGGCTCTCCGACGCAGCCGGCGCTCGCCACGAGCTCCGCCTGGCTCAGCCCGATCTAGTGGGTTACGCAGCCTCAGGTCTCCCGACCCGAACTATGGGCCGGGACATCAACGAGGATCCGCTGTTCTTCGCGGCGCCACTTGCCGCGGGTGCTGTCTTGCGCCGCGAGGAATGAGGCCGGCGCGGGAGAACGACCCCGCATGGCCGTTGCCGTCGAGTCCCCGCCAGAGGTTGACGCACGTTTCGAGGGCCTGGTCCTCGACTTCCTCTCCTACCTGGAGCTGGAGCGCGGCCTTTCCCGCAACACGCTGAACGCTTACCGGACCGACCTGCACCAGTACGGCGAGTTCCTCGGCGGACACGAGCTCGATGCGCTGGCCGCGCGTCCGGCCGATATCGGCGACTTCCTCGCCGACCTGGCGACCGGCAACGGCCGCCCGCCGTGCTCCGCGGCCACCGTGCATCGCAAGACCGCCTGCTTGCGCTCCTTCTACAAGCACCTGCGCCGTGACGAGCTGATCGGCGATGACCCGACCGCGGCGCTGAGCGCTCCGCGACGGGCGAAGAAGCTGCCTAAGGTCCTCAACTACGCCGAGGTGCAGCGGCTGCTCGCCGCGCCGCGCGGCAGCGAGCCGACGACACTGCGCGATCGGGCGTTGCTCGAGGTGATGTACGCGTGCGGGCTGCGCGCCTCAGAGACGATCGGGCTGGAGATGTCGGACGTCGACCTGCACGAGGGGCTGTTGCGAGCGCGGGGCAAGGGCTCCAAGGAGCGGATCGTCCCGCTTGGGCGCAAAGCGATTGCCGCGATTTCCGCCTATCTACGCGGCGGTCGGCCGAAGTTGGTTGGCGAACGCCACGAGGTGAGGTTGTTCGTCAACTTCCGCGGTGGCCCGCTCAGCCGCCAGGGCCTCTACAAAATCGTCCAGCGCCACGCCCGGGAGGCCGGCCTGGCCGGCAAGATGAGCCCCCACACGCTCCGCCACAGCTTCGCCACCCATCTGCTGGCGGGAGGCTGCGATCTGCGCGCGGTACAGGAGATGCTCGGCCACGCGGACATCGCGACGACGCAGATGTACACGCACCTGTCCGGCGAGCGCCTCAAGGAGGTCTATTTCGAGGCGCACCCCCGCGCGACTGAAGGCTGAAGGAGTGCCCATCGGACTTTGACCACCCTGGGATGGGGTGAAAGTCGGATGGGCTGATAGAACCGGGCGCTGATGCCCGAGCTGCCCGAGGTCGAGACCGTATGTCGCCAGCTGGAGCCGGAGCTGGAAGGAAGGCGGATCGAGACCCTGCAGGTCCTCGACCCCCGCTGGTGCCGTCCGGTGTCGCCGGCTGAGCTGGAGGCGTTGGTGGCAGGGAAGACGATCGAGCGACTGCGGCGCCGGGGCAAGTACCTGCTGCTCGGTCTCGATGGCGGCCAGACGCTGGTCATGCACCTGCGAATGACCGGCAACCTGGTCCTGGTCGAGGGCGAGGACAAGCTAGACCCCTCGGAAGGAATGCGGTTGTACGAGGGTGAGCGTTCGACCTCGGAGCGACACCTGCGGGCTCGCTTCGTTCTCGACGACGGGCGTGAGGTCTGGTTCACCGACCCGCGGCGCTTCGGTGAGGCGCTGCTGCTCGACGACGCCGCGCTGGACGCCCACTTCGCGCCGCGACTCGGGGTCGAGCCGCTCTCCGAGGCCTTCACGCCCGAGGTGCTGGGTGAGATCGCAGCCGGCCGAACGGCGCCGCTCAAGTCCTTCTTGCTCGACCAGAAAGGCATCGCCGGCATTGGCAACATCTACGCCGATGAGGCGCTTTTCCGGGCGCGGCTGCACCCGCTCTCGCCAGCCGGCTCGATGAAGCCCGAGCACCACGAGGCTTTACGCGACGCGGTCGTGGCCGCGCTTGAAGCCGGAATCGACGGTGGCGGAGCTTCGATCGATGACTACCGCGACGGGCGTGGCGAGAAGGGCCGGATGCAGGACGAGTTCCTCGTCCACACCCGCGAGGGCAAGCCCTGCCCGCGTCGTGACGGGACGATCGAGCGGATCGTCGTTTCCGGTCGGTCGACCTACTTCTGCCCCGCTTGCCAGGTGCGGTTACGGCGCAGGCCGCGGCGGCGTCGCCGTCCGGCCTCTCGTTCAACGTAAGCCGCTATGGCCGGCAAGACGCTGAAGACGGAGGCGATTGTCCTGCGCAGCATCCGTTACGGCGAGGCGGACCGCATCCTCCACCTCTACACGGCACAGCGGGGGCGGGTAGGGGCGATCGCGAAGGGCGCCCGACGGCCCAAGTCGCGCTTCGGCGGCCGCCTTGAGCCGTTCTTCCGGCTTGACCTGCTGCTGCACGAAGGTCGCGGAGAGCTTCTTACGGTGACCCAGGCCGCCACCGTCGATGGCTACCCCCGGTTGCGCGCCTCTGGTCCGGCGCTGAGCGCCGGCGCTCGTGCCTGCGACGCGGTGCTGCGACTGCTCGACTCGGCTGAGCCCAACCCCCCTGCCTACAACCTGCTCTGTCGCTACCTCGGGCTACTTGACGACCCGGCAGTGCCGGCGGCGAGCTCGTTGTCAACGGCGCTCTCCTTTCGGCTCAAGCTGGCGTTGGCTGCAGGCTTCTCGCCCGAGTTGGCTTCCTGTGTGAACTGTGGCGAGGGAGAGCATCTGGTTGGCTTCTCCGGCGCGGCCGGGGGCGTTGTCTGCGCCAGTTGCGAAGCGGGCGCCTTTCCGCTCTCTGAGGAGGCGCATCGCTTCATGGTCACCTCGATCGCCAACTCTTTGGCGGAGGCGCCCGAGGCGGGCGAGCGTGAGCTGCGCCAGGCGGAGCGGGCGATCGGCGAGACGCTGGAGCACCACGCGCACGTGCAGCTGCGCTCCGCCGCGTAGGATCGGACGGTGCCAGTCACCGCCAGCTTTGAGGAGCGTGTGCGAGCCTGGGAGGCCGAGTTCCTCTCCGATTTGGCGACCCCCTCATATCCCGCCCGGCGGCAGGTCGAAGAGCTCGATAGCCCGTTGCGGACCCCATTTCAGCGCGATCGGGACCGGATCGTCCATTCCAAGGCATTCCGCCGCCTTAAGCACAAGACGCAGGTTTTCATCGCGCCCGAAGGCGACCACTACCGGACCCGCCTCACCCACACCCTGGAGGCGTGTGGGATTGCCCGCACGGTTGCCCGCGCACTCAGCCTCAACGAGGACCTGACCGAGGCGATCGGGTTAGGGCACGATCTCGGCCACCCGCCGTTTGGCCACACCGGCGAGGACGCGCTCGACGCCGCGCTGCGCGAGCGCTGCGGGCACGGCTTCAAGCACAACGTCCACTCGCTGCGGATGGTCGACGTGCTCGAGCGCGACGGTCAGGGCTTGAACCTGACCGAACAGGTTCGCGATGGCATCCTCAATCACACCGGTTCGGATCGTCCGGCAACGTTGGAGGGTCGAATCGTCAAGCTGGTCGACCGCGTCGCTTACATCAACCACGACATCGACGATGCGCTGCGCGCCGGAGTCTTGCAGCCCGGTGACTTGCCCATCGCTGAGATCGAGCTGCTCGGCCCGACTGGCTCGGCGCGGATCGACACGCTGGTCCGGGATATCGTCGATTGCTCGACCGCCGCCGGCGACATTGAGCAGAGCAAGGAGGTGGGCGGGGCGATGCTGCGTCTGCGCAAGTTCATGTTCGACCGCGTCTACCTGGGCGAGGCGGCGCGCAGCGAGCACGAACGGGCCCAGCGCGCCTTACGCGGCCTCTTCGACCACTACATGGAGCATCCCGACGAGGTTCCGGAGGGTGAGCCGGGAGCGAGCGAGTGCCAACGGGTTGCCGACTACCTGGCGGGGATGACCGACCGCTTCTGCATCGCCCGTTTTGCCGAGCTGACGATCCCCGAGGCGACCCGCTTCTGATGGCGCTGATCTCCCAGGAGAGCCTGGAGCGGGTCAAGCAGACCGCGGACATCGTCGAGGTGATCTCCGCTCACACCGACCTGCGGCGCCAGGGGGCGCGCTGGGTCGGGCTCTGTCCCTTTCACGAGGAGCGCACGCCTTCTTTCTCGGTTGACGCACAGGGAAAGCTCTACCACTGCTTCGGCTGTGGGGTCGGCGGCGACACGATCAAGTTCGTCGAGGAGAAGGAGGGAATCGGGTTTGCCGAGGCCGTGGAGCTGCTCGCCGATCGCTACGGGGTCGAGCTAGAGCGTGAGAAAGAGGATCCACGGGCTGAGGCGCGACGCCAGCAGCGGCGTCGCCTGGGCGAGTTACTGGACCGCACGGCGGGCTTCTACGCGCACTACCTTTGGGACTCCGAGGAGGCGGGCAAGGCGCGCGCTTATCTGGCCGAACGCGGGCTGGGGGAGGAGACGCTGCGCGCCTTTGCGGTCGGCTATGCGCCCAGCGCCTGGGACACCGTGTTGATGCGTGGCCAGCGGGCCGGCTTCAAGGTCGACGAGTTGCGCGCGGTCGGACTTGCGCAGCGGGGGAGAAGCGGGGGCGAGTACGACCGCTTTCGCGAGCGGATCATGTTCCCGATCCGCGATCGCCGTGGCCGTACCCTCGGCTTCGGCGGACGGGCGATGCGCTCCGACCAGGGGGCGAAGTACGTCAACACGGCCGAGACCGACTTCTTCCACAAGAGCCAGATGCTCTACGGGATCGACCTGGCCAAAGAGGCGATCGCAAAGAGCGGCCGGGCGGTTGTTGCCGAGGGCTATACCGACGTTCTCGCGTTGCACCAGGCTGGGGTTGACGAGGCGGTATGCGTGATGGGTACGGCGATCACGGAGGAGCAGGTCGCGGCACTGTCCGGAATGGTCGACGAGGTCGTGCTCGCGCTCGACGCCGACTCGGCCGGCCAGGAGGCGATGCTGCGTGCGCAGCGGGTCGCATCGGGTCGCAAGATGCGCTTGCGGGTGGCGGCGATGCCGGCGGGTGAGGACCCGGCCGAGATGCTGGCCGCCGAGGGAGGCGCCGAGCGCTTCCAGGCACTGGTCGAGGGTGCGGTCGACCTACCGGCGTTTCAGGTGGGGCTGGTGCTGGACGCCACCGACGTCTCCTCGCCAGCCGAGCGCGACCGGGCGTTGGGAGAGGTGGCACCGATCCTGGCCGGGATGGGGGAGACCGCTAGCCGCGACGACCTGGTTCGCCGGGTTGCTGGGCAGCTGGACTTGGAGCCGGCTCTGGTGATGGGCCGGGTCACCTCCGCGCAACCGCTAAGTGGCGGGTCCGGGGAGCCGCCGAGACGCGACCGCGGCCAGGCGCCACCCGTGCGCAGCGGCGGAGAGCTGACCTCACGCGAACGGCGTGAGCGTGCATTGCTGGCGATGTGTATCGCGCTGCCAGATGAGGGCAAGGAATACCTCGCCCGCCTCACCGACGAGCACCTCTCGCCCAACGGCATTCGCGTCGCGGCCTGGCTGCGCGAACACCCACAGGACCCAGCATCCAACCTCCCCCACGACGACGACCAGCTCGCCGGCCTGATCGCCGAGCTTGTCATCCTTGCCCACGATGAGCCCGCATCGGCCGAGGCGATGGAGCTCAACTTTCTCCTCCTCGAGCAACGCCGCCTCGAGTCCCAGATCGCCGCCGCCGGCGAAGCAGACGACTACGAGCGCCGCGCCGCCCTCAGTCGCGAGCGCGCCGCCCTGGTCGAGCGCATAGCCCGGACTGAGCGCGTGGGTGGCTAGTCGGTAAATTCCTTCCGGCTGATCCGGGGTAGCTCAATTTGGTAGAGCACTCGGCTGTTAACCGAGTTGTTGTGGGTTCGAGTCCCACCCCCGGAGCTTTTTCAGACGAGCGCGTGCCTTTGGGCAAGCTGTTCGACCAGCTCGGCGCCGCGCTCGGCGCCGTTGTGCTCTTGCGCCCAGGCGGCCAGCTCACTCGCGCGAACGGTGAACGAGGGCTCGTTGAGGATGCGGCGGGCAGCCCAGCGCAATGGCTCAGGGCGGCAAAGACGCCACGGAAGCGAGAGGCCTGCCTTGGTCCAACTGACTCGCATCGCGGTCTCGCTCATATCGCCGATAAAGGGGCTAATGAGCAGGGGGGTGCCTGCCGCGAGGGCGCGGGCGACAGTGCCGTGACCACCGTGGGAGATCACCAACGAGGCTGCCGGCATCAGCTGGCTGTAGCTGAGCCAGTCGACGAGGATCGCGTTGTTGGGGATCTCAATCGGACTCTGCGGCATGACCCGGTTGGTCGTCGCCACCACACGTACCGGCTCGCTCGCCAATGCCTTCAGCGCGGTGCGCACGAGATGATTGCGCGAGTCGTGTGCCGTGCTCGGCGCGACCAAGACGAGCGGGTAGTCACCTGGTGGAAGGTCGATCTTGGGGTGGGGGACCTCGAAACTCATCGGTCCCGTCACCTCGACCCCTTCGGGCCACTTCCGTGGGTACTCAAGCTGGGGGAAGGTGCCGACCAACGCTAGGTCCGGGCTGATCCCCCCGTGGAAGCGCTCGGTAGGCGGTAATCCCAGACGCTCCCGCTGCCGGTTGAGGTCGCTGCGCCCCTGCTCCAGTCCGACGTTGAGGGCGCGTTGCCCGGCGCGCCAGATGCTGCGGCCGAGTGGCGTGCGCGGCGGCTGTAGGCCGACCGCAAAGAAAGGCAACCCAGGCTCAACCACCGGATAGATGTGGGGGATCAGGGTCGCCAGCGGCACACCTGCGACCTCGGCCGCAAGCGCCGGGGCGAGGGTGAGGATGTCGCTGACCACGGCATGGGGGCGCATCTCCTCTAGCAGCGGAAGTAGGGCTCGAGCTGCCTCCGCCGCGTGGGCGCCCTCAGCCGAGTCGGGATCGGGTGGCGGGAACATCCGGTATTCCTCGGCCGCAGCGAAGTTCAGGCCCGCCCCCTCGACGGCGGCCCGTCGCTCCTCCCAGGTCTCGATAGTCACCTCGTGACCGCGACCGGTCAGCGCCTTGCCGAGGGCGATTGCCGGGAAGACATGGCCCGGGTCGCCGAAGGCGGCGACCAGGAATCGACTGGTACTAGGGCGTGTCAAGCCCCTCGCTCGGGCGAGTGAAGACGATCTCGGGTACGTGGCAGTTCGGGGACGTGCGAAGCAGGAAGCGCACCGACTCGCCGATGTCCTCTGGTCGGATCATCTCCTCGCCGGGAACCTGGCCCTTTGCGAACTCGGTCATCGCCGTGTCGACGAAGCCTGGGGCCAATGCGGTGCACTGGATGCCGTCGCTGCCAACCTCGCGCTGCGTCGACTGAGTGAAGTTGATTACCGCGCCCTTGGTGGCGGCGTAGACGGAGAGCCAAGCCTGGCCGCTTTTGCCGGCGATCGAGGCCGTGTTGACGATCAGCGCCTTGCCGTGCTCGGCACCGGCTTCGCGCAGCATCGGTAGTCCCTCGCGGGTGCCAATTATTAGTGCCCGCAGGTTGACCCCCAACTGCATATCGAGGAACTTGGTCTGGATCTCTTCCATCGGCGCGCCGATTCCCACCCCGGCGTTGTTGACCAGGGCGTCGAGGCGACCATAGGTCTCTCGGTGCTTGGCGAAGACGCCGAGCAAGTCCTCCTCCTCGGCCATGTTCGCGGCGACGCTCTGCACCTCCAAGCCGCTGGCGCGCAGTTCGTCGGCGGCAGCCTCAAGCTTCTCCGGCCGCCGGGCTGAGACCGTTAGCGCGTAACCCTCCTCGCCGAGGACGCGGGCGATCGCCAGCCCGATCCCACTCGAGGCCCCCGTAATCAGTGCCGCTCGCTCCGCCAATTCTCTCTCCTCATGCTCAGTCGTTCGACAGGCGAGCAGCCTATACGCCGCTCGAGCCCCGTTGCCGAATAACATGACCGATCCGCATGCCCTGGCGTCGCGCCACAAGCGCTCTTATCTGCCTGCTCGCAACCGTCGTCTTCGTCGTCGGCTGCGGCAGCTCGGACTCCTCCACGTCGACGACGGGATCTGTAGCGAGCAAGCCCGCCCCACCGAAGAGCCGCTTTCCTAAGACCGAAGGCAAGACCCTGGGCGAGCTTGTGAAAGAGCAGGACTCCCACGCCGAACTGGTCGTCTCGCCGGCCGCGTTGGACTTCTACAAAGGCGAGAACCGCTACCCGTTTGGTGTCTTCCATCCCGATCGCAGCCAGGTCGATGACGCTGAAGTGGCCCTCTACATCGCCAGAGTCCCCTCGGCGAAAGAGAGTGGCGGCGGAACGGCCAAAAACGGCAAGCAGAAGAAGGGGGCGATTGCGCGGGCGCGCAGCGAAGCGCTCGAACAGCCCGCCATCGGCCCCTTTCCGGCGGCTATCGAAAGCCTCGCGACCAAGCCCGCCTATCGCGCTCAGACCACGAGCAGCGATCCCGACGCGGCGACGATCGTCTATACGACCGATCTTGACTTCACCAGCAATGGCGAGTGGCGGATCGCGGCACTGATTAGGCAGGGAGATGAAACCGTGGCAACGTTGCTTCCGAGCGCAGCCGTCGGCCAGTTCAAAGGTGTGCCCAGAGTTGGTCAGAAGGCGCCGAAGATCCACACGCCGACCGCCGCGGATGTCGGCGGCGACCTCTCCAAAATCACCACGCGCGTCCCTCCAGACACTCAAAATCGCGTCGATTACGCGGAAGCTCTGGGCAAGGAACCGATATTGCTCTTGTTCGCGACCCCCCAGTTCTGCCAGAGTCGGGTATGCGGCCCCGTCGTAGACGTGGCTGAGCAGGTCAAAGACCAGTACGGCGACAAGGCCGCGTTCATCCATATGGAGATCTACAACGACAACGATCCGAGCAAGGGCGTGAGGCCGCAGGTAAGGGCATTCCACCTGCCGAGCGAGCCGTGGCTTTTTGCGATCAACCGCCAGGGTGTGGTCCAGGCTGTTATCGAGGGCGCCTTCGGAGTCGACCGCATGACCAGGGTCGTGAAAGAGGTGACCGGGGAATGAGTGAGAAAACGGCACCGGATCCAGAGCTGCTCAAATCGTTTGCCGAGGAGGCGCGTCGCCGCTGCGACGTGATCGCCGCGGGCCTTGCGACCGAGACCGAAGACTTCGAGACGCTGCGCTCTGAAGCCCACGCCCTGAAGGGAACCGCGGGCGCTGTCGGGCTGCGCCGCCTGGCCGAGCTGGCCGGCCTGATGGAATCGGACCTCGCCGAAGCAAAGAAGTCCGGAGAACTGCGGGGCGGACGCTCCCACCAGATCGCCGACGCTGCCAAGGCACTCTCCGAAGGCGCCAACGCAGCCGCCGAGGGCAAGGAAGAGCCGCCCGACGTCGGCCGTTCCCTGGCCCAGCTGTTCAGCGCCTGACGAGCCAACGCCCCCCGACTCCGCGCGCTACCTTCCCATCTTCGGGGCGGTAGCTCAGTTGGTTAGAGCAGCGGACTCATAATCCGTCGGTCGAAGGTTCGAGTCCTTCCCGCCCCACTACTAGGATCTGCGGCCAAGCTGGGAGGCGTCGGGCTACGGCGGAAGAAAGGAAAGGTTGTTCGTCAGATCCCAGCCATGGACGAGAAGCATCACACCCATCACGGCGCCGAAAACGAGCCAAAAGACATAGGCGAAAGTATCGGCCCAGTCGAGCACCGTCCTTGCCCGGTGACTGCTGACATGAGGTCTCTTCGGGTGTGGAATTTGGATCACGCTGCGGCATCCCTCCTGGCCGGCGCGCTAGGGGCCTTGCTCGCCTGAGCGAGAAATTGCAGCGCCCTTGTCTGCATGACAAGCTTGTATCATATGTGCACGTTTTATGCACGATAATAGCTACAAAAATGTCGAAGATCTAGCGAATGAGCTGCGTGAGGGCCTTGCCGCCCTGGTGCGTCGAGGCAGTGCGGGACCTTCCGACCTAATTTTTGAAGCACCTGAAACCCTTCACGCATTGAGGCGGCTGGGCTTGGAGGATGAAGGAAGTCGCGCGCTTGAGACATTGGTCGCTGAGGCGCTGGAGGAGGTAGTTGAGGAGTTACCGGCGTCGGATGGGGAGGCCGCACGGATCATGCTTGGACTGGATCCGGCGGTGCGTGGGAGCCGGCTTGGGGCGCGCCGCGAGCGTGCGGCCAAGATCCTGGGTGTTGCCCCCGGCACGTTTCGGAACCGTCAAGAGGCTCGCGTACTCGATGCAGTTGCCCAAGCACTTGCCCTGGCGCTCCTGTCACCCTCTCGAACGGCTATGTCTGAAGTCAAGAGTCCTGAGTTGGACCCGACTCAGGTACTGCTGATTCACCGCAATGACTCGTTCGGCGTGAAGGAGGTGGGACGATTGGTGGAGTCGCTAGGGCTACAACCTGTCCTTTGGCAGCAAGCGCTGGACCGTGCGGGACTCCGGTCACCCTCGGTGGTCGATCGTTTTCGGTCGTGTCTTGATACCGCCCAGGCAGTCATAGTCGTTTTTGAGGGGGGGCCTGGTGAATCCAAGGCGAACCTGGCTTTCGAGGCCGGCCTTGCGCTGGGATTGGCTGAGTCACGGACGGTGATCGTCCAGTTGGGTGACCAGAGCCCACCGCAAGACCTCGAGGCAGTCAACATTCTCCGGCTGCGTAATACCGAGGAGAGCATCACCGCTCTTAGCTCTGCCCTGCGCAACGCTGGATGTGCCATTCCCGGTAGATCGGATCGCTCCGCGGATGAGACTGAGAAGGGCGTCAACGTCGGCTGGTACCGGTGGACTCCAGAACACGCATCAAACCCCATCTACGCTGACATCGCCGAGGCGGTCCGCACCTTCGAGCCAATTGCCATGCCAGCAGGGCACGCTGCTGCTGCTTGGCTCAAGGACGAGGCGCTCGAGCAGTACCCCGGAGTTGTTACGTATCTACAAATTGGGAATGATCGACTGGAAGGGTTCGTCGCGCTTCAGGCGGGTTCAGTTCGGTTGACGAACAGCGACCGCCGTAAGATCGGCGGGCATTCGTGGGTGGGCGGCGAATCTACTCAGGGAGCTACTTATCTACGCTGGATTGCACGCCATAGAGACGCAGCGGTCACTGGCGAAAGCCTCTTCGCGTTTGCGGTGGCGCTTGCGGTTGAGGCTGGAGAGAAGATTGGGTCAGTCGCCCTTGTTCTTGATGTGCATGACGAGGCAGAGGCTCAACTCTGGCAGCAGAGATATTCGTTTCTGCGCGAGAATCAGCGTGACTCATCGAGGCTCTGGATCCCGACGATCCAGTTATCCCAGGATCTTCCAAAAGTGCGAGCCACGCTGGCGTCCTCGCAGTCGGCAACCTGAACGCCTAGGGGCTGTATTGCCCGGCAAACTTGGTCCCGAAATTGGTCCCCGACTCCACCGAACTCAACCGAACTTCCTGGACCTGATTCGCTCTATCAGGCCAGATTCGGCTCCATAGACGGCTTCCAACCCGACTCATAATCCGTCGGTCGAAGGTTCGAGTCCTTCCCGCCCCATCCGCCAGATGCCCCTTGTCGGGTCCCGGTTAGCCAATGGGCTAGGGTCGTCGAGCGCAGTTTCGCTGCGCGCAAACAATTGAGAGGCGGTCTTCTTGGATCCTGTCGGATATGAGTTGTGTACTCCCGAGGGCGGCAAGGGCGGTGGTGTTCGCTCGACTCGTAGCTTCCAGGTCGGCGAGACGGTGATGATCGGAGTGCTCGAAGGCGAGGTTGCCTTCAACGACTCGCACGCAACCCAGGTGAGTCGCACCAAGTGGGCCCGACATGGCGGTCTCGGCCCCAAGGTCAACCATTCGTGCAACCCGAACTGTGGTGTTGAGCTCAACGCCACGGGTGCCTGCAACTTCGTGGCTCGAAGGTCAATTTCCGATGGCGAGGAGATCACCTTCGACTACGCGATGCGCAACTACTCGATCGAGCATTTTCCGGGAGGCTGTCTTTGCGGAGCGGATATCTGTCGTGGTTCGGTAACCGGCTGGAAGGATCTCCCCACGGAGCGCAAGGTTGCCTACGAGGGTCTGGTCGCGCCCTATCTGCTCGAGATCGATTGCGAATTGGCCGATTCAGTCGTCTGAGTGCATCGAATCCGAAGAGCAGGGGCGCGAAGAATTTGGTCTCGAAATTGGTCCCCGACTCCACCAAGCTGAGCCGAGCCCCTTGGACGTGATTCGCTCTATCTGACGCTGATTTATCGGCGACGTCGCGTTCGGTAGGTGTTCTTGGCGATCCAGTTCCCTAGATCGGAGCGGGTGAACCTCGGCCCGCGCTCACCGTCCAAAACAGGCCGATCAAATACAGCCTGTTCGCGGTGCCACAGGGGTATCGACGCCGCGCTCGCATCGGTCGGACGATTGAGACAATGCCACTACACTGAATTCATGAGGCGTCGGTGTTTGCAGCGGTAGTGGGTTGCTTGGTGGTCCGCAGACAACCCATTGGTGCTCAAGGGGGTTCTCTGTGATCCGCGGCGTGCTCCGGCTGGGGCTGGTCCTGTCACTTGCGCTGACCGTCAGCGCGACTTTCTCGGTTGCGGCAGTCCCAGACGGCCCGCGGCTCGCGATCATCAGGGACTTCCCCTATCCCAAGAGCCTGACTGAAATCGCAACCGTCAACGCCGTTGGTGGTTCGCTCCAAACGGTGGTGAGGGACGAAGACCTGGTGAGAGACGAAGGCCCCTTCGGGATAATCGGCCCTCACCCGGCCTTCTCGCCGGACGGCAGTCTCATTACCTTTACTGGCTCCGTCGCCGGGGCGGACGGAGAAATGGAAAGCCCAGTGGTATTGGTGGTCGGTGCAGACGGGACTGGGCTGCGGGCGCTGAGGGGCACCTTTACCGAAGCGGAGCCCATCTTCGCACCGGACGGCCACACGATTGTCTTCGCCACCCTTAAGGTCATCGGCGGTCCTCTCGAGCGGCCCGGGAAAGCTCTGAGCAGAGATGGAGCTTACGTCCTCCTGGGGATCCGGTCGGTGGATATCGAAGACGGCTCCCAGCGAATGGTGACCCCGTGGCACCCATGGGGTCAGAGCGCCGTCCTATACCCGTCCTCCTACGCGCCCGACGGATCGACCCTGGCCGTCACCGCTTGGCCTTTCAACGGCTCCATGAGGCCGAGGATCGTCGCCGTTCGTCTCGACGGCAGCGGTTCGACCCTGCTCGCAAAAAATGCGGTGGAGCCGGTCTTTTCACCCGATGGATCGCGGATCGCCTTCATTAGAGTGCATACCCACGTCAAGCAACTTCCGCACCGCCGCAAGCGCACGATCATTCGCAAAGACACGATCATTCGCAAAGACCTCTACGTCATGCACGCGGACGGCTCGGGCCTCATCCGACTCACCCGCAGTCCCCACCTGCTTGAGGAGCGGCCGAGCTGGGACCCATCAGGCGAGAGGATTGCCTTCAACAGCTATCGGCCGGGACCCGGACCCCTTCGGCTGCCATCCGACACTTCCGTAATGCAGGTCAACGCCGACGGAACCTGTCTGACGAAGGTGTTGCCTTCTCGGCGCCAGGGCCTCAAAGGTGTCGCCTGGCAGCCGGGGCCGGGACGCGGGGCAGGCCCGATTGAGTGTGGCGGGTGAACCGCGGCGCCACCGGCTGCTCCCAAGCTTCTTCTCGCCAGCGGCCAACCGAGGCTTCACTCTCTTGTTCAGCTATTCCCTAGCGTTGTCGACGGGATTGAGCGTGTCATTCGGCGAGCCGTCTCCCAGGAATATCTTTGGGGAAGTGCCGATCACGCTGGCGACGACTGTTCCCGGTTCCTACCGCGCGACGGAGAAGTCGCGCGTCATGCGGGTTGACCAAAGACGGCTCAGCTCGAATCGGGCGGCCTCTCATCTTCATTGGAGCGGATGCGGAGACTGGAGACCAGCGTCCCCGGCATCTTCGCCTGTGGTGACGTGCGCCTCGGTCCGGTGAAGCGTGTTGTCGCCGCCGTCGGCGAGGGCATGGCCATTGCGTCGTGCACCAGTACTTCAAGACAGCGCCTTCTCAGCTCAGTCCGCCGGGGTGAGCTGGGCGAGACCATCGAGGCTCTACCGTTGATGGTATGCCCGGTGCGTCTGACCTTGATCAATTCGAGTCGCTGGTCGTCGATGCAATCGATCGGCTGCCCGACGAATTTCAGGAGGTACTGGCGAGCGTTGCCGTGGTCGTTTCCGATCGAGGGGCCGAAGCGCATGCGTACGGTCAATATTCCGGCGACGGTGTTGCGCGTGACCGCTACGAGGACAGGATCGTCATCTTCCGAGACACCTTGGAACGAGACTTTGGCCACGACCGCCAGTTGCTTGCCCGCCAGGTCGAGCGGACCTTGCGTCACGAGCTTGCCCACCATCTCGGCTGGGACGAGCGAGGGGTTGGCGGCCTGGGCCTCTGAGCGCAGAAACGGGAAGTCAGCGGCAGGCAATGCATATGATCGCGACATGGATGCCTCTGTTTCGCCTGAGCCACTGAACCGAGACGGGTTCGCCGCATTCTCCGAGCGCGCCGGGGATGACACGCCGGTGGTGATGCTGAACCTGCTCGCGTTCAAGCCCGAGGGCGGGCGCCAGCGCTACGAGGAATACGGCGAGGCGGTTGCTCCGCTGCTCGCGAAGGTCGGGGGTCGGATTGTCTTCATGGGGGATCCCGCGCCGCCGCTCCTGGGTGACGGTCCCTGGGACCTGGTCGTTCTGGTCGAATACCCGACTCGCCAGGCGTTTCTCGACATGATCGGCTCCTCCGAGTACGAGTCGGTTGGGCATCTGCGCACGGAGGCTCTGATCAGGGGTGAGCTTCACCCGATGGGTCCGGCGAAAGCCGCTCCGTCAGCTCCGCTTTAGGGTGAGAACTACTGCGCTGCCCGCGCGGTTTCGAAGAAGTGGTCGACTATGTACGGGCGCGGCAAACGAAGGCGACCTCAAAGTGCGGACCGTCGGTGCCGTTGTCGGTCAGAGTTGCTGAGGCCTCTCAACACTCAGGCCGTTCTCCGTTCGACCAGCCGTACCTTGCCGCCGACTTCGACGCGGCCGTCCAGTGGCCGGCTGAGCAGAACCGAGCCGTGGCCCTGGTGGATCGTGAGCGGTCGGGCGAGCTGGCCGCAGAGTGCGATCGCAGCCGAACCGGTTGCCTCGTCCTCGGCGATGCCCGCAGCGGGGACGAAGGAGCGAGCGCGGATCGTTCCCGCAGCCTCGTCGATCCAGGCCCATGCGTAGGTGTTAACGCTGTGGGTTGAAGCGTCCAAGGCGCGCACCTCGGCCGGCGAGCTCAGCTGGGTAAGGTCGAAGGGCGGTGCCCAGTCGGCCCGGGCGGAAACGTAGGTGGCGCCGTCGGCGGTGCGGACGCCGACCTCTCCCGCGGGGGGCCGCAGGGTTTCTACCGGCGTCGCTTCTCTTGCCAGCAGCCAGGCAGTGCCGACGGTGGGATGGCCGGCGAAGGGAAGCTCGACCTGCGGCGTGTAGATCCGGATCCCGCCGCCGGCGCGGTCCTCGACGAAGACGGTCTCACTGAATCCGAGCTGCGCAGCGATGCCCTGCCGCTCCGACTCCGGCACCCGATCCCCCTGGAGAAACACGCCGAGCGGATTTCCCCACTCGCCGTCCTCGTTGACGAAGACGCGAAGGACGTGCAGGGTTGGCACCTGGTGGAGCTTAGGCAGATGCGCGAGTATTGGGCTTCCTGCGGTGTCCGTCCATGTCTAGGAGAGGAGCATTTGTGTCAGACCGAGGACCGAAGTGGAGCGGGGGGCGGCTCTTGCCGACCCTGCTGGCAGTCTTGTCGATCGGGGTCGCGGGTGTCGCCTGGGCAGGCTGTGGAGGCGGTAGCGACAGCAGTACCGGCGAAATCCAGGAACGGATCGAAAAGGGCGCCGAAGAAGCGAAGCAAGGCATCGAAAAGGGCAAGGGAGAAGTGAAGAAGGGCTTTGAAAAGGCTGAAAAGGAAGCTACGCAGGGCGTGAACCAGGGCTCTCAGCAAGCCCAGGAGGGAATCGAACAGGGCTCCCAGGAAGCGCAGGAGGGGATCGAACGAGCCAAGCAAGAAGCGCAGAAGGGGATCGAAAAGGGCAAGGAAGAGGCCCAGCGCGGAATTGAAGAAGCGGAAAAGTACGGGCAGTAATAGCCCGCGCCCCGTTCGGAGCGGAAGCTTGTCAGCGCATCGCCGGGGGCGAGGGCTCCCGGCGATGCGAGTAGTGCAATCGCCCTGCCTAGCTGACTACGCAGTCGCGCGTCAACGTGGTGGTGATCTGCTTCCCGTCGGCGAAGTTGAAGATTCCCCGGGTGAAAGAAAAGATCGCGCCGGGGAAGCCAGAGGGAGCGGCGCAGCGGGCACTGAGAAAACTGTACTGCTTACCCTGGTATTGATAGCGACGATCGAAGGTGAGCGCGACGTTAGTGACGTAGCCCAGGTCTGAGGCGAGTCGCGGAATCTTGGTTGACAGAACGGTCCCGAATTTCCCCTTTTTTGGATGCCGCACAGTGAAGGTGAGCACGACGGTGACGTCAACTGGATTAGAGCCGTTGATGTGCAGGAGGATCGCGGGCCGACCGTGCGCTAAGCCATTGAAGGCAAGCATTCGTCCGTGAACTGGGAACGGTTCACGGTTGGGGAACTCGACGTTGGCGGTGAATTTGCCATGCCCGACCAGGGCACCGCGGCAACGGTCGAGCGCAACGTCGGAGTCGGTCGACTCAAGCAGGGCAGGGCGACATGCTGGCAATCCTTTGGTGGTGATCTGGCCGTAGCGATTAACTGCGAAGGAGATGCGGCGAAGCTGCGGCGGGCGACTGCCGTCGCTGGTTTTGATCGAGGTGTTGAGATTGACCGTGACCGGCACGTTACGGTCGCGGGGTAGGGACCTAGGGGCGAAGCCGCCGCCGAACTTGATGAAGAGACCGTCGCCGCCAAATATCTCTCCGTGCGCAACCGCGGCGCCAAAAAGTGCCGTGGTAAGCAGTACCGCTATGAGTGAGAAGCGCTTCATCCGCTTAGAGTAAGTCTAGGCCCGCCCACTCATCTGCCCGCGCAGGTTGGGTTAAGGCTTGGATCGAGGATCGTAGGACCGGGCTAGAGTCCCGGCATGGAGCCGGGTGATCGCGGTGTCGACCTCTCCGCCGGGGACGAGTTCGCCGGCTACAGGATTGAGCGCAGCCTTGGTCGCGGCGGGATGGGAGTCCTCTACTTGGCGGTCGAGCCGGGTTTGGAGCGCCGGGTCGCTCTGAAGCTGATCGCCCCCGAGGCGGCTACCGACAACATCTTTGCTCGGCGCTTCGCCGAGGAGTCTCGAATCGCTGCCTCAATTGAGCATCCCAATGTGGTGCCGATCTACGCAGCGGGTGAAGAGGACGGCATTCCCTTCATCGCGATGCGCTACGTCTCGGGCTCTGACCTGGGTCGGCGACTGGCTCGCGAGGGGCGCCTTGAGCCGAAAGTGGCGGCGATGCTGATTGGGCAGATTGGCAATGGTCTCGACGCGATTCACGCCGCTGGTCTTGTCCACCGCGATGTCAAGCCGGCCAACGTGTTGCTCAGCGGCGCCGCTGATGAGGATCACGCCTACATCACCGACTTCGGCGTCGCTCGCAATGTGGCGACTGAGTCCGGGCTAACCCAGACCGGGCGCTTCGTCGGCACGCTCGACTACGTCGCACCCGAGCAGATCTCTGGGGGCGCTGTCGACGCTCGCGCCGACGTCTACGCGCTTGGCTGTCTGCTGTTCAAGTTGCTCACCGGGGAGGTGCCCTACCCGCGGGACGGCGAGGCGGCGCGACTTTACGCTCACCTCAACGATCCTCCACCGGCCCCATCGCTGCACGCGACCGCGGTGCCGATGGCGCTCGACGACGTCGCGATTCGGGCGATGTCAAAGCAGCCTGGTGACCGCTATCCGTCGGCAGGCGATCTGGGTCGGGCTGCTCTGGCAGCACTGAGCGGATCGAGTCCCGAACTGCCCGAGCGTACGGTCGCCACGGGAGCGGCAGCGACGCGGACCGCGGAGACGATTGCGATTGAGCCGGAGGATGGCGAGGGCCCTCGCCGGCGCGTGTGGTTGGCGCTCGTCGGAGGGCTAGTAGCCGTTGCGGCGATCGTCGTTGCCGTGCTTGCGGTTGGAAGCGGGGGAGGGGGTAACGATCCCGAAACGACCCACGTCGACAATCCGGCGGCCAAGCAGGTCAAAGAGCAACCACAACCGCCGCCGACCTTGACCAAGCCCGAGTTGGTCGCCAAGGCCGACGCGATCTGCGCCGACAGTCAGAGTGCCTTCGAAGAAGCCAGGGGAGAATTTCCGGAAGCCAAGGAAGAGGAAGTTCCCGACGTCGCCTACTCCGAAGCGCTGGTCAGCATCTCCACCCCTGCCGTGAAGCGCTTCGTGGCACTCGACCCGCCGGCAAGCGTGCGCAAGCCCTTCGAGGAATACGTGCAGGCGCAGCGGCAAGTCCACAAGTACGACGTGCAGGCGCTGCGCGCAGCCCGTGCCGAACATGCCAGCGAATACCTGGCCGCGCGTGAACGGCGCGACAACGGGCAGCCTAAACGCTACGAACTGGCCCGCGATATCGGACTGAAGACCTGCAGTGCCAGTCCCAGTTAGCGGGCTACTCGCCCATCGCCTTGATCACGAGGCGCTTGGGCCGGCGACCGTCGAACTCGCAGTAGAAGACCTGCTGCCAGGGGCCAAGGTCGAGGCGGCCGCCGGTTACCGGAAGGATCGCCTGCTGGTGGACGAGCAGGTTCTTAAAGTGGGCGTCGCCGTTGTCCTCGCCGCCGCGGTGATGGCGGTAGTCGCCGCCCTCCGGCAGCAATTCCTCGGCTACCTCGTTGGCCGGTGCCTTCCAACTCGGCGGCGCGATTTTGTCGAGCCACTCGATGACGTCCTCGTGCAGACCGGGCTCATCGTCATTGACCCATACCCCGGCGGTGATGTGCATCGCGGACACGAGCACCATGCCCTCAGTTATCCCAGCCTCCTCGACAGCCGCCTGCACCTCCTCGGTGATGCGGATCAGCTCGCGCCGCTCGGCGGTCTCGAAGGTCATGTAGGCGGTGTGGGACTTCATCGGTCTTCCCCCTTGTCCGTGGGTCCACCCGGGCGCGTCACTCTTTCGACCCCCTCGCGGACTTCTTTGACCGCCTCGCGGGTGGTGGCCAGAGCCTCCTCGGTTACGGCGCTGACGCCCTCGCTGGGCTTGCCGCCGACGATGTCGCGGAAGGCGTTCTTGAAACGCTCGGTATGGCGGTCGGGCGCGAAGCGCTCTTCGGCCGACGTCTGCTTCGCCGGGTTGTGCTCGCCGTAGCGGCGTCGCCCCCAGGGAGAGCCGGGCTTGCCGATCCGGACGGCGCCGTAGATCGCGATCGGGAAGATGAAGAAGCCAATCGTCCCGTGCAGGACCCGCTGCTTGGCAAAGCAGACTGCGACTAGGCCGAAGACGAAGGCGGCGCCGAGGATGCTGCCGATCGTTTGCTCGACGGAGCTGGTGTCGAAGCTGAATGGGCTGAAGCCGAGCAGGATCAACATCATCCCCGCGGCGGCGATCACCGTGGCATCGATCGAGGCGCGGCCCTCCTCCGCCCAGTAAACGTCATCGAGATAGATCCAGAGGGCGAACTCGTCGATCGTCAGCCCCGCGCCGACGCCGAAGAAGAAGGCGCAGATCTCGGTCAAGGGGCTGTCGCCGAGTGCCGCTAGGCCGAGCGTGCCGGCGAGCATCATCGTCACGATCCCGAAGACCAGGTGATGCAAATGAACGCCGCCGTCGCTGACCACGCTGCCGGGCCACCAGGGCACTCGCGGACTGCGCATCAGCCGCGTGCTCATGCGGATGAAGGCGAAGGAGAGGATGAAGCCGACGAGGACCAGGAAGAGCCCCTGTTTTTCGTCGGCGAGGATCTGGTCGTTCCAGAAGTCGCTGAGTATCGAGGCGGTGGTCATCAGCTGGGTGGGGACGAGTGTAAACGCGGGCTGGTCCCGTCCCTGTCGGCGATCAGGTCCAGCGAGAGCAGCACCGCCGCCACCGCGTAGAAGGGCGTCAGAACGATGTTCGTCGCCGTATCGATCAGCCACTCGGCCACCAGGGAGTCGCCGAGCAGGTTGTGGCTGAGGTGGGTCGCGACGCTGGTCGCCAGGTCGCTGAAGACCTCGATCGGCATCAGGACCGCCAGCACGAGCCAGAAATGGCCGCGGACGAGTCGATAGCTCCGCCTCAGTGCGGCGCGCACCCCGTGGTGCTCGATCTCGACCACCGGGGCGGCGAGGCCGAGGTAGACGAAGACCAGGATCCCCGGTATGACGAATGCGAGAGTGCCGACCGCCACCAGGACACCGAAGATCAGGTCGACCACGATTAGCGTGCCGTAGCGAATCGTGCCGGCGACTTCGCGCAGCGACGGTGGCTCGCCGTCGCGTGGATGAGTCAGTGCGATTGCCACCGCGCCCGTGTAGAAGATCTCGCCGAGCAGACCGGTCGTTACCAGTAGAAGCAGGGCCAGGGCGGACCCGGCGATTTGCAGCCCGCTGTCGAAGTCGATCGAGGTCGCCTCGACGTGCACGGGGATCGCGTGGATCAGCCCCAGCGGCACGAAGACGATGCAGGCCAGCGGCAGGAGGGTGCCGGCCCAGGCGAAGTAGGTGCGGACGATCCGCCGGTAGATGGAAAGGAGGCTCAGCGTGCCGTCCATTTAGCGGCGGCGCCGTCCGGATGGACGTCGGCCGCGGTCCTCCAACTTTGACTGCGACGATTGCGAGGCTGGCACCTTCTTCACGTCTCGCAAATCGGGCGTCAGCAGTTCTTCGGCGCACTGACGGTGCCAGTGGTGGTGTTCGGTTCCGCCCAGGCGCAGCACGTACTGGACCACGGTGTGCTCGCTGCCGATCGGGATGTCGCCGTGACAGCCAGGGCAGCGGTAGAGCTTCTGGCCGAAGCTGCGGATCAGCCAAACCTCGTTGCCTTCGTCGTCGTAGCCGCGCAGGCTCCAGCGCTTGCTGGGCAGCCCGGCGCCCTCGCTCATCGCTTCGAGAGCCAGGCGAAGCCAGCCGCCATCGCCACGTTGGCGACCCCGGCGAGGCGCAGCACGGCCTTCGCGCCGGGACGGTTGAGCGCGGGCGACTCCGCCCAGAGGGCATCCGTTGCGATCTCGGTGCTGCGTAGCCAGGCCAGCGCCCACCAGTCGCGTTGCTCGCCCCGGTGCTCGGCGAGGGCGTGTGCAGCGGCGAAGGTGAGCCAGATCGGTCCGCAGCGGCGCAGTAGATGAACCGCGTCTGGCGATGGCTCGTCGTGTCCGAAGAAGCCCGTCAACATCGCCCGCGGCGCCGCGATCGAGGCGGTGCCGAGGAACAGATCGAAGGCGATCATGTTGCGGTTGGTGATGCGAAGGGCCTGCTCAAGGGTCATTTCGACCTCTATCCAACCAGATCGGAAGGGAAAGCACGCGTATCGGCGAAATGGACCGCCGTGACCAAGACCGCAACGAAATCCCCTCAGCTCAAAAGCCTTTCCGAGTACATCCAGGAGCGCTTCGACGAGTTTTCGCGCTCACAGAAAGATGTCGCCCGCTACATCGTCGACCATCTCGACGAGGCAGCCTTCCTCACCGCCGAGGAGTTGGCCAGGAGAGCGAGCACTTCGTCATCGACGGTGGTGCGCTTCTCCCAGGCCCTCGGCTTCGAGGGCTATCCCGAGCTTCAGCAGGCGGCGATCGAGGAGTACCGCAGCGCCACCGTCGCCGGCAGTGGAGCCAGCGCCGGCGGAGCGGCGCTCTTCTCCTTTGACCACTCCGAGCTGGAGGGGTCGCTCAGCGCCGACTACGCGAACCTCGAGGAAACCGCGCGCAACCTCACCCGCGAGCAGGTCGAAGGCGCCGTCGCGGCGCTGGCTGAGGCCCAGCGCGTCGTGATCGTTGGGGTCGACCAGATGGCCTTCTTCGCCAGCTACTTGCGTCACATCCTCAGCTTGCTCGATATTCGCGCCGAAATCGTCGCCAGTACCGGTGGCGAGTCATTGCAGCGCCTCGGCCGGATCGATGAGGACACGCTCGTCATCGTGCTTTCCTGCGGCCGCGCCCACCCGCTGCTGTTGCGGGCGATGAAGCTTGCTCTACACCGGAGGGCACGCACCCTGGCTATCTCCGACGCCTCAATGTCCGAGGTCGGCGAGCACGCCGAACAGACCCTCTACTTCTCCTCCAACAGCCCCTCCTTCGCCCGCTCCAACACGGCGCTGATGGCGTTGGTCCAGGGCCTCGCCCACGGCTTGTACGCCCGTGACGAAGCAGCGCACAAAGACCGCATCCGCGCTTACAAACTGAAGTAGACCGGGAGGGGCGCTGGCTGTCCCCGTAATATCCGGTCTGATGACTGAGCGAGCAACTTTCCGCGTCAAGACCGGCCTTGCCGAGATGCTCAAGGGCGGAGTGATCATGGACGTGGTCACGCCCGAGGAGGCACAGGTCGCCGAGGCTGCTGGCGCCTGCGCGGTGATGGCGCTTGAGCGCGTCCCGGCCGACATCCGCCGCGATGGTGGCGTCGCCCGCATGTCGGACCCGGCGATGATCAAGGGGATCCAGGGGGCGGTGACGATTCCGGTGATGGCAAAGGCGCGGATCGGCCACTTCGCCGAGGCCCAGGTCCTGCAGGCGCTCGAGGTCGACTACATCGACGAGTCCGAGGTGCTGACCCCCGCCGACGAGCGCCACCACATCGACAAGCTTGCCTTCGAGGTTCCCTTCGTCTGCGGCGCTACCAACCTCGGCGAGGCTCTGCGGCGGATCGGCGAGGGGGCGGCGATGATCCGCTCTAAGGGCGAGGCCGGTACCGGCAATGTGGTCGAGGCGGTGCGTCACATGCGCGAGATCGTCGCCGGGATCAAGCGCTTGTCCCAGCTCGGGCCGGAGGAGCTTGCCGGTGCGGCTAAAGAGCACCAGGCGCCGCTTGAAGTTGTCCACGAGGTGGCCGCCCAGGGGCGCCTACCGGTGCCGCTCTTCTGTGCGGGTGGGATTGCCACGCCGGCCGACGCGGCGCTGATGATGCAGCTCGGCGCCGAGGGCAACTTCGTCGGTTCAGGCATCTTCAAGAGCGCCGATCCCGAGCGCCGCGCCCGCGCGATCGTCGAGGCAACTACGCACTTCAACGATCCCGAGCGAGTGGCCGCGGCCTCAATTGGCCTTGGCGAGGCGATGCCGGGCCTGGAGATTGCGGAGCTTGCTGCGGCCGATGCGCTTCTGCAGGACCGTGGTGCCTGAAGGCACCCTTGCGCGTCGGTGTTCTTGCAATCCAGGGCGGCTTTGAAGCGCATCTCGCCATGCTGCGTGAGCTGGGGGCAACGGCGAGCGAGGTTCGCGTCCCCGCTGATCTGAACGGTCTCGATGGTCTGGTAGTACCCGGCGGTGAGAGCACGACGATCGTGATGGGGATCGAGTCCGCCGAGCTGAGCGAGCCGATCCGTGCCCACCATGCGCAGGGCAGGCCGGTTTTAGGCACTTGCGCTGGGATGATCGTCTGCGATAGGGGTCACCTCGGCCTGATCGACGCGACCGCGCGGCGCAACGCTTTTGGCCGCCAGTTGCAGAGCTTTGAGACCGACCTGGCTGTAGAGGGAATTGGCGAGGAGCCGCTACGCGCAGTCTTTATTCGCGCCCCTTGGGTCGAGCAATACGGTCCTAGGGTCGAGGTGCTCGCCTCCTACGAAGATCACCCCGTTGCGGTGCGCGAAGGTAACGTCCTCGCCTGCGCTTTCCATCCGGAGTTGACCGACGATTCGAGGCTGCACGCACTGTTCATGACAATAGTGACTAGAGCGCGGAGCGGCGCGCGAGAAAGGGCGGAGACGTGAGAGATCCAAGGGCGGAACGGCTGGCAAAAATCCTGGTTGGCTACTCGACCGAGGTGAAGGAGGGCGAGATCGTCTCGATCGACGGCGAGAGCGCCGCTGCTCCGCTGCTCCTAGCCGTCTACGAGGAGGTGCTGAAGGCTGGCGCCAATCCGATCATGAATGTCTCCCTGGATGGCCAGGGAGCCGCCTACTACAAGCACGCCAACGACGCTCAGCTCGAATGGATCTCGCCGACTTCGGAGTGGCTGCTCGACAACGTCGACGTTCGTATTGCGGTTGGCGCCTCCAGCAACACGCGCGAGCTTTCCGGGGTGCCGCCCGAGCGCCAGTCGCGCCGCCAGATCGCCACCGGCGAGCTGCTTGGCCGGGCGATGGAGCGCAGCGCAAAAGGCGAGTTCCGCTGGTGCTACACGCTCTTCCCGACCAATGCCTACGCCTCGGAGGCGGAGATGAGCCTGGTTGACTACGAGGACTTCTACTACGGCGCTTGCCTTGCTGACGACGAGGATCCGCTAACCGCTTGGCAGCGGGCCTCGGCCGAGACTGTGCGTCTCGCCGAGTGGATCGAGGGGCACGAGGAGGTGCGGGTCACGGCGCCGGGGACCGACATAGTCCTCGGGATCGCGGGGCGCAAGTTCATCCCTTGCGACGGCCGCCACAACATGCCCGATGGTGAGTTCTTTACCGGTCCGATCGAGGACTCGGTTGAGGGCGAGGTCAGCTTCCACTTGCCGGCGACGATCGGTGGCCGCGAGGTCGCCGGGGTGTGGCTGCGCTTTGAGGCGGGAAGAGTCGTGGACGCGAGTGCCGAGCGAGGCGAAGAGTTCCTAATCGAGCTGCTTGACACCGACGCCGGCGCCCGTCGCCTGGGTGAGCTCGGGATCGGCACCAACTACGCGATCGATCGGGGCACCCGTGAGGTGTTGCTCGACGAGAAGCTCGGTGGCACGGTCCACATGGCGGTGGGCAAGAGCTACCCGGAGTCCGGCGGGGTCAACGAGTCCGCCGTCCACACGGACCTGGTTTGCGACCTACGGCTCGGTGGCAGACTCGAAGTCGACGGCACGGTGATGCAGGAAGACGGCAAGTTCGTCGTCTGAGCGCCCGGTCGTGCTAGGAGACGACCAGCAGTACAGCTACTAGCGCGACCACGATTGCCGTTGCCCAGGCGATCTGTGGTCGAAGTTCATGGCGAGGAGGGGACCAGTTGTATTCCTCCGCCTTGCGGAGTGCGGAATACCCAACCACGCCGAGCCCGCCGATTGCTGCCACGAAAGCGAGAAAGCCGACCTGGCTGTGCTCGCCCGGAACCCCCAGGTTCACCCCGAGAACGCTGGCTATTAGGGTGGGAATGAGGACGATGGACGCGAGCACCGTCGCGACGAACTGGAAGTGCTCCCGCTGAGACTGCTCATAGACAGTGAGCTCATGCCGCACGACCTGGGACGTGAGCCGGCAGTCCTCATAGAGCGCGCGGACGTTGTCGAGCGCGAAGCTGTACCGCCTCTTGGTCTCGGCGGGAACTAGTTCCTGGACCTTCTTCGGAGCGTCTGAGATCTCCCCGCCGAACCGGCGCAGAATCGTCGATAGGTTGCGATCGAGTTGATGCGTCGTCTCGGCCAGTTCGTCGATCATCTTCGCTGCGCCTAGAACTTTGGTTTTCAATTCCGGCTTTTCGTCGTCATGTTCGCTTTCGGCGTTCAGTGTTGCTGCTAGTTGTTCGATCCGCCTCAGGCGATCTCGAATCTGCGCCGCAACAGCCCGGGCGCTGGTCGCCTGATGCATGCCGATTGCCTCAGCGACCTCGCGCCCACTGGCAGTCCGTCCATGCGGTAGGAATCGAGTCAGCACGTCCATTGGCACCAGTGCGCGAGGTGAGACGTGACCCAGTACTCCCGAGTTTGCCGGGCAAAGAAGGTCGGGCAGGCGCACCGAGACGACTGCGTTGCCGACGACGGAAAGCGTCGCGTGGAGCACGGTGTAGGCGACCTCGGTGCTGTCCGGATGGACGTTGCCCGGCATGAAGCCAGCGGTGGGAAAGGTCGTTAGCGGTTCGTCCTCGCACGCTTGGACGAGTTCGTTAACCACTCGGTCTTCCGACAGCGCGTCGCGAACGGTGCCGAATGCTCCGCGCGAGTAGGCGAAGGGAAGAGCCCGCAACAGCCGGCTCGAGCCAGGCTCAGCGTCCTCTCGATGCGGCGACGGAGCCTGGAGACCTATTGCCGCAAGCACCAGGCGCATCGGAGCCCAATCCACAATTGGGGTTGGAAGGGCGCTCCAGACTGGGTACTCGCCTTCAAGCCATTCGCGCTGGCTTTCATCGAGCCCATCGAGCCAGGTCTCGACCCAAACCGTGCCCCCCTCTGAGAGAACACCCCGGAGCCGGTCCAGCTGATCGTCAGCGGCCAAGTTCCCGATGAAGTCTCCGTCCCCGCCTCGCTTCCAGCAGGTAGCGCAGATTGGCCGCACCGAAACGGTCGTCTCGCCCCCCTCAGCTGTCTTGTCCACCGACCGAAATACTATTTACAACTAGTCGGAGAGGTACTACTCATTCGGCAGCGGCGACCCGGCGAGTAGGAAGAACCAGCCGACGAAGACCACGCCGGCAAGCAGCACCGAGCCCATCATCACGGCCTCGACGACCGTAGTGGTGCCGGTGTTGCCGCCGGTGTCGCGCATGCTTTTGAGCCACGTCGGCCGCATCGGTGCCAGCCGGTTAGTGCCGGTGATGTTCATGTAGAGGGCATTGAGGCGGCCGATTAGCCAGGCGTCGAAGATGATCGTGACGAGGATCCCGACCGCGACCACGGCGTAGGGGCCCTCGGCTGGAAACTGGGTTGAGGCGACCTGTGATCCGATCCAGATCCAGCCCACCGGGATCGCCGTCCACAGGGCGAGGGCAGTGAGCAGCATGATGACGAAGACAAAGCTTGCCGCCAGGCCCCGAACAGGGCTGATTCCGTGCGAGTGGGTGGCGGTCTCTGAACGCATCCCGTTACTCATAGAATGGCAAACGATGTCCGGGCATTCGAAGTGGTCCTCGATAAAACACAAGAAGGGCGCTGCCGACGCCAAACGCGGCAGGCTCTTCACCAAGTTGGCGCGAGCGATCACGGTTGCGGCGCGCGATGGCGGCGGCGATCCCGATAATAGTCCGGCGCTGGCGACGGCGATCCAGAAGGCCCGTGACGCCTCGATGCCCAAGGACAACATCCAGCGAGCTATCGATCGCGGCACCGGTGCTGGTGCTGACGCCGACGCGATTGAAAGCGTTGTCTTCGAGGGCTATGGGCCCGGTGGCGTTGCCCTTCTGGTTGAGGCGCTGACCGACAACCGCAATCGCACCAGCGCCGAAGTGCGCCACGCCTTCACTAAGCACAACGGCAGCCTGGGCGAGCCCGGTTCGGTTGCCTGGATCTTCGAGAAACGAGGCGTGGTCGTGGTCGACGGCACTCGTTATGGCGAGGACGACCTAATCGCCGCAATCGACGCCGGCGCGGAGGATGTCAGCGAGGATGGCGACCTGCTGCGGGTGCTGTGCGAACCGGCGAGTCTGAGCGCTGTGCGCGAGGCCCTCGAGGCGGGTGGGGTCGAGGTCCAGTCCGCCGATGTGACGATGGAGCCAACCAGCACGGTTGAAGTCAAAGGAAACGAGGCCAAATCGCTCTTGGGGCTGATCGAAGAGCTGGAAGACGACGACGACGTCAACGAGGTCCACGCCAACTTTGACATTCCCGACGACGTGCTGCAGGAGCTCGCCGCTTAAAGGCATCCGGGGCTGCTCCCAGAATCACTTCCCATGCAAATAGTGATGGGGATCGACCCTGGCGCCGCCAACCTTGGATTCGGCATCGTCCGGGTCGAGGGCAATCGCATGGTCGCACTCGACGGCGGCGTGGTCGAAACGACCGCCGAGTTGCCGATGGAGCGCCGCTTGGAGCGGATCCATAGCGAGCTGAGCGAGCTGCTTGCCTGGCATGAGCCGAAGGCGCTGGCGATCGAGGACGTCTTTTTTGGCAAGAACGTGCGCACGGCGATGGCCGTCGGTCAGGCGAGTGGCGTAGCGATGCTGGCCGCTGCTCAGGCTGGCGTTAGCTGCACCGCCTACACGCCACAGGCGATCAAGATGGCCGTCTGCGGCAGTGGCGCTGCGGATAAGAAGCAAGTCCAGCGGATGGTCGGGACGCTGCTCGGGTTGCCCGAGTTGCCCACCCCCGACCACGCCGCCGATGCGCTCGCGGTGGCGATTTGCCACGGCGGCGGCGCCGGGCATCGCCAAGCGGCAGAGCTGGCCCAGGGGACGGCGAGATGATCGCGGCTGTCCGTGGTGAGGTGATGGTGCGGCGCCCAGACCACGTCGTGGTCGATGCCGGCGGGGTCGGCTACAAGCTCACCGTCTCGGCCGAAACGCTGAAGGCGGTGCCCGCGACCGGCCGCGAGGCCTTCCTGCACGCCGAGTTGGTCGCGCGCGAGGACTCGCTGTCCCTATTTGGCTTTGCCTCAGAGGAGGAGCGCGACCTTTTCGGTCAGCTGGTCTCGGTCAGCGGAGTTGGGCCGAAAGTCGCGATCTCGGTGCTCTCCGGCGGCCCGGCACGCGAGTTGTTGCGAGCGATCGCGGCCGGCGATGCAAAACGTTTCCAGGCGGCGCCGGGAATCGGCAAACGAACGGCTGAGCGGATCATCGTCGAGCTGCGTGAGAAGGTCACCGGCGCCTTGGAGGAAGAGGTCATGTTGGTCGCTACGGAAGACGGCGACCCGCGCTCGCTCGCCCGCGATGGTCTCGTCAATCTCGGCTACGCGCCGTTGGAGGCCGAGCAGCTGCTTGACGGGATCGATGGCGGCGATGCCGAGGAGCTGTTGGCGAGCGCCTTGCGCAAGGCTGGCGGGAGCAAGACGGCGTGAACGAGAAGCGGATCAGAACGCCCGGAATCGACGAGGAGCCCGAGGTGCGTATCCACGACGCGCGCGCCGATATTCCCGACGAAGACCTCGACCGTTCGCTGCGGCCGCCGAACCTCAACGATTTCGTCAATCAGGCGCAGGTCACCGACCAGCTGGCGATTTTTATCGAGGCTGCGCGTGGACGCGGTGAGCCGCTCGATCACGTATTGCTGGCTGGTCCACCCGGGCTCGGCAAGACCTCGCTTGCGCACATTGTCGCCGCGGAGATGGAGGTGCCACTGGTGCAGACCGCTGGCCCGGCGCTGGAGCGCAAGGCCGACGTGGCCTCCTTTCTTACGTCGCTTGAGCCGGGCAGCGTCTTCTTCATCGATGAGATCCACCGCCTCGGCCGCGCGGTCGAGGAGACGCTCTACCCGGCGATGGAGGATGGAGAGCTGCCGGTCATCCTCGGGCAGGGCGCTGGTGCTCGCACCGTGACCCTGCCTCTGCCCCCGTTCACGCTAGTTGGGGCGACGACCCGAGCAGGCTTGCTGACGACCCCCCTGCGCGACCGGTTCGGTGTCAGCCACCGGCTCGAGCACTACAGCCCCGAGCACCTGGCCGAGATCATCGAGCGCTCGGCTGGCATTCTCGAGATTGAGATCGACGCCGACGGCGCCCGCACGATCGCCTCGCGCTCGCGTGGCACGCCGCGGGTGGCCAACCGACTCTTGAAGCGGGTGCGCGATTTCGCCCAGGTCAAGGGCAGCGGCTGCGTTGACGCTGACGTGGCCGCGGCTGGGCTGGCGATGCTTGAGGTCGATGCCGGGGGTCTCGACCGCAGCGACCGCAACCTGCTTGACACGGTGGCGCACAAGTTTGGCGGCGGCCCGGTAGGGCTCTCGACGCTGGCGATTGCGGTTGGCGAGGAGCAGGACACGATCGAGGATGTGCTCGAGCCGTATCTGCTCCAGCAGGGCTTGCTGAAGCGGACTCCGCGTGGCCGAGTCCTGACCCAACGGGCCTATGAACATCTAGGCGTGCCGGTGCCTAAAGGAACGCACAGCCTGTTCTGAGCCCACTCTCAGTAACCTGAGCGGGGGATGCCTTTCTTCATCTGCCCCAACTGCGGGAACAGGGAGCTGAGCGCCGACCGGACAGCCGGTTTCAGCACCCGTCCCAAGGGCTGCTCAAAATGCGGCTTCGGCTTCGTATTCGAGCTGCTCGACGACTACTACCCGGCCCCCAACGCGGCTTTCTTCGTCTGCGATCAACAGGCGCGGGTGATCGACGCCGGCCGCGGCAGCTTCGAGCTGACCGGGCTCACCGACGAGGATGTGATCGGGCGGCCGGTGAAAGAGGTCCTCGGCTTGGAATGGATCCAGGGCGGAGACAACGGAGATCCGATTGAGACCTCGCTCGAGTGGGGCGTGCGCTCGCTCGGGAAAAAGGTCTCGGTGAATGCCGAGGGCGACCTGCCCGCCGAGGCGGTTGCCGACGTCTTTCCAGCCTACGACGACGACGGTGGCCTGCTGATCGTCCTGACGCCGGAGAGTTGAGGGATGAAACGGCGCAGAAATGCCTTTGTGTTGCTTTTCGTCCTGGCGCTGATCGTCATCTCGGCGTTGGTGGTTGCCAGCAAGCCGACCAAGCTCGGCCTCGACCTCAAGGGCGGCGTTCAGCTTGTCTACCAGGGAACCCCGACCGGCCAGGTAAAGGAAGTCACCGGCGAAGACATCGAACGCTCGATCGAAATCGTGCGCGAGCGGATCGACAAGCTCGGCGTCTCCGAGCCCGAGGTGGCCCGCCTCGGCACCACTGAGATCTCGGTCAGCTTGCCCGACGTGACCAACGCCGAGCGGGCGATCGAACAGGTTGGCAGCACCGCCCAGCTTCAGTTCTACGACTGGGAACCGAACTTGATCGGCCGCGAGAGCGAAATTGGTGGCGTGCCGGGGCGGGAACCCCCCGCGGAAGCGATCAAAGAAGCAAACAAAGAATGGGAAGCCGCCGGTCGGAGCGTCAAAAAACAGGAAAACGCGCAGTTGATTTTCGCTGGCGCCTACCCGACTGCCTACGGCGCCGTCAAGCTGGCCGCGGAACAGAAACCGGTCGCCGACTGCACGACTTGCTCGACGACCAAAACGCGCTACTACCTCTTCGACGGCACCCCCCAGCACAAGCTGATCGCCGGTCCCGAGTTCTCCAAGGAAGATCTCTTCATCAGCGCTACCGGGAAAAAACGGGCGCACAAAAAGGAATGTAAAGACGGCGAACTCGGCGAATGCCAGAGTGTCTTGGCCGTTCCCCCCGGCACGATTGTCGTCTCCGAACAGCCCAGCGATCCCAATGGCAAGCCGGTCGAGGGCATCGAGAACGCCGGCTGGTACGCGCTTATAGATAACCCGGCGCTTTCGGGCACCGATATCACCAACCCGAAGCAGGAAACCGACGAACTAGGTCAGCCAAACGTCACCTTCCAGTTCAACGACAAGGGCCAGCAGGCCTTTCAGGATGTCACCCGGCAAATCGCCCAGCGCGGCCAGGCGCGGGCGATCGGACCGGCCGCTGGGGAACAGGCGGCGGCACTCTCGGGCCATTTCGCCGTCGTCCTCGACAATGAAGTCAAGACGCGTCCGATTATCGACTTCTCCCAGAATCCGGACGGGATTGACGGCCGGACCGGCGCTCAGATATCGGGCGGTTTCAGCAGCATCCAGGAAGCCCAGGACCTGGCGACCTTCCTGCAGATCGGCGCTCTGCCGATCAACCTGAAGCTGATCAGTCAGACCCAGGTTTCGGCGACGCTCGGCACCCAGGCACTCCACGCTGGGATTAAGGCCGGCGTGATTGGACTCGCCCTGGTGGTCATCTTCCTACTGCTCTATTACCGCTTCCTCGGCCTGATCGCGGTAATCGCTTTGGGTGCCTACGGAGTGATTTTCTTCGCTCTGATCAAACTGATCCCGATCACTCTGACGCTGCCGGGAATCGCGGGGTTGGTACTGACGATCGGGGTCGCGGCCGACTCCAACATCGTCATTTTCGAGCGGATCAAGGAGGAGGTGCGCGCCGGCAGACCGATGGCGAGTGCGATCGCCGCCGGCTACCGCCGCGGGATCGCGACGATCGTCGACGCCAACGTGGTCACCCTTTTGACCGCCTTCATCCTCTTCGTGCTGGCGACTGCCGGGGTCAAGGGCTTTGCCTTTGTCCTCGGCATCGGCACGATCGTCTCGCTGCTGACCGCAGTCGTATTCACCCAGGCGCTGCTGCTCGGCATGAGCCGCTCGCGACTGCTGCGCTCGCCGAGCGTGCTCGGCGCTTCGCGCGAGGGGATGCGCTGGCACTTCGACTTCATGGGCGCGAGTCGCTGGTTCTTCTCGATCTCCGGCGTGATTCTGCTTGTCGGCGCTCTCGCCCTCGCCACCAAGCAGCTCAACTTCGGTATCGACTTCGAGTCCGGAACCCGGGTCAAGGTGGCGCTGACCAAGCCGACGGACGAGGAAGGCGTACGCGACACGCTCGATGAAGCGGGTATCTCCAGCGAGGAGATACAGCAGGTTTCGGACCCCGAATTCGGCGACAACGTCTTCCAGATCCAGGCGCGGCAGTTGGGACCCAACCAAGTCGCGAAAGCACAGGCGGCGCTTGAGTCTGAATTCGGTGTCGTCGCAAACGGCTTCGATAGCACCAGTGTCGGGCCCACCTTTGGCCAGCAGGTAGCCAACACTGCGCTAAAGGCGTTGATCTTCTCCCTTTTGGTGATCTGCGCTTACGTCGCGTTCCGCTTTGATCCGAAGTTCGCGGTACCGGTACTGATCGCGATCTTCCACGACATCTTGATCACCGCGGGTGTTTACTCGCTTACCGGCCGGGAGGTGACGAGCGGTACGGTCGCCGCCTTCCTCACCATTTTGGGCTACTCGCTCTACGACACGATCATCGTCTTCGACCGCATCCGCGAGAACTTGCCGCGGATGCCGCGGGCAGCCTTTTCGCAGATCGTCAACCGCTCGATGAGCGAGGTGCTCACCCGCTCCCTAGCAACCAGCTTCTCGACCTTGCTTGCGGTCGCCTCGCTGCTCGTCTTCGGCGGTGCGACGCTGCAGGACTTCGCCTTCGCGATGCTGGTCGGGATCATCTCCGGTACCTATTCCTCGATCTTTATCGCCTCGCCGGTGCTGACGGCCTGGAAAGAACGTGAGCCGGGCTTCGCTCGCCGGCGTGAGCGGATCGCTGCGCTCGATGGCACCGTCCCGGCCTTCGCCGACGACGTTGAGCTGGCCAAGCTCAGCGACGACAGCGAGACCGAAGGTGAAATCGAGGAGGAGCTCGCTGCGGTGGCGGTAGCGGATCCGCCTCGGGGAAACGGTGGCGATCCCGCACCCATGGAAGAGCGTTCAGCTCCGGCAGCTGATCCGGCGTCGGCGGAGCGTAAAGAGCGCAATGAGCGCCGGCGTGAGCGCCGAAAACAGCGTCGTAAGCACGGGAGGAATCGCTAACTCATGGCTCTCTTGGTCTGGTTCACGATGGGGATCGCGCTTTGGCACTTCACCGTCTTCCTGCCCGATCGTTTCTGGCAGGGCATAGTCGGCGCCTTTCTTGGCTCTGTGTTCGGCGCGATCATTTTTGGCCTGATCGTGGAGATCGCCTCTGGTCGCGGCCTCGGCGATACCGACGTCGTTACCGCGCTGACTGCGATCCCTGGGGTCGCCATCGGCCTTGCGGTCATCTGGGCGATTGGTGTTCGCTCGGAACAAGCGGCCTGAATCGCGCCAAAATCCGTCCCAGGCGGCGCCTAGCCTGGCTGCGTGACGGAGACCATCAACGCGTACAAGGCCGAGCCGTATGACTACGCCGAGGCACGAACGCTTGCCGAGCAGCTTGGCCTGAGCGAGCCCGTTGCGATCACGCTGGTGCGCCGCGGTTACCGCACCCCCGCTGCAGCCCGCGCATTCCTCGACGCCGACGAGTCGCATCCACCGGGCGCTTTTAGATCGATGGAGACGGTGGTCGGGGTCATCTCTGCGACCGTACGCGATGGTAAGCGGATTACCGTGCACGGCGACTTCGATGTCGACGGCGTTTGCGCGACGACGATCCTGGTCAGCACTCTGCGCGACCTCGGCGCCGAATGCGATTGGCTGATTCCGGACCGGATTGCGGATGGCTATGGGCTCTCTGCCGCGAACATGGAGAAGCTGGCCGAGCGAGGCACCGAGCTATTGATCACCGTCGATTGCGGCATCACGGCGATCGAGGAGGTGGCGCTGGCGCGATCGTTGGGGATGGAGGTGGTTGTTACGGATCACCACCAGCCGGGGCCGGAGCTGCCCGACTGCCTGATCCTGCATCCAGCCGTCGACGGATACCCGTTCGAGCAGCTTTGTGGGACGGCTGTGGCTTGGAAGTTGAGCTGTGCGTTGTGGGAGGGGTCGGGTGCCCCTCCCCCTGAGGCCGTTGCGCAGCCGATCGCGGGCTCGGGTTCAGGCGCGGTTCCGGGAGCCTCCGGGGGAGGGGCACCCGACCCCTGTGACGTTGACCTCGATCTTGTTGCTCTCGCCACCGTCGCTGACGTGGTGCCGCTTGTGGGTGAGAATCGCTCGCTGGTGCGGCGGGGACTGGCTGAGGTGCGGCGGGCTCGTCGGCCGGGGATGCGAGCCCTTTTGAAAGCGGCTGGCTGCGAGCCGACGCAGCTGGACGAGGGGGACCTGGCGTTCAAGCTGGCGCCGCGGATCAACGCTGCGGGGCGGCTCTACCGGGCCGATGCTGGGGTGGAGCTGTTTCTCACCGAGGACGAGGATCGGGCTGCGGAGATCGCTGCTGAGCTGAGCCGAGCGAACGGTGAGCGGCGGGCGACGGAGAGGGAGGTCGATGCGGCAGCCGAGGCTGCGTTGCGCGAGCTTCCCGACGAGCTGCGCGAGGCGCGGGGGCTGGTGCTTGCCGGCGAGGGATGGCATCCCGGTGTGATCGGGATCGTCGCCTCCAGGTTGGTCGAGCGCCACCACCGGCCGGTGGTGGTCATCTCATTGGACGGCGAAGGCGAAGGGCGCGGTTCGGGCCGCAGTATCCCCGGCTTCGATCTGCTTGCTGCTCTCGAGGCCTGTGCCGAGCATCTCGAGGGCTTCGGTGGGCACCGGGCGGCAGCGGGCTTGCAGCTTCGAGCTGAGAATCTCGATGCCTTCAGGGCGGCCTTCGCTGCTCACGCGATGTTGGTTCTCGGCCGGGATGACTTGCGCCGCACCGAGCGGATCGACGCGATGGTTGGTGGTGCCAGCCTTGGCCTTGATCTGGCTGAGGAGTTGCAGCAGCTCGCCCCGTTCGGGATGGGCAACCCCGGTGTGCGCCTGCTTGTGCCCGCAGCCCGAGTGCGCGACGTACGCGCGATGGGCGAAGGCAAGCACGCCCGCTTCAGCCTCCACAGCGGCGCCCATCGGGCTCTGGGCGTCGCCTTCGGCCGTCCGAGCTTGGGAGTGGGGGAGGACGACCCAGTTGATGCCGCGGTGCGACTAGAGGTAAATCGATGGAATGGATCGGTGGAGCCACAGGTGGTGCTGCGCGAGCTCTATCCACGTGAGGCGCTAGGGGACGAGGCAAGCGCCGACGAGCAGTGGTGGCAGCGCTTCGAGCGCGAGCTGGACACCGACCCCTCCAGCTGGCCGCCGACGGGCCTAAATGTCGTCCCTGAGGCGACAAATCGGCCTGTCGACCGCGAGGAGGTGCGGCCGCGGAGCTCGCCAGCGGCTGTGGTGGGGGAGCTGGCTTCGAGTGGCGGGGGGGATGTGCTGGCCTTCGTCGCCGATTGCGAGCGCCGTGCGGCTCTTGCCGGGGACGGGGTGGTGCTTGCCGACGGGATCACGCTCGAGGCCGAACCCGAGCTTGCCAGCGGTTTTGAGCACGTCGTCCTCGTCGACCCGCCTGCTTTTCCCCACCTTGAGCGGCTTGCCATCTCAGGCTCCGGCTACGCCCACCTTGCCTGGGGCGAGGCCGAGCACCGCTTTGCGCTCGCGATGCTCGATGAGCAGCTCGCCCGTCGGGATGTCCTCATTGCCCTCTTCCGGGATCTGCGGGAGGCCGGCGAGGTAGGCGGCGAGGAGCTCCTGGAGGCGCTGCGGGGGGGCGGGAGATTCGCCCGTGGTCCCGAGACCGCAGCCCGTTGCTTTCGCGTCTTGAGCGAGCTCGGACTCGTGCGGGGAGCGCCGAGTGAGGGTGGCGGAAGCGTCGGCGTCGTATCCTCCGAGGGGACAGAACTCGAGCACTCAGCCGCTTACCGCGCCTACAGCGCTCGCCACCAGGAGGGCTTGCAATTCCTCGAACGACGAAAGAGTCCCTAGAGCAACGCGAGCTCCTCGCCGATCTCTTCGCCGTGGTCGAGGAGTTCGACTCTGCGCCCGGTATCGAACGGGCGGCGTTGACCCACGCCTTCGACTTTGCCTGCGATCGCCATGCTGACCAGCTGCGTCGCTCCGGTGACGAGTTCATCACGCACCCGGTTGGGGTCGCTCAGATCTGCGCTGGGATGCGGCTCGACACCGAGACCCTCTGCGCGGCGTTGCTGCACGACACGGTCGAGGACACCAGCGCCAGTCTGGAGGACGTCCGGATCGAGTTCGGCGACGAAATTGCCCAGCTCGTCGACGGCGTAACCAAGTTGACGGGGATGACCTTCGAGAGCCGCGACGAGCGCCAGGCGGAGAACTACCGCAAGATGATGGTGGCGATGGCCACCGACGTCAGGGTGATCCTGATCAAGCTGGCCGACCGCCTGCACAACATGCGCACCTTGGGCGCGCTGCCCAAGCAAAAGCAGACGGCGAAGTCGCGCGAGACGTTGGAGATCTACGCGCCGCTCGCCCACCGGCTGGGAATCCACGCGATCAAATGGGAGCTGGAGGACCTTGCCTTTGCCACCCTGCACCCGCGCAAGTACAAGGAGATCAAACAGCTCGTCGCCCAGCAGCGCGACGAGCGCGAGGTCTACGTCAACGACGCCGGCCGCTTCCTCGGCAAGGAGCTGAAGGCGGTCGGCATCGAAGCCGAGATCTCCGGCCGCGCTAAGCACTTCTACTCGATCTACACGAAGATGACCAAGAAGGGTCGCGAGTTCAACGAGATCTTCGATCTGACCGCGATGCGGGTGATCGTCGGCTCGGTCAAGGACTGCTACGGCGCAATCGGCGTCATTCATTCGCTCTGGAAGCCGCTGCCCGGGCGCTTCAAGGACTTCGTCGCGATGCCGAAGGCGAACATGTACCAGGCGCTGCACACGACGGTGATCGGCCCGGAAGGAAAGCCGCTGGAGATCCAGATCCGCACCGGCGATATGCACGATCTGGCCGAGTACGGGATCGCCGCTCACGTCGCCTACAAGGAGGGTGGCGCCGCCGATCCAAAGCGCGAGAAGATGACCTGGCTGCGGCAGCTGGTCGAGGCCGAGGGAGAGCAGGATCCGGCCGAGTTCCTCGAGTCGCTGAAGGTCGACCTGTTCGAGGACGAGGTTTTCGTCTTCACCCCGAAGGGAGAGGTCAAGAACCTGTCTGCCGGCTCGACCCCGCTCGACTTCGCCTACGCCGTCCACACCGACGTCGGCCACCGCTGCGTCGGCGCCAAGGTCAACGGCTCGATCGTGCCGCTGCACTACCAGCTGCGCTCGGGCGACATCGTCGAGGTGCTGACGGCGAAGCAGAACCGCGGCCCCTCGCGCGACTGGCTGAAACTGGTGCGGACCAGCCGCGCCCGCAACAAGATCCGTGCCTTCTTCAGGGAGGAACGGCGCGAGGACTCCGAGAAAAAGGGCCGCGATGCGCTCGAGGAGTCGCTGCGCAAGCGCGGCCTGCCAATGCAGAAGCTGGCGATGTCGCCGCTGCTCGCGCAGGTAATCCGCGAGATGGGCTTCCACAAGGCGACCGAGTTCTACATCGCCCTCGGCCAGGGCAAGATCGCAACCAAGGCGGTTGTCAACAAGCTGATGCAGCGACTCAAAGAGGGCGAGGCGGTCGAGGAGCGAGAGCCGCTCGCCTTCGAGGGCGCACGTGAAGACAAGGCACGGCGGACCAAGGACGCCGCCAACTACGGAATCCGGGTCAAGGGCGCTGACAACATCGCCGTGCGGCTCGCCAAGTGCTGCCGTCCGGTGCCCGGCGACACGATTGCCGGCTATGTCTCACTTGGTCGCGGAATCACCATCCACCGCGCCGATTGCAAGAACGTCAAGGCGCTGATGAAGTCACCCGAACGCTTTGTCGACGTCGCTTGGGAGGGCGAGAATGAGTCCACCTACAAAGTCGAACTGCAGATTGACGCCTACGATCGCACTCGCCTGCTGGAGGACCTCTCGCGCACCTTTTCGGAGGCGGGGATCAACATCCTCGGTGCTAGCTGTATGACCAAGCACCCAATGGTAAAAAACCGCTTCGTGGTCGAGGTCGGCGACACCGAGCAGCTAAAGCAGTGCATCGCCCGCCTGCGCAACGTCGAGTCCGTTTTCGATGCCTACCGGATAACGCCAACCACCTGAGTCAGGCGATGATTGTGAGTGCACCAGGAGCGATGCTCATTGCCAGGTGTGTCTTCTCGCCGATGTAGTCGCCGTCGACCTGAATTGGGAAGGGACGGACGATGCCGTCCTTGGTCTCCGAGGTCGAGACGATGCTGGCTGACGTGACGTCTTCGAAATGTTCGATCTGGCGGTGGCTCGAGCCTGGGCGTTTCTCACTGAAGAGACGTGGAATCAAGGTGGGCATGTCGCGCTGCGCGGCCCGTTTGAGGACGCCGAGCGAGAGGGTGCCGTCGTCGATCTCAACACCCTCGCAGACCCGGATAGGGCGGCTGGCGAAATAGGTAAAGGGGTCGGAGTTCTGGGCCAGCGCGGTGACACCTTCGCTGGTCTTGTCTCCATCAATCTCAATTCGCAGACGGACTGGGTTGACGATGTAGTTGCGGTAAAAAGCGGAGATCGCAGCCCAGCTGTAGTAGTAGGGCCCGGCGCGCGACTTGAGCCGCGGGTGGGCGTCGACCCGCTTGACCACCGTAGCGTCGATTCCAACCCCACAGGAGAAGACGAAGTGGCGCTCATCGACCTTGCCGAGGTCGATCCGCCGCGGTGCCCACTCATCTACCAGCGCCAGCAGATGCTCGGTCGCGTCGACGACGTCATTGGGGATGCCGAGGGTGCGGCAGACGACGTTGGTCGAGCCGCCCGGCAGGACGGAGACGGGAACGTCGGTGCCGGCGAGGCCGTTGGCGACCTCGTTCAGCGTCCCGTCACCACCAAAGGCAACCACGACGTCGTAGCCGTGGTCGCGGACCTCGCGACCGATCTCGGTGGCGTGGTTCTGTGCCTCGGTGGCCACGGTCTCGACCTCGTAGCGTCCCTGCAGTGCGTAGACCACCAGATTTTTCAGCCGATCGGAGACAGTCGTCGCGTAGGGGTTGACGATCAGCAGCATCCGCTTCTTTGCGGATCCGCGCGCTTTTCCTGAGCCGAGCCTGACCATCGAGCGTTGCAATCTATTGCCGGTGGTACAGCGGCGTCGCTAGTCCCTCCTAGATCGCCTCGTAGCGGACAACGTCACCGTCGCTGACTTCGCGCACCCTTCCCTCGTTGAGCAGCAGATCGGCGTGGCCGATTACCTCTGAGAGAGTGAGAAAAGCCTGGGTGACGGCGACGTTGCCCCAGATCGCCTGGGCAATCTCATAGCCCGTGCGCGGCTGCTCGGTGATCAGGGCGTAGATCTTCTCCTTGCGCCGCTCGTGCTTGGCAAGGCGGTCATCGATCAGGGTGGCGTGGTCGGTGATCGGCTCGCCGTGACCGGAGAGCACTATCTCGGCTGGCATCTCGCGAGTCTTCTTCATCGATTCGATGTAGGTGACCAGGGCCTGGGTGCGCTGCGAGGAGCCATCTAGCGGGCGGGTGATCAGTGGGTTGGAAGAAATGTGGGCAATCAAATGGTCGGCTGCGATCAGGATCCGCCGCTGCTGATCCCAGAAGACGGTGTCCGAGGGACTGTGACCGGGTCGGTGGAGCACCTGCAGGGTGCGGTCGCGGAAGGCCATCGACTGTCCGTCCTCTAGCGGTTGCGTCACCTCTGCCTTCGAGCCCCAGCCGCGGAAGCTTTTCGAGACGCTCTGCAGAGCAAAGGCGACCTCCTGGGGGATGCCGTTGCGCAGCATCAGTTCGACGGCGAACTCGTCCTCGCGCTCGGCATCCTCGCCGAAGTTGGCGAGACGCTCGGCGGCGAGTCCCAACGCCGCAACCTCCGCGCCGGAGTGCTCGACGACGATCTCGACCAGACCGAGGTGGTCGATGTGCTGATGGGTGAGAATGACGAGTTCGAGGTCATCAATCGAGTGGCCACGCTGGGCAAGCTGGCCCTGCAGCTCGTCGAGCGCTTTGCCCGAGTTGGGGCCGGTGTCGATCAGGGTCAGTGGCTTATCCTCGAGCAGGTAGCAATTGACCCGCCCGACGGCGAAGGGCGTGGGGATGCGGAGGCGGTGAATGCCGGCCAGAGCTGCTTGCTCCAGCGCTTCGTCTGGGGTGAGCGTCACGCGCGGATTAGCCCCAGGACCTCGTCCCGTTTCGCCTCCATGTCCTCGCGTGAGACGAGCGACTCGAGGTTGAGTCGAAGCAGCGGCTCGGTATTGGATGGGCGCACGTTGAAGTGCCAGCCCGGGTAGTCGATTGAGATCCCATCGAGCCGGGTCAGATCGCCATCGGAGTAACGCGCCGCGATCTCCTCCATTTTTGCCCCTTGGTCGGCGACCTCGGAGTTGATCTCACCGGAGATGAAGTACTTCGAGCGGAACTCGGCCATCAGCTCCCCCAGCGAGCGACCCTCTTTGGAGAGGAGCTCGAGCATCAACAGCGCCGGGATCGTGCCTGAGTCGGCGCACCAGAAGTCGCGGAAGTAATAGTGGCCGGAGACCTCGCCACCGAAGACGGCGGCCTCCTCGCGCATACGGATCTTGAAGAATGCGTGGCCTACCCGGGAAAGGTCGGAGCGACCGCCATCCGCTGCGACCAAGTCGGGGACGGCGCGGCTGGAACGGGGGTCGTAGAGGATCGTCGCGCCGGGGTTCCTGGCCAGCGCGGCGCGAGCGAGCAGAGCGCAGATGAAGTCGCCATCGCAAAAGGCCCCCTCGCCGTCGATGAAGAAGCAGCGGTCGGCGTCACCGTCCCAGGCGATGCCAAGGTCGGCGCCGGCGGAGCGCACCCGGTCTTCGATCAGCTTGCGGTTCTCCGGCAGCAATGGGTTCGGCTCGTGGTCGGGAAACTCGCCGTCAGGCGTGAAGTACATCTCGTCGAGCTCGAGGCCAAGGCCGCTGAGGGTTGGCCCGACCATCGGCCCCGCCATTCCGTTGCCCCCGTCGACGACAACTTTGAGCGGCTTCACCGCGGTCGGGTCGATGAAGGAAAGCGCGTGCTCGCGGTATTCGTCCCAGATGTCGACCGCTTCGAAGGAGCCACCGCCTGGGGCGGAGCCGAGCCCGGCTTCGATCTCGCGCCGGACGTCGCCGATACCGGCGTCGCCAGAGAGGGCGAGGGCGCCCTCGCGAACCAGCTTGACACCGGTGTAGGCCTTCGGGTTGTGCGAGGCGGTGACCATCGCGCCGCCGTCCAGTTCGCGGGAGCCGACCAGGTGGTAAAGCATCTCGGTGGCGACCATGCCGGCGTCCAGTACCGTCGCCCCCTCGGCGATCAGGCCCTCGCGCAGCTTCGCCGCCATCGAGGGCGCGGTCAACCGCATGTCGCGGCCGAGGCCAACCCGCAGATCGCTCGGTTGCTTGTCGCGCAGCCGCGCCAAGACGCGGGCGAAGGCACGGCCGATCGCGTGCGCCGTGGTCTCGTCCATCTCTTCGCCGTGCAGGCCACGGATGTCGTAGGCCTTGAAGATCCGGCTCGGGGCCAGGGGGGCGGTCTCGCTCAAAACGCTCCTTTCAACGCCTCGAAGCTCTGCTCGAGCGTCTGCGGCATCACTTTGGTGTCGGCAATCACCGGCATGAAATTGGTATCGCCACCCCAGCGGGGAACGACGTGGAGGTGGATGTGGTGCTCAACCCCAGCTCCGGCAACACGACCCTGGTTAAAGCCGACGTTGTAGCCATGCGGGTCATAGACGTCTTCCAGTCGGCTCATTGCCCGCTGGGCCAAGGCCATCATCTCCGCCACCGTCTCACCGGGAAGATCCTGGATGCGGCCGATGTGCTCGTAAGGCGCCACCATCAGGTGGCCATTGGTGTACGGGAAGAGATTGAGGATGACGAAGCAGCGCTCGCCGCGGTGGACAATCAGGTTGCTGGCATCATCGTCTGCCGCCGGCTTGGCGCAGAAGATGCACTCCTCCTCGTTGTCCTTGGACGCGTCCTTCACGTAGGCAAGGCGCCAGGGCGCCCAGATGCGGAAATTTGCCACGGACAGAGCATCCTATTCACGCCAAGCCGCCCTCGGACGCGGAGCGGAGGAGGCGGCGCCTGATGTCAGAGCCAGTTGCGCTTGCGGAAGTAGGCGACCATTCCAAGCAGGATCGCGAACATCGCGCCGACGACGATCCAAAACCCGGCCACAGACTGCTCGCCCGGCACGTGTGAGTTCATTCCCCAGATGCTGGCGAGCAGGGTCAAGGGCAAGACGATGACGCTGATTGAGGTAAGTACGCGGAGGATGTCGTTGACCCGATGCGAGATCACCGACTCATTGGTCTCGGCCAGCGCCTCGACCACCTCCTTGTAGTTCTCGAGCATGTCCCAGATGCGCTCGTGGGCGTCGACGATGTCGTCGAAGTAGATCTCCAGGTCGAGGTCGGTGGCGAGGTAGCGCTGCTTTACTTTCTCCAGGTCGCGCAGCACCGGTCGCTGCGGGCGGATCACCTTGCGGAAGTTGATGATCTCCTGCTTGACGTTGGAGATGTCGCGCACGACTTCCTCGGAGCGGCCCTCGAAGATGTCGTCCTCAAGGGCATCAAGCTTGTTGCCGATCTTGCGCAGCATCGGGAAGCAGTAGTCGAAGCTGTCATCGACCAGGCGGTAGAGCAGGTAGCCGGAGCCGCGCGAGAAGAGCTGCTCGCGCAGCTCCTCCTTCGCCCGGCAGCGCTCGAACAGGTACTCAACCGGCTGCAGCGGCTGGTTGGGGATCGTCACCACGTAGCCTGGGCCGACGAAAAGGTCGAGCTCGCCGGTGCCGAGTCGGCCGGCCGCCGGATCGAAGATCGGGAAGTGGAGGACGATGAAGAGGTAGTCGTCATAGACGTCGATCTTCGGTCGCTGGTTGCGCGAGAGCACGTCCTCGAGGTCGAGGGCGTGAAAGTCGAAGTTTTCCTCTAGCCAGGTGCGCTCGAGAGCGCCCGGCTGCTCGATATTGACCCAGCGCAGGCCGGAGGAGTCGATCTGCTCGACGTTGGGCGTCTGCGGCTCAGGTGCCGGCGCCGGGGAGATGAGCTCGCCGCGCCGGCCGGACCGTCGCAGCCTCGGCTTCGGAAGGTTCGGCATCGTTCACGCTCATCGTCTCGGCAGGCATGGCATCCACGGTGAACAGAAGGTTAAACGCAAGCCGGTTTTCGCACTGCACGGATGCACCCCTGGTAAGGTTCTTCCCAACATAAGCGCCACATCTAGAGGGGTGGAGGGACTGGCCCGCAGAAGCCCCGGCAACCACCTTGGACCACTGGTCCGAGGGGAGGTGCCAACTCCAGCAGATCGCTTTTGGATCTGAAAGATGTGGGGAGACGTCCGATCGGACCTCTGCCCCACAAGGCGGAGGTTTTTTTCTAGGCAAAGGAGAAGTGAGATCGGATGTCAGTAGAGAACTTGAAATGCAAGGAGTGTGGGGCCACCTACGAACTCGGCGCCAACTTCGCCTGCGAGAACTGCTTTGGGCCGCTGGAAGTCACCTACGACTACTCCGACCTCGATGCCGCGGGGGCGAAACGTCGCATCCAGGCCGGCTCGCAGGGAATCTGGCGCTACGACGATTTCCTGCCGTTCACGTCGCGTCCAAAGGACCCGCTCGAGCCGGGCTTGACGCCGCTGGTGCGGGCGGACCGGCTCGCCGAGCGGCTCGGTCTCGACGCCGAGATCTGGGTCAAGAACGACGCCGCCAACCCGACCCATTCCTTCAAGGACCGCGTCGTCGCGGTCGCCGTCGCCAAGGCACTCGAGTTGGGCTTCAAGACGGTCGCCTGTGCCTCGACCGGGAACCTTGCCAATGCCGTCGCTGCCCACGCCGCCGCAGCCGGCCTCGAGTCCTACGTCCTCGTTCCCGCCAACCTCGAGGAGCAGAAGCTGCTCGCCACCGGGATCTACGGCACCAACTTGGTCGGCGTGCGCGGCAACTACGACGACGTAAACCGGCTTTGCACGCAGCTCGCCGAAACGCGGCCCTGGGCCTTTGTCAATGTCAACCTGCGCCCCTATTACGCCGAGGGCTCCAAGACGCTCGCTTACGAGACTGCCGAGCAGCTTGGCTGGGAGCTGCCCGACCGGGTCGTCTGCCCGATCGCTTCTGGCTCGCTCTTTACCAAGGTCGCCCGCGGCTTTCGCGAGTGGACGGACCTGGGCTTGGTGGAAGGCGAACAGCCCGTTTTCAATGGTGCCCAGGCTCTCGGCTGCAGCCCTGTCGCCACCGCCTTCGCCGAGGGCTGGGACGTCTGCAAGCCGCAGAAGCCGGAGACGATCGCCAAGAGCCTGGCAATTGGCGATCCAGCCGACGGTCCCTACGCGCTAGAGCAGGCCCGCAACAGCGGCGGCGCAATCGATTCGGTCAACGACGATGAGATCCGCGCCGGCATTCGTCTCCTTGCGGAGACGACCGGGATCTTCACCGAGACCGCGGGCGGGGTCACCGTCGGCGTTCTCGCCAAGCTCGCCGAGCGCGGCGACATCGGCGCCGGCGAGCGGGTCGTCCTCTACATCACCGGTGAGGGGTTGAAGACGCTCGACGCGGCCCGCGATAGTTTCCAGATGCACGAGATCGATCCTGATCTCGACAGCTTCGATTCAGCGTTCGAACATCAGCAGGAGGTAGTCGCCTGATGCCAGTCACCGTGAAGATTCCGACCCAGCTGCGCGCCGCGACTGGCGGTGATTCCGAGGTGCAGGTCTCCGGCTCGACCGTGGGTGAGGTGCTCGACGCGGTCTTCGACGCCCATGGCGATCTGCGTGAGCGGATCACCCAGGACGGCGATCTGCGCCGCTTCGTCAACGTCTACGTCAGCGGCGAGGACATCCGTTTCCAACAGGGCCTCGATACCGCCGTCGGTGAGTCGGACGAGGTAACCATCCTGCCTGCGGTGGCAGGCGGCTGATCTGTCGCCTTGATGACCCCATAGGGTCCTAAAGGCGACAAAAGATGAATCCACCGGTTGTCATCCTCTGCGGCGGCCGCGGCACGCGGCTGCGCGAGCGGACCGAGACCGTCCCCAAGGCGCTGGTTGAGATCGGCGGCAGGCCGATCCTCTGGCACGTGATCGGGATCTACGCGTCGCAGGGCTTCGAGCGTTTCCTGCTCGCAACCGGTTATCTAGGCGAGGTGGTCGAGGAGTTTGTCGCTGCGGAGCAGTGGCCGGATGGTGTCTCGGTCGAGTGCGTCGACACCGGGCTCGACACGCCGACGGGAGGGCGCATCGCCCAGCTTGCCGACCGTCTGGAAGGCGACACCTTCTGCGCGACCTATGCCGACGGGGTAGCCGACATCGATCTCGGCGCCCTGCTCGACTATCACCGCGGGCATGGCGACCTGGCAACGATGACCGTCGTGCGGCCGCACCTGCAGTGGGGCGTCGCCGAGCTCGGCGACGACGGCCGGATCGAGGGCTTTGCCGAGAAGCCACGCAGCGAGCACTGGATCAACGGCGGCTTCTTCTGTTTCGAGCCCGGCGCGCTGGGCTACTTGGGCTCCGACAGCGTGCTCGAGCGCGAGCCGCTGGCTCGCCTCTCCGCCGACCGGCAGCTGCACGCCCACTGTCACGAGGGCTTTTGGGACTGCATGGATACCTACAAGGATGCGGTCGTGCTCAACGACCTCTGGGTCGGCGGCGAGGCGCCTTGGAGGCACCTGGCCGAGGCGGCGGCAGGTTGAGCCCGGCCCTGGTCAGTGGCGCCCACGGCTTCGTCGGCTCCCATCTGGCGCGGGCGCTGCTGGAACGCGGCGAGCGGGTGCGGGTGCTGGACCGGCCCGCGCCGCGGATCGCTGACGTCGGCGGCGAGCGGCGTTCCGGCCTCGACCTGCTCGGCATCCGCGACGAGGTCGAGCTGGTCGAGGCCGACCTACGTGACGCCGGGGCGGTTGCCGCAGCGGTGACCGGCGCCGGTTCGGTCTTCCACCTAGCCGCCCAGACGATCGTCGGCGTCGCCCGCCAGTCCCCGCTGGAGACGTTCGAGGTAAACGTGCAGGGCGCCTGGAACGTGTTCGAAGCCTGCCGCGCGCACGGCGTCGAACGGATCGTCTTCGCTTCCTCCGACAAGGCCTACGGCTCGAGTCCCGAGCTGCCCTACCGCGAGGATTTCCCCCTGCGCGCCGCCTATCCGTATGACGCCAGCAAGGCGGCGGCGGACACGATCGCGCGCAGCTACGCGAATGCCTACGGGTTGCCGCTGGCGGTGACCCGCTTCGCCAACGTCTACGGCGGCGGCGACCTCAACTTCTCCCGCCTGATCCCCGAGACCGTGGTGGCGCTGCTTGAGGGCCGGGCGCCGGTGATCCGCTCCGACGGCAGCCCCGAGCGCGACTTCCTCCACGTCGACGATGCGGTCTCCGCGTACTTGGCGATCGCGGCTGCGCTCGGGAACGGCGCGGCGGGGGAGGCCTTCAACGCCGGCGGCGAGCGGCCGCACCCGGTGCGCGAGGTGGTCGAGCTGATCGCCGCGGCGGCGGGTGGGGGCATCGAGGCCGACTTCCAGGGTCAAGGGAACCCCGATGGCGAGATCGATCGCCAGTTCGTCGACTCGACCAAGCTGCGCAAGCTGACTGGGTGGCGCCCCGAAGTCGAGCTCGAAGAGGGCCTCCGCCAGACGCTCGAGTGGTATCGGGAGCATCCCGAGGCGCGGCCTGCAAAGGTGTCCGCCTAGACATGTGCGGGCGCTTCACGGTCACGGCCAAAGACACGAAGACGATCGCCGATCGCTTCCAGGTCGAGCTGGAACGCTCGCTGGAGCGGAACTCGTCCGGCGAGGCGCCGCCGCCAACGAAGGAGCGCGCGAAAAAAGCCGAATCGGGGCTGGGGCGCTTTAACGTGGCGCCGACCCAGGAGGTGCTGACCGTGCGCTCCTCGCCCGATCCCGACGAGGCTGCGCAGGGCGAGCGCGAGGCGCGGCTGATGCGCTGGGGCTTGGTGCCGCGCTGGGCCAAGGACCTCAAGGTCGGCTACCGGATGATCAACGCCAAAGCCGAGAACCTTGACTCAAGCCGCGCCTACGCCCCGCTGGTCGGCAAGTTCCGCCACCGCTGCTTGATCGTCGCCGACGGCTTCTACGAGTGGATGAAGGCGGAGGACCCCAAGCAGCCGCGCCAGCCCTGGCGCTTCACCGTCGATGGGGGCGAGCCCTTCGCCTTCGCCGGCATCTGCACTCGCAAGGAGTGGGAGGACGAGGAGGATCGCGGTTTCGAGGACGGATGGCTCTACAGCTGCACGATCGTCACCACGACGCCGAACGCGGTCGTTTCCCCGGTCCACGACAGGATGCCGGCGATCCTGCCGAACGCCGAGGCTGAGGCGGCCTGGCTGCGCCCGGACTTAACGGTCGAGGACGCGATCGCGATGTGCGCACCGCTTCCGGCCACCCGTATGGAAAGCGCTCCCGCCAACCCGAAGCTGAACAAGGTCGGGAAAGGGATCGAGGGGCCGGAGCTGCTGGTCGCGCCTACCGGCTGAGTGCTCCGGCGGTGCGGACGGTCGCCGAGCCGCTGTCGTTTTCCAGCGTGCAGGAGATCTGTGCCGCTGGCGTACGGGAGCCGCGCCAGAAGGAGGCGAAGCCGAGCTCGAGCGCCTTCGCCGGCTTGCCCTCCGGCAGTCCCCACTGCCATTCCTGAGAGGCGGTCCGCGAGGGCGCCCAGCTGACGACGACGCCCGGGAGGCCGGTGAAGACCGGAAACGCGTCTTCGAATTCCAGCGAGGCGTATTCGGCCCCCCGGATCGGGAACCTGATGCCGACACTCCCCGGTACGTCCTGCTTGGTCAGGTTGTATTCGCCGCTGGAGCGGGGAAACGCGCCGCGGCTGTTGACCGTGCGGCCGAGTTCGGCGCCGCCGCCGCGCGTGAGGCAGCGCACGCGTGCCTGCCCGACCGCGGAGTCGGCGGCGATGGTGAGCACCGCGTTGGCACGGAAGACACGTTCGCCTTCGATGTTGTCTTCGGTGGCCCGGAGCTCGGCGTCCCCAAGTCGCATCGAGCCGCCGCCGGGGATCGTGGCGGGCCGGGAGTCGGGGACATCGCCCTGCTGCGCCCATTCGATCTCGACCGACGATCCGCCCGCCGATTCGGACGCCAGCACAGCCGCAGCCAGAGTGGCGATCAGCCCGACCACGACCACCGCGACCGCACCTCGCGGCGGACGGTTGTTCTTGCCCGCGTTCATCACGCGCCCGGCAGGATTCGAACCTGCGGCCTCTGCCTCCGGAGGGCAGCGCTCTATCCAGCTGAGCTACGGGCGCTTGACGGTCAGCTTATCCGTCGCTGAACCCGTCGCACGCCTTCGCGTAGGCTCGCGAGCCATGGACCTTTCGGTTGCCTTTCTCGGCACGGGTGGCGCCGTGCCTTCGGCGCGACGCAATACCGCGAGCGTGCTCGTCGCGCGCGGCGGCGAACGGCTGCTGTTCGATTGCGGTGAGGGGACGCAGCGGCAGATGCAGCGCTCGCTTGGCCTCGTTCAGGTCGACTCGATCTTCTTCACCCATTTCCATGCCGATCATTTCCTCGGCCTGCCGGGGCTGCTGAAAACGTACGACCTGACCGAGCGCGAGCGCCCGCTAACTATCTACGGCCCACGCGGCCTGCGCGACCTGATCCAGAGTCTCAGCCGGGTAATCGGCCGAGTGGGCTACAAGCTCGACTTGGTCGAGATCGAGCCCGGTGACGCGGTCCCCTGCCAGGGTGCCGATGTGCGGGCCTTCCCGGTCGAGCACAGCGTGCGCGCCTTCGGCTACGCGCTGATCGAGGCCGACCGCCCCGGCCGTTTTGACCTGGAGGCTGCGAAGCGGCTCGGCGTCAAAGAAGGTCCCGACTTCGCGGCGTTGCAGCGAGGCGAGAGCGTTGAAGGTTCAGCGGGCCTGGTCGAGTCGGAGGAGGTGGTGGGCGAACCCCGTTCTGGCCGCACGATCGTGCTCACCGGCGATACCGCTCCATGTAGGGCGACGGTCGAGGTAGCGCGCGGCGCCGAGCTACTCATTCACGACGCCAGTTTTTCTGAGGAGGAGGCTCAGCGAGCGGCGGACACCGGCCACTCGACGGTTGGTCAGGCAGCGATCGTGGCTTGCGAGGCCAACGTCAAGCTCCTAGCCCTTGTCCACATCTCCTCCCGCTACCACGTGGGCAAAATCCTGGAGGAGGCGCACGAGGTCTTTGAGCCAGCGGTCGCTCCACGCGACTTCGATCTGATCGAAGTCCCTTTCCCCGAGCGTGGCGCCCCAGACTTGGTTGCCAATGGCGCTCGCGAGCGCGAGAGCTCCGGCTGAAGGTGACCTCAGCGGCTGCTTAGCCGCATCCGGCAAGCGCACTTCCAATCTAGGTTCCGTAGCAGGTTCGCTTGTAGCGCCTATCTTGCTTAGGGCCGAACGAGTGCAGGTCGATGATCCTCTTGAGCTCGTTCACCGCGACCGCAACTGGAGCAAGGTATGGAGCCCGTCCCCTATCTGAGTACTGACTGTGGCTTATCTTGATTATTACGCGTACGCTGAGTCGTTTAGAGAGGTATTTAGCGTCCGGGATGTTGTCGAGTTCTTTATTAACGACTAGCTGCCAGACGGTGTAACAGAAAAAGTTGACCGCAGCTTTCTCAACCGGGCCGAGAGTTTTGGAATGAAGAGGCGCCTTGTAGGTTCCGCCCGCATCGGATGCAGCCTTGAGCTTTTCCAGCAGCTCGGTGTAAGCGGGGGTTGGCTTTTTGTATGCGGCGACCTCGGGGGGGACTGGCGGCAGGGGTGGTCCGGTATAGGTTGAGTCCCCGCCCTGCGCCCCCGCGTTGCCGCAGCCCTGAGCTGCCATTCCGGCTACTACCAGCCCCGCCGCAACCAGCAGGTACGAAAGAAAAACTTTGATCATTCTGGGGAGAATGACACGAAATGCAGCGTCGTGCCACGCTGCTACTGTAGGCGCCGTCCTTTAACCCGGTCCCGTGAGGCCAGGAAGGAGCAACCTAGTGAGCGAGAAGGTCGTGCTCGAGCACGACGACCTAAGGCGGACGCTGCGGCGGATCGCCCACGAGATAGCCGAGGCAAATCCCGAGCCCGAGCGTCTCGCGATCGTCGGCATCCACACCCGGGGCGCGGTTATTGCCCGTCGCCTGCACGCTCTGGTCGGTGAGCTGACCGAGGCGGAGACGCCGATCGGCGACCTCGACATCTCCTTTTACCGCGACGACGTCGGCGCCCAGTCGCCGGCGACCCAACCGGTCGTCCACTCGTCTCATATCGACTTCGACCTCACCGGCCGCACGGTGGTGCTCGTCGACGACGTCCTCTTCACCGGCCGCACCGTGCGTGCCGCGGTCGATGCTCTTTTTGACTACGGCCGGCCGCAGCGGGTGCAGTTGGCGGTGCTCTGCGATCGTGGCCACCGCGAGCTGCCCATTCGCCCCGACTACGTCGGCAAAAACCTGCCGACCGCGCACGGTGAGAGGGTCAATGTGCGACTCGAGGAGACCGACGAAGTCGACCAGGTGACGATCTCTGAGTCGCTGACGTCGGAGGCGCTTGCATGAAGCACCTGCTTGCGATCAAGGATCTCGACCGGGTGGAGATCGAGGCGATCCTCGACCGTGCCGACAGCTTCGCCGAGGTAGGCCGCCGCGACATCAAGAAGGTGCCGACGCTGCGCGGTCGCACCGTGGTCAGCCTCTTCTATGAGTCGAGCACCCGCACCAGCGCTTCCTTCGAGCTAGCGGCGAAGCGGCTCTCCGCCGACCTGATCTCGCTGAAGGCGGCGGGCTCATCGGTCGACAAGGGCGAGTCTTTGAAGGACACATGCGCGACCCTCTCTGCCTACGACCCGGCGGCGATCGTCATCCGCCATCCCTACGCGGGCGCCGCGCAGCTGGTCGCCGACTGGAGCGAGGCGGCGGTTGTCAACGCCGGCGACGGCAAGCACGAGCACCCGAGCCAGGCGCTGCTCGACCTCTTCACCCTGCGCCGCCGCCTGGACAGCCTCGAGGGGGTGCGGATCTGGATCGTCGGCGACGTCCTCCACAGCCGCGTCGCCCGCTCCAACCTGGTCGCCTTCCAGGCGATGGGGGCCGAGGTAACGGTCTGCGGTCCGCCGGCGCTGATCCCGCGCGGGATCGAGCAACTTGGTTGTGCGGTCTCCCACTCGCTCGATCGGCTCGGCGAGGCTGACGTCGTCTACGCGCTGCGGCTACAGCGCGAGCGAATGGCGGAGAGCTTTGTGCCCTCGATTCGCGAGTACGCCGCCAACTTCCAGATCGACTCGCGGCGACTCGGCCCGCGCCAGCTGCTTATGCATCCCGGTCCGGTCAACCGGGGTGTCGAGCTTTCCGGCGAGGTGATTGATTCACCGCAGTCGCTGATGACCGAGCAGGTTGCTTCGGGGCTTGTGGTGCGGATGGCGATCCTCTACGAGCTGCTCGCCGCCGGACCCCAGCATCCGGCTACCGCGACGGGCGAGCCCCAGCAGAACCCGACCCCGATCGGACAGCCGGCGTGAGTCTCGCTGAGGCGCTCGACATGCGCTCTGGCGAGGGTGCGGACCTTGTCCTGCGCGGCGCCACCGTGCTCGACCCGGTTGCGGGAATCGATGGCGTTCACGACGTCGTCGTTCGCGCTGGCCGGATCGCCGAGCTGGCCGAGCCCGGCGTTGCCGTAGACGGGCTGGAGGAGGTCGATGCCGCTGGCTTTCATGCCTTCCCGGCTTTCTTCGATCCGCATGTCCACCTGCGTACTCCCGGCCATGAGCACAAAGAGGACCTTGAGACCGGCAGCCGCGCCGCTGCCGCCGGCGGCTACTGCGGCATCATCGCTATGGCAAACACCGAACCGCCAGTCAGCACGCCGGCCGACATCGAGGCGCTGCGCGAGGCGGCGCGCGAGGCCGCCTCGGTCCCGGTCGGCTTTCTCGCGACCGTGACCCGTGGCATGGCGGGCGAGGAGCTGACCGAGATGGGCGCGATACGCGGGGCCGGTGCGGCCGGCTTCAGTGACGACGGGTTGCCGATCCGCAGCGCCCGCATCCTGCGCCGTGCCCTGCAGTACCAATTGCTTTGCGGTGGCACGATCGCCCTCCACGAGGAGGACCCGGAGCTCTCCGGTGGTGGCGTAATGCACGAGGGGCCGGTCTCGGCTGCGCTCGGGCTGGCCGGGATTCCCTCGGTATCGGAGTCAACGATGATCGCCCGCGACGCCGCCCTGGCTGGCTACGAGCAAGGCCGGATCCACGTCCAACATCTCTCTGCCGCTGAGTCGGTCGAAGCGGTACGTGCCGCTAAGGCAGCTGGCGTGCAGATCAGTTGCGAGGCGAGTCCACACCACCTTTGCCTCACCGACGAGAAGGTGCGCAGCCTCGACCCGCGCCGCTTCAAGATGAACCCGCCGCTGCGCTCCGAGGCCGACCGCCAGGCGCTGATCGAGGGCTTACGCGACGGCACGATCGATTGCGTTGCTACTGACCACGCCCCGCACGCCGCCGAGGAAAAGGAGGTCCCCTTTGAGCAGGCAGCGATGGGGGTGACCGGTCTAGAGACGGCCTTTGCTGCGCTGTACACCGAGCTGGTCCTTCCCGGCACGATCGACCTCGGCTTGCTGGTTGAGCGGCTGGCTGGGGGGGCCGCCCCATTCGATCTCGAACGGCCTACCCTGGCGCCGGGCAGCGAGGCCAATATCGCCCTTTGCGATCTCGCCGCCGCCTGGACCGTTGGCGAAGAGGGCTACGAGAGCCGCTCGCAGAACTCCTGGTGCGCCGGTCGCGAACTGACCGGGCGGGTGCTGATGACGCTTGCCGGCGGCCAGGTCGCCTACCGCCTGCGCAGCTTTTCCCTGGGAGTGGCGGCATGAGCGCCGGCTACATCCTGCTCGAGGACGGCACCCGCTTTGACGGTGAGCTCTGCGGGCATCCAGAGGCGGTCACCGGCGAGGTCGTCTTCAACACGGCGATGACCGGCTACCAGGAGTCGGTCACCGATCCCTCTTATGCCGGCCAGATCATCGTCTTCACGTACCCCATGATTGGCAACTACGGCGTCTCCGCCGAAGCGATGGAGTCCGATCGGACCCATGCCCGCGGGGTTGTTATGCGTGACCCGAAGAACCGCGAGGACGTCGCCACCGCTGAGGGCGGTTGGCTCGACTGGCTTGCCGATTGCGGTGTTCCGGGAATCGGCGGGGTCGACACCCGCGCCCTCGTCCGTCACATCCGCGACGGTGGCTCGATGCGCGGCGGCATCTTTGCCGCAACGATCGCGGAGGCCGAGGCACGCGAACGGGTCGCTGCCGAGCCCTCAATGTCCGGCGCCGACTTGGCCAGCACGGTGACGCCGCCCGAGCCGGTTCGCTTCGATGGCGACGGCCCGCATGTGGTCGGAATCGACACCGGGGTCAAGCTCAACATCGTCCGCGAGCTGCGCGAGCGCGGTTGCCGGGTCACCCTGCTTCCCTGCACTTCATCCGCTGAGCAGGTGTTGGCTGAGGACCCCGACATGGTCTTCCTTGCCAACGGCCCCGGCGACCCCGGCGCGCTCGGCTACGTGGTCGACACCGTGCGCGAGCTGGTTGGAGTGAAGCCGCTCTTCGGCATCTGCCTCGGCCACCAACTGCTCTGCCGCGCGGTCGGTCTGGAGACCTTCAAGCTGCCCTTCGGTCACCGCGGCGCCAACCACCCGGTCAAAGAGCTGTCCAGCGGGCGGATCGAGATCACCTCACAAAACCACGGCTTTGCCGTGCAGGGTCCGGAGGGCGAGTCGCGGATCGAGGCCGATGAGCCGGTTCGCTGGGAGACCGACTTCGGCGTCGCCGAGCTCTCTCACCTCAATCTCTACGACCGCACTGTCGAGGGCCTCGTGCTCAAGGACGTCGCGGCGGCAACCGTCCAGTATCACCCCGAGGCCGGGCCGGGTCCGCATGATGCCCGCCACCTCTTCGACTCATTCCTAGAGCTGGCGCATGCCTAAGCGCACCGACATCGAGAAGATCCTCCTGATCGGCTCGGGGCCGATCGTGATCGGCCAGGCCGCCGAGTTCGACTACTCAGGCGTGCAGGCCTGCAAGGTGCTGCTCGAGGAGGGCTACGAAGTCATCCTCGTCAACTCCAACCCAGCGACGATCATGACCGATCCGGAGTTCGCCACCGCCACCTACATCGAGCCGCTACTGCCCGGGCCGGTGACGAAGATCATCGAAAAGGAGCGACCCGACGCCTTGCTGCCGACCCTCGGCGGCCAGACCGCGCTCAACGTGGCGATGGCGCTTTACGAAGACGGCACCCTGGAGCGCTTCGGGGTCGAGTTGATCGGCGCCGATCACGCCGCGATCCGCCGCGCCGAGGATCGCGAGGAGTTCCGCCGCACGATGACCGCGGCGGGCCTGCGGATACCGTGGTCGATGACGGTCGAGACCCTCGGCGAGGTTGAGCAAGCGCTCTCCGAAGGCAAGATCACGCTGCCGGCGATCGTCCGGCCGGCGTTCACGATGGGCGGCCAAGGTGGCGGCGTGGGGAGGACCGAAACTGAGCTGCGGCAGGTCATCTCCGAGGGCCTCGCCGCGAGCCCGATCAACCAGGTGCTTGTCGAGGAGTCCGTGCTCGGCTGGGGCGAGTTCGAGCTTGAGGTAATGCGCGACCGTAACGACAACGTCGTGATCATCTGCTCGATCGAGAACGTCGACCCGATGGGCGTCCACACTGGCGACTCGGTCACCGTGGCGCCGGCGCAGACCCTCACCGACCGGCTCTACCAGGAGCTGCGCGATCAGGCGATTCGCGTCATTCGCGCGGTCGGAGTCGAGACCGGTGGCTCCAACGTCCAGTTCGGCGTCAACCCCGAGGACGGCGAGATCGTCGTGATCGAGATGAACCCGCGGGTCTCGCGCTCCTCGGCGCTGGCCTCCAAGGCGACCGGCTTCCCGATCGCCAAGATGGCGGCGAAACTGGCGGTCGGCTACGCCCTCGAGGAGATCCCCAACGACATCACCCGCGCCACGCCCGCCTCCTTCGAGCCGACGATCGACTACGTGGTGACGAAGGTTCCCCGCTTTGCCTTCGAGAAGTTCCCCGGCGCCGAGGGTCGCCTCTCCACCCACATGCAGAGCGTCGGGGAGGTAATGGCAATCGGTCGCACTTTCGGTGAGTCCTTTGCCAAGGCGATGCGCTCGCGCGAGCTCGACGCGGCGGTCGAGGTGCCGAGTGCCGACGAGGATCTGTTGGAGGCGATTGCGAAGCCCTGCGCTGAGCGCTTCGACCTGATCCTCGAGGCCTTTCGTCGCGGGCTTGAGCTCGAGGCCGTGCATGAGCGGTGCCTGGTCGACCGCTGGTTCCTGCACGAGCTGCGCACTTTGGCAACTGAGGGCGACGGCACCGATGGGCTCGTCCGCACCTACAAGGCGGTTGACACCTGCGCCGCCGAGTTCGAGGCAGCGACCCCCTACTACTACTCCGCCCACGAGCGACCGGGTGCCGTTTCTGAGGTGCGCCGCGGCGAGCGCGACTCGGTCGTCATCCTCGGTGCCGGCCCGAATCGGATCGGCCAGGGAATCGAGTTCGACTACTGCTGCGTACACGCAGCGATGACTGCGCGCGAGCTCGGGCGCGACGCGGTGATGGTCAACTGCAACCCGGAGACGGTCTCGACCGACTACGACACCTCAGACCGGCTCTACTTTGAGCCGCTGACCGCCGAGGACGTGCTCGCGGTCTGCGAGCAGGAGCAGCCCGAGGGCGTGATCGTCCAGTTTGGCGGCCAGACTCCGCTGAAGCTGGCGCGGGCGCTGGAGGAGGCGGGGGTGCCCCTACTCGGCACTCCGGTCGACGCCATCGACCTGGCTGAGGACCGCGGCCGCTTCGGCGCCCTGCTGCGCAGGCTCGGCATCGAGCATCCGCCCTACGGCACCGCCCTCTCGGCCGAGGAGGCGACGGTGATCGCCGAGGAGGTCGGCTTCCCGCTGCTTGTCCGACCGTCCTACGTGCTCGGTGGACGGGCGATGGAGATCTGCTACTCGACCGAGAATCTGAACAACTATCTGCGGGCTCATGTCAAGGCGGATCAGGAGCACCCGCTGCTGCTCGACCGATTCCTCGAGAACGCGATCGAGATTGACGTCGACGCGCTTGCCGACGGCAGCGATGTCCACGTCGCCGGCATCATGCAGCACGTCGAGGAAGCCGGCGTGCACTCAGGCGACTCCGCTTGTGTGATCCCCCCGCTCAGCATTGGCGAGGACATGCTCGAACAGATCCGGGCGACGACGACGCAGATCGCGCTCGAGCTGGGCGTGATCGGCCTGCTCAACATCCAGTACGCGATTGCCGGTGGCCGCCTCTACGTGATCGAGGCCAACCCGCGTGCTTCGCGTACCGTGCCTTTTGTTTCCAAGGCGACCGGTATGCCCCTAGCCAAAGTCGCTGCGCGGCTGATGCTGGGTGAGAAGCTCGCCGAGCTCGATCTGCCCGAGCCCCCGGTCGGCCACGTCAGCGTTAAGGAGGCGGTGCTGCCCTTCGCTCGCTTCGCCGGGGTCGACTCCGTGCTCGGTCCCGAGATGAAGAGCACCGGAGAGGTGATGGGCATCGCCGCCGACTTCCCGACCGCCTTCGCCAAGGCGCAGGCGGCGGCCGGGGTCCTCTTGCCGACAAAGGGGACGGTGTTCATAACCGTCACCGACACCGACAAGCCTGCGGCAACGCAGATGGCCGCTCGCTTTCACGACCTTGGCTTCGAGGTGATTGCGACCGGTGGCACGGCGCAATCGATCTCCTCGATGGGTGTGCCGGTAACGCGGATCAACAAGATTGGCGAGGGATCACCCCACGTCGTCGACCTGATTCAGGAGCACCGCTGCGACCTGGTGATCAACACGCCGACCGGCTCCGGCGCTCGCGCCGACGGTCAGGCGATCCGAACAGCTGCGGTCCGTCACGGGATTCCCTGCGTAACGACGATGACCGGCGCTTCCGCCGCGGTAAGGGCGATTGCGGCGCAAATGCAGGGCGAGCCGGAGGTGCTCAGCCTGCAAGAAGTCCATGACGCGACAAGGGTCACGCAAGCTCGATGACCGCCCCCTTCGGGCGCCGGGCCTGCGAGGTGACGGAGAGCCGCGCCTCCGGCGGTTACCGTGTCTTCTCCTTGCTCGACGCCGAGGGACCCGAACCTCAGCCGGGCCAGTTCTACATGCTGGCCGCCGAGCGGCACTGGGAGGAGCGGGGCGGACGACCTTTCCTACCGCGTGCCTTCTCGGTAGCCGACGCC